>Ga0224505_10001386_pt1 | contig 15373 bp, 18 predicted proteins | sample SF_Jan12_sed_USG_FD_169102 | JGI IMG/M metagenome (GOLD analysis project Ga0224505, IMG submission 169102) | Sediment microbial communities from San Francisco Bay, California, United States - SF_Jan12_sed_USGS_4_1 | ecosystem: Environmental > Aquatic > Marine > Sediment | place: USA: California... | reverse complement strand
GCCTTGCGCGCGCTCGGGGTGGCGCGCCTCGACGCGCTCGTGCTCACGCACGACGACAGCGACCATACCGGCGGCGCGCTCTCGATCCTCGAGAACGTCGAGGCGGACCTGCTCCTGCACTCGCTCACCGAGCGCCACCCGCTGCTGGCGCTCGCGCCGGCGGCGCGGCGCTGCTTGCGCGGCGCGTCCTGGATCTGGGACGGCGTGCGCTTCGACGTGCTGCACCCGGCGGCCGCGCGCCCCGTGCGCCGCCGCAACGAGGAAAGCTGCGTGCTCAAGGTGAGCGCGGGGGAGGGCGCGATGCTGCTCACCGGCGACATCGAGCGCGCGTCCGAGCTCGGGCTCGCGCGCGAGGGCGCGGTGCGCGCAACGGCGCTGCTCGTGCCGCACCACGGCAGTCGCAGCTCGTCGTCGGCGCCGTTTCTCGAGGCGGCGAGCCCGCGCCTCGCGGTGGCCTCGGCGGGGTATCGCAACCGCTTCGGCCACCCGGCTGCGGCGGTGCTCGAACGCTACGCGGCCGCCGGCGTGGTGCTGTGGCGCACCGACCGCGACGGCGCGGTCACCGTGCGCCTCGGTCCGGGCGGCGCGGCGGCGCATGCCGAGCGCGCGCGCCGCGCGCGCTACTGGCATGTTCCCGCGCCACCGGCGTAAACTGGCCGCACGGGGGTTCTCCCGTCCAACTTCCAGGAGGAGAAAATGGCAAAAGGCGACAACGCGGTCTATCGAGTAACCGATGTCATCGGCACCAGCCCCAATTCGTGGGAAGACGCGGCGAAGAACGCGGTCAAGACCGCCGCCAGCTCGCTGCGCGACCTGCGCATCGCCGAAGTGACCAAGCTCGACGTCAAGGTCGAGGACGGCAAGATCACCCAGTTCCGCGCGCGCCTGTCGCTGTCGTTCAAGTACGGCGGCTGATGGCGTACACGGCGATCGTGCGCGTCACCGGCGAGGCCGGGCGCTTCGAGGAATTCCGCGAGCGCGTGCGCTTCCTGATGGTGCGCGACATGGACGCCGAGGATTACACCGAGCACCACCGCCCGGGCGAGCTCGAGTACCGCTTCGAGATCGCCCGCGGCATCCCGTTTCCCGCGTTCGTCGAGGCGACGCGCGCGTTCGAGGAGCTGCGCGTCGAGGTCGAGTGGGACAAGGACGGCGCGCGCGGCGGCGCGGCGATCGAAGCCGGCAAGCTGGTGGACAAGTGGACCGGGGACCGCAGCCCGGCGTAAGCGTGCTGCCGCGCGAGAAGCGCGTGCAGTGCGCTTCCCGGGCGGGACTGCACCGCATCGCCTACGTCGAATGGGGCGATGCGGCGAATCCCGAGGTGGTGATCTGCGTGCACGGCCTCACGCGCTGCGCGCGCGACTTCGACAACCTGGCGCGCGCGCTGGCGGGTCGCTACCGCGTGATCTGCCCGGACGTCGCCGGGCGCGGCGACTCCGACTGGCTCGCCGATCCGATGCTCTACCAGATCCCGCAGTATGTCTCGGACATGGTGACGCTGATCGCGCGGCTGGACGTCGAGCAGGTGCACTGGGTCGGCACCTCGATGGGCGGCCTCATCGGCATGGCGCTCGCCGCGCAAAAGGACGCGCCGGTGGCGAAACTCGTGCTCAACGACGCCGGGCCGGTGGTCGCGAAAACGGCGCTCGAGCGCATCGGGCAGCACCTGGGCCGCGCGCCGAGCTTTCCGTCGGTGCAGGCCGCGGAGCAGTTGATCCGCGCGGTGTCGGCGCCGTTCGGGCCGCACACCGACGCCGAGTGGCGCTTTCTCACCGAGGTGGTGCTGAGAAAGAACGCCGACGGCAGCTGGCGCCTGCATTACGACCCGAAGATCGCCGAGCCCTACCGCAAGAACATGCCGGAGAAGGACCTCGAGATGTGGGATCTTTGGGACGCGCTGCGCTGCCCGACGCTCGTCGTCCGCGGCGCGCAGTCCGATCTGCTCTCGAAGGCAACCGCGGAGGCAATGAGGCAGCGCGGACCGAAGGCGAAGGTGGTGGAGCTGCCCGGAATCGGACACGCGCCGACGCTCCTGCACGACGGCCAGATCGCGATCGTGCGCGAGTTCCTGCTGTCGTAGGCAGAGCAGTGGCTCCGACTCGTTTCGACCCAAAGCGGCCGTTCGACGTAGACCGCTGCCGTGGCGGCGTGCGCTGAATCCGCAAGAGGAAGTCGCCCGCTTTTCTTCCGCCCCGGACCCTGAGAGACTTCGCACCATGACGGGCGCAGCCGACCGCATTCCAGGGATGGTGATTTCTTCCGAGATCATTCCGGCGCGCGCAGGCTGGAGCCGCGAACTCTCTCCAGGTCAGGTGCTGCGCATCATCGACCTCGAAGGCCGCCAGGCGGTTGACTTCCTTTGCTACAACGCGCGCGACTACGAGGACCGCTACGCCGCCGCCGACACGATGAAGATCAACGGCAGCATCTTCATCCGCAAAGGCACGGTGCTCTACTCAGTGAATTGCAGCCCGCTGTTCAGCGTGATCGAGGATACCTGTGGCTTTCACGATACGATTGGCGGCTGCTGTTCTTCGGGGCTCAACCGCCGGCGCTACGGCAGGCCGGACGACCCGAACTGCCGGCAGAATTTCCTCGACCAGCTGCGCCGCTACGGCATGGGGCCTCGCGACATGGTCGCCAACGTGAACTTCTTCATGTACGTGCCGGTCTCGGCCGATGGCGCGATGGACATGGGGCCGAGCATTTCCAAGCCTGGCGATTATGTCGATCTGCGTGCTGAGATGGACGTGCTCGCGGTGATCTCCAATTGCCCGCAGATGAACAATCCAGTCAACGACTTCAATCCAACGCCGGTACGGGCGATCATCTATCAGCCTTTGCCGGTGCCGTCGTGAGCGTAGCGGCGTAACGCCAGGTGATTGCGTTCGGTCACTGACCTCGCAAGGGGTCAGCCGCGGCGGTTCGCCGCGTCCCAGTGCTTTTCCAGGTTGGCGATCAGCGCCGGGCTGAAGTGGCACACGGCCTGCTCGCGCGCGTACACCGCCATGTATCGCCTGAACTGATCGAGCGGCTCCTCGCCCGAGCGCAGCGCGCGCCGGTTGCCCGCCGCGCTCACCACCCCAGAGTCGGTGAGCAGCGCGATCAGGCGCTCGATCGCCGGATCCATTTCCGCCGCCGGCACGATCTCGTCGCAGATCTTCCGTCCCCCGGGCGAGGCGCAGTCCAGGCGCCGCCCGGCGAGGATCGCCTGGCGCGCGAGGCGCGGGCCGACGAAGCGCGGCAGCCTGAGGTTCGCCGCGCCCGGGATGATGCCTTCCTTTCTCGCCGGCAGCGTCATGTAGGCGTCATCGGCGGCGATCACGTAATCCTGGGTGAGCAGGATCTGGCAGTGCCCGCCGATGGCGAAATTCTCCACCGCCGAAACCCAGGGCTTTTCGATCGAGTCCTCCTCCGGATGCACGCCGGGCAGGGCGAGGCCGCGGTAGAGCTTGTTGACCAGCCCGAGGTCGCGGATCAGGTACCAGAGGTAGCGGATCTTGCCCTGGTAGAGGTGCGTGAGGTTGATGCCGGCGCCGAAGACGCGCTTGCCGGCGTGCTTGGTGTGGGTGACGGTGTCGCCGCGCAGCACGCACAGCTCGCTTTTCTTGTCCATGAGCGCGACGTCGACCGCGATCTCCAGGCCGTCGAGCGTCGTTTCGTCCTCGGCATTGAGGTAGCGCGGATTGCGCATGGTGAGCACCACCACCTTGCCCTGGCGCGAAAGGCGCGCGCCCTCGAGCTCGAGCTCGCCTTTCGCTTCGAACTGCGCCAGGTGCTTGCGCGAATCTGCGCGCGGCAGCAGCATCGAGCGGCAAAGATGCGTCCCGGCGCGCGGATCGGACAGCACGGCGCCGAGAAATCGTCCCTGCGCCTTTTCCAATCCTTTCTTTTCGCGCTGCGGCAGTTTCGCTTCCGCTGCCAGCTCGGCAGCCCCCGGCAGCATGCCCGGAAATCGCTCGGCGCCAAGGCGGCACAGCTCATCGACGCGCAGCGCGCGGCTGCCGCCTCCGGTGAGCGTGTCGTAGGCGGCGAGCGCGTCCCAGGCCATGGCGCGAAGTCTACCGCGCGGCTGCTAAGATGAAATCTCTTCCCTGGGAGTCGCGAGTGAAAGAGCTGACCCGCACCGCACGCACCAAGATCCGCCGCCTGCCCAAGCGCGGCCACTACGACCGCGAGACGCTGTACGCGATCCTCGACGCGGGCTTCGTGTGCCACCTTGGCTACGTCATCGACAAGCATCCCTATGTCACGCCGACCGCGTTCTGGCGCGAGGGCGACACGGTGTACTGGCACGGCTCGTCGAAGAGCAAGATGCTGCTCGCGCTGGAAAAGGCGCCGCAGGTCTGCCTGACGGTGACGCATTTCGACGGCCTGGTGGTGGCGCGCTCGGGCTTTCACATGTCGGTGAACTACCGCTCGGCGATGCTGTTCGGTCAGCCGTACAAGGTGACCGAGCCCGAGGAGAAGCTCGCCAAGATGGAGAAGTTCGTCGAGCGTGTCTATCCCGGGCACTGGAAGAACCTGCGCCCGGTGAACAAGCAGGAATTGAAGGCGATGAGCGTCTTCGGCCTGCACATTGACGAGGCGGTGGCGAAGGTGCGCACCGGCGGGCCGATCGACGAGCCCGAGGACTACGACCTGCCGATCTGGGCGGGCGTGGTGCCGGTCAGGCAGGTGCTCGGCGAGCCTGAGGACGACGGGCGCGTGGCCGCGGGCGCGCCGGGCGCGCCGCGGGTCACGCTCTAGAGAATTCCCGCCGCCAGCCCCGCCGCCATCGCCGCGCCGAGTTCCTCGAGCGCGGCAATCTGCTCCGGCTTCAGCTCCTTCACCACCACGATCGGCTCGCTGATCTTCTTCAGCCGCAGGCCGGTGACGATGCGCTCGACCGAGCTCACCGCGCCCGCGCCGTCGAGCCCCGTGCCGACGAAGAGCGCCCACGGCCGGCCCTCGACCTTGCCTTCGCAGGCGTAGAAGGTGCGCTCGAGGAAGTCCTTCATCATTCCCGACATGTAGCCGAAGTTCTCCGGCGTGCCGAGGATCAGACCGTCGGCGCCGAGCACGTCCTCCGGGCCCGCCTCGGCGCAGCGCTTCACCACAACTCGCACGCCTTCCTCCGCGCGCGCGCCGCGCTCGACCGCCTCGGCCATCTGCGCGTTCTTCACGCCGGCGGTGTGAAAGACGATCAACAGGGTCTTCATGCCCGTGCGTGCACCATTCCGTTCGAACCGCGTTATCGCCATTGTCCCGCGTCTTGACGCGGAATTAAATGTAGTTACAATAAATGCCGAAGATCGAGTTCGATCTGTTGAAGAGCGCGCGCAACGCCCAGGAACGAGACTTGCCGTTCGAGCGCGCGGCGGACTTCGATTGGGATGACGCCGTAGTCATCGCCGATGTGCGGCGGGAGTATGGGGAGCCGCGGCTCGTGGCCACCGGGTTCCTCGACGGACGGCTGCACGTGCTGTGCTTTGTCCGGATTGCAGAGGGCATCCGCGTGATCAGCTTGCGTAGAGCCAATGTGCGAGAGGTGCTTCATTATGAGCAAGCGAAAACCGCTGACAGATAGAGAGGGCGAAATCCGGGAGCTGACGGCTGAGGACTTCCGCCGCATGCGCCCGGCACGCGAAGTGCTACCGAAGCTGATCGGCGCCCGCGCGGCGGCCGAACTGCTGCGTCCCCGCGGCCGGCCGCGAAAGGAAATCCCGAAAGCGCAGGTCACGCTACGGCTCGACGCCGAGGTCATCGAGCACTTCAAGGCCGGCGGCCCGGGCTGGCAGACGCGCATCAACGCGGCCCTCAAGCGCGCCGCCGCAAAGGCGCGCTGAATCAAGTCGCCAGCCGCGCCGCGGGATCCTGCCGGTAGAACCGCCGCAGCTGCTCGTAGACGTCGGGATAGCGCCGCCGCGTCTCGTTCGGCGCCTCGAAGAACGCCTCGCTGATCACCGCGAAGAACTCCGCCGGCGCCTCGGCGGCGTACGGATCGAGCCAGGTCTCGCGGCTGCGCTCGACGGCGTCGCAGAAGCCCTCGTAGGCGGCGCGAAAGGCCTCCGCCCAGGCTTCCCGGTCCATGCCCGCATGCAGCGGCGGCATGCCGTCGGCCTCGCCGTTCGCCATGTCGAGCTTGTGCGCGAACTCGTGGATGACGACGCTCATGTCGGTGGCGTGGGCGGCCGCGTCCCATGACAGCACCACCGGCCCGCCTGGCCAGGACTCGCCCGCGCGCTCGTCGTGGAACTCGTGCACGACGCCGTGATCATCGGTTTCCGAGATGGGAACGCGGAAGTCCCCCGGGTAGACGATCACCTCGCTCCAGCCGTCGTAGCGCGCGATGCCCAGCTCGAGGACCGGCAGGCAGGCCTGCACGGCGATCGACAGGCGCATCGCGTCGCTCAGCCGCAGGCCGCGCGCCCCGGTGAACTGCTTCTCGGCGAGAAACAGGATCGCGAGCTCGCGCAGGCGCCGCGACTCGTCCGGCGACAGCCCGCGCAGGAAAGGCAGCTGCGCGAGCACCGCACGCCACAGCGCGTCGTCGACGCGGTGGCGCGCGAGCGTGCGCCGGCGGCGCCAGTTTCTCAGCCAACCCATGGGATGCCCGGCATGTCCTCGCTACAATACCTGCATGGTCTCCGTGGCGCAGTTGCACCCGCAAGCGAGCGCCACCCCGCTCGAGGCGCTGGGCGAGGGCCTGGCGCCCGAGGACCGCGCGGTGGTCGCGAGCGCGCTCGCGTTCGCCGAGCCGCTCTACGCCGGGCACGCCCTGTCCACCGGCGAGCTGGTGTGGCCGCACGCCTTCGGCCTGGCGTCGAGCCTCGCCGGCATCGGCGTGGACCCCGCGGCGCGCGCCGCCGGGCTGCTGTTCGCTGCGCCCAAGTACCTGGCCGCAGGGGATACGCTCGGCGAGCGCTTCGGCGCCGAGATCGCGGCGCTCGCCGCGGGCGTGGAGAAGCTGTACCAGCTGCGCGTGCTGACGCGCGCCACGGCCGCGCAGCAGGCCGAGGCGCTGCGCAAGATGGTGCTCGGCATGGTCGAGGACGTGCGCGTGGTGCTGATCCGGCTCGCGAGCCGCACGCAGACGCTGCGCTGGTTCGCGCGGCAGCCCTCCACCGAGCGCGCGGCCTACGCGCGCGAGACGCTCGACATCTACGCGCCGCTCGCGAATCGCCTTGGCGTGTGGCAGCTGAAGTGGGAGCTCGAGGACCTGTCGTTCCGCTTTCTCGAGCCCGAGACGTACAAGCGCATCGCGAAGATGCTGGACGAGCGGCGCGTGGAGCGCGAGCAGTACATCGCCCGGGCCATGGCCACGCTCGGGCGCGAGCTGGCGGGGGCGGGCGTGGGGGGCGAGGTGAGCGGCCGGCCGAAGCACATCTATTCCATCTGCAACAAGATGCGCGTGAAGGGCGTGGACTTCGAGCAGCTGCACGACGTGCGCGCCCTGCGCGTCATCGTGCCCGAAGTGCAGGATTGCTACGCGGCGCTGGGCGTGGTGCATAACCTGTGGCAGCCGATCGAGCGCGAGTTCGACGACTACATCTCGCGGCCGAAGGAAAACCTCTACCAGTCTCTGCATACGGCGGTGCTGGGGCCGGGCGGCAAGACGCTGGAGGTGCAGATCCGTACGCGCGAAATGCACCGCCACGCCGAGCTCGGCGTGGCCGCGCACTGGCGCTACAAGGAATCGGGGCGCGCGAGCCGCGCCGACACCGCCCACGACGACAAGATCGCCTGGCTGCGCCAGCTCCTCGCCTGGCGCGACGAGGTCGCCGACCGCGGCAGCTGGGCCGAGAAGACGCGCGCCGCCGCGCTCGACGACACCATCTACGTCGTCACGCCGCAGGGCCGGGTGGTCGACCTGCCCGCGGGCGCGACGCCGGTCGATTTCGCCTATGCGCTGCACACCGACATCGGCCACCGCTGCCGAGGCGCCAAGGTGGACGGGCGCATCGTGCCCCTCGACACGGCGCTGAAGAGCGGCCAGCGCGTCGAGATCAGCGTCGCCAAGAGCGGCGGCCCGTCGCGCGACTGGCTGAACGCCGAGCGCGGCTTCCTGAAGACGAGCCGCGCGCGCGCCAAGGTGCGCCACTGGTTCAACCTGCAGGAAGGCGGCCGCGAATCCGGCCCGGCGCCGCGGCCGAAGCTGGTGCCGGCGCCTGCGCCCGCGGCCCCGGCCAGGAAGGCGAAGACGAAGGCGGGCGGCGGCGGCATCCTGGTGGTCGGCATGGACCGGCTGCTCACGCAGATTGCGCGCTGCTGCAAGCCGGTGCCGCCCGACGCGATCCGCGGCTTCGTCACGCGCGGGCGCGGCGTGTCGATCCACCGCGCCGACTGCTCGAGCCTGAAACGCCTGGCGCAGGGCGATGCCGGGCGCCTGCTGGATGCGCAGTGGGGCGCGGCGGGCGGCGCCTACGGCGTCGACATGGTGGTGACCTCGCGCGACCGGCCGGGGCTGCTGCGCGACATCGGCGATGCGCTCGCGCGCGAGCACATCAATGTCACCGCGGTGCGCACGCAGAGCCGGGACGACCTCGCGTACATGCGCTTTTCCTTCGAAGTCGCGGACCTGGCGCAGTTGAAGCGCGCGAGCGCCGTGGTGCGCGAGGTCTCGGGCGTGATGCGCGTGGCGCGGGGCTGACATGGACGCTGCGCTCGCCCTCCTGCAGGACCTGCTCGCCAATCCGGCGGTGCAATCGAGCGTGCTGCCGCTCGCCGCGGGGCTCGCGTGCGCGGCGCTGCTCTACCCGGTGCGCCTCGAGGGGCTCGCCGCGATCGCCGGCTTTCTCGCCGCGGTCGCCGCGATCGGCAATTTCGGCCTCGAGCCGCTCACCGCCACGCGCAAGATCGTGGTGACGGGCGCGGCAGCCGCGGCGATCGGCGTGCTGTCCGATTTCGCCTTCAAGCCGACGCGCTTCAGCGCCCCGGTTCTGGGCGCGATCTTCGGCGCGGCGGCGCTGTGGGTGTTCGCCTCGGTGCTGCGGCAGAAGGCGCCGCTCGAGCTGGCGCTCGTCGGCGCCGGGGTGGTCGCGCTCACCGTGTGGCTGGTATCGGCCACCGTGTCGCTGCAGCTCGATTCGGCGCGTGCGGGCGCGAGCGGGCTGATGCTCGGCCTGGGCACGGGAGTGAGTGCCGTGCTCGGCGCCTCGGCGCTCATCGGCCAGTACGGCATGGCCCTCGGCGCCGCCTGCGGCGGGTTTCTCCTGCTGCTCCTTGCCCTCGGCCCGCGGGTCGGGGCCGGCCACGCGCTGACGCTTACGGTCTCCGTGCTGAGCGCGCTGCTGGCGGCGGCGTCGGTGCTCCTGGCGCAGGTGCCCGCCGTGGCGCTCGCGGCGCTGGCGCTCGTGCCGGTGGCCGCGCGCCTGCCGTTGCCGGGGACGCCGCTATGGATGCAACCGGTGCTGGCCGGTGTATACACCGGTGTGCCCGCCGCCGGCGCCTGTGTGCTGGCGTGGCTCTCGGGCCGCGGCTGGACCTGGTAAACGACGCTACTCGAACCCCACAAAGGAGATTGCCGTATGACTCGTATCACCCTGGGCGCCCTGGCGCTCGCGCTGCCACTCGCCGCCGCTGCGGCCCCCGAGAGCTATACGCTCGACCCGTACCATACCTACCCGCACTTCGCCGTCGACCATTTCGGCGTGTCGCTCATGTGGGGCCGCTTCGACAAGTCGAGCGGCAAGTTCACCATCGACCGCGCGGCGAAAAAAGGCACGCTCGATCTCACCGTGGAGACGGCCTCGCTCTCCACCGGCGACAACGACAAGGGCGCCCGGCCGCGCTCGCGCGACGAGCACCTGAGGAGCGCGGACTTCTTCAACGTGGCCGAGTTTCCGCGCATGACCTTCAAGGCGAGCGACGTGAAGTTCAGCGGTGACAATCCGAGCGAAGTGTCGGGCGAGCTGACGCTGCTCGGCGTCACCAGACCGCTCACGCTCAAAGTCGAGCGCTGGACGTGCCGCGACAATCCGTTCAGCAAGAAGCCGATGTGCGGCGGCAATGCCTCGGGCTCGCTCAAGCGCACCGACTTCGGCATGAAGTACGCCGTGCCGGCGGTGGGCGACGAGATCCGGCTGTACGTGGAGTTCGAGGGCTACAAGGACTGACGCCCGCGCTTCAGAACCGGGGCAGCAGCACCAGCAGCCAGACCAGCCCGGCGACGCCGAGCGCGACCATGACCGCGGCGCTGCCGCAGTCCTTGGCGCGCCTGGCGAGTTCGTGCTCGTCGAGCGACACGCGGTCCACCACCGCCTCGATGGCCGAGTTGAGCAGCTCGACTCCCAGCACCAGGAGCACGCTGCCGGCGAGCAGTGCGCGCTCTACGCCATCCGCGCCCAGCCACAGGCCGAGGGGCACCAGCACCACCGCCAGCAGCAACTCCTGCTGGAACGCGGTCTCGTGGCGTGCCGCGGCCGCGAGGCCCGCGAGCGAGTAGCGCGCGGCGTTGAGGATGCGCTGCAGGCCGGTCGCGCCTTTGTGCGCGTTCGCCATCAGGACGGCGTCGCCAGCGTGAACAGCAGCTCTTCCTGCGCCGAGCGCGGCCGCCCGCGGCGCGGGCGCGCGCGCGTGTAGGCGCCCTCGCGGTCCATCACCCAGGCCTGCACGTTGTCGTCAAGGTAGGGCTGCAGGCCCTCGCGGATCACGCGGCGCTTCATCGCCGGGTCGAGCACCGGGAAGCACAGCTCGATGCGGCGGAAGAAGTTGCGCCCCATCCAGTCGGCGCTCGCCAGGTAGACGTCCTCGGCGCCGTCGGCGAGGAAGAAGAACACGCGCGTGTGCTCGAGGAACCGGCCGACGACGGAGCGCACGCGGATGTTGTCCGACAGCCCCTCGATGTCGGGGCGCAGCGCGCAGACGCTGCGCACGATGAGGTCGATCTTCACGCCGGCCTGCGACGCCGAGTACAGCTCCTCTATCACCTCCGGGTCGAGCAGCGCGTTCATCTTGGCGATGATGTGCCCCGGCCGGCCCTCGCGCGCGAGCCGCGCTTCGTTGCGGATCGCCTCGATGACGCGCTTGTGCAGCGTGAACGGCGACTGCCAGACGTGGCGCAGCTTGCCGGCGCGCCCGAGGCCGGTGAGCTGCTTGAACACCTCGGCGACGTCGGCGCACAGCTCGTCGTTGGCGGTGAGCAGCCCGAAGTCGGTGTACTGGCGGGCGGTGCGCGGGTGGTAGTTGCCGGTGGCGAGGTGCACGTAGCGCCGCAGCACCTTGCCGTTGTCCGAATCCTCGCGGCGCACGATGAGCGCCATCTTGGCGTGCGTCTTGTGGCCGACGACGCCGTAGACCACGTGCGCGCCGACCTCTTCCAGGCGCGCGGCCCAGTTCAGATTCGCTTCTTCGTCGAATCGCGCCATCAGCTCCACCACCACGGTGACTTCCTTGCCGCGGCGCGCGGCGTCGATCAGGATCTCCATCAGCTCGGAGTCGGTGCCGGTCCGGTACACGGTCTGCTTGATGGCGATGACGCCGGGGTCCGCGGCGGTGGTGCGGATGAACTCGATCACCGGCCCGAAGGACTGGTAGGGGTGGTGCAGCAGCACGTCCTGCTTCTTCAGCAGCTCGAACAGATCGCTGCGCGCCTCGAGCGGCGCCGGCAGCCCGGGCTGGAACGGCGGGTACTTGAGGTCGGGCCGCTCGACCTGATCGGGCACCTCGCGCAGCCGGTACAGGTTCACCGGCCCTTCGACGCGGTACAGATCCTCCTCGTCCAGGCTGAACTGCTGCAGCAGGAAGTCGATCATCGCCTGCGAGCAGTTGTCGGCCACTTCCAGGCGCACGGCGTTGCCGAAGTGCCGGTGCAGCAGCTCGCCCTTGAGCGCCGTATGCAGGTTCTTGATCTCCTCCTCGTCGACGAACAGGTCCGAGTTGCGCGTGACGCGGAACTGGTAGCAGCCGAGCACCTTCATGCCGGCGAACAGCTCCTCGATGTGCGCGTGCAGGATCGAGGACAGGAACACGAACGCAAACGGCGCGCCGCCGATCTCGCGCGGCAGGCGGATGACGCGTGGCAGCGCGCGCGGCGCCTGCACGATGGCGGCGCGCGCGCTGCGGCCGAAGGCGTCGCGACCGACCAGCTCGACGGCGAGGTTCAGGCTCTTGTTCAGCACCTTCGGGAACGGGTGCGCCGGGTCGAGGCCGATCGGCGTCAAGACAGGAAGGAGCTCGCGAAAGAAGTAGTCGCGGATCCACTGGCGCTGCTCTGGCGTCCAGGCCTCGCGCCGCGGGAACACCACGCCCGAGTCGGCAAGCTTCGGCAGCAGCACCTCGTTCAGCAGCCGGTACTGCGCGGCGACGATGGCGTGCGCCTCGTGGCTCACCGCGGCGAACGCTTCGTGCGGGCCCTTGCCGTCGGGGCCCGGCTCGGGAAGGTTGAGCTGGATCTGCTCCTTGAGGCCCGCCACGCGAATCTCGAAGAACTCGTCGAGGTTCGACGACACGATGGTGAGGAAGCGCAGCCGCTCTAGCGGCGGCACGTTGTCGTCGGCGGCCTGCGCCAGCACGCGGCGGTTGAACGCGAGGATGCCGAGCTCGCGGTTCAGGAAGTGCGCAGTGGGCAGGTCTCGTTTCATGCGCGGGAAGCCGCCGGAACGCGGCTCGCGGAAACCTTATTTTACGCCTTCCGCGCGGGCGGCTGGGCTACAGTAGGCGCATGGCGCGCCAGGAAACGCTTGCCGCGGTCGACCTCGGCTCGAACAGCTTCCATCTGCAGATCGGCCGCGTGGTCGACGGGCAGATCTATTCCCTGGACAGCCTGCGCGAAGTGGTGCGTATCGGCGCCGGCCTCACCGCCGACAAGAGGATCGACCGCGCCACGCAGGCGCGCGCGCTCGAGGCGCTGCGCCGCTTCGGCGAGCGCCTGCGCGGCTTTCCGCGCGGTGCGGTGCGCGCCGTGGGCACCAACACGCTGCGCGTGGCGAAGAACGCGCCGCAGTTCCTGAGGGAAGCGCGCCAGGAGCTCGGCTTCCCGGTCGAGGTGATCGCCGGCCGCGAGGAGGCGCGCCTGATCTACCTCGGCGTCGCGCACTCGATGCCGCCCGCGCCGCACAACCGGCTGGTGATGGACATCGGCGGCGGCTCCACCGAGTTCATCATCGGCGCCGGGCTCGAGCCACAGCTCACCGAGTCGCTCTACATGGGCTGCGTCAGCTACAGCCTGAAGTACTTCCCGGAGGGGCGCATCGAGAAGTCGCGGCTCAAGGCCGCGGAGCTGGCCGCGCGCCAGGAGCTCGCCGGCATCGCGCTCGCCTATCGCGCCGCCGGCTGGCAGGAGGCGGTCGGCGCCTCGGGCACCGCGCGCTCGATCGAGAGCATCCTGCGCGAGAACGGCTTCGCCGGGGCGGGCATCACGCGCGAGGGCCTCGAGCGGCTGCGCAGCCTGCTCATCAAGCATGAGCACGCCGATCCGGAGCGCATCGCCGGCCTGCGCGCCAGCCGCGCGCCGGTGCTCGCCGGGGGCGTCGCCATCATGGGCGCGGCACTCGAGGAGCTGGGCATCGAGCAGATGGCGGTGTCCGACGGCGCGCTGCGCCACGGCGTGCTCTACGACCTGCTCGGGCGCGTGCAGCACCGCGACATGCGCGCGGCCACCGTGGCGCAGTTCGGGCGCCGCTACCACGTCGACGCGGCGCAGGCCGAGCGCGTGCGCCGGCTCGCGCTCACCATCTACGACGCGCTGGCGCCGGGGCGCGAGCGCGAGGACGACGCCGACCGGCAGCTGCTCGACTGGGCGGCGAGCCTGGCGGAGATCGGCCTGTCGATCGAGCACGCGCAGTACCACAAGCACTCGGCGTACGTGCTGCAGAACGCCGACATGCCGGGCTTTTCGCGCATGGAGCAGCAGCGCCTCGCGCGCATCGTGCTCGCGCACCGCGGCAAGCTGCGCAAGATGCACGACGCGGGGCTGGAGGCCGCGGACTGGCCGCTGGTGTTCGCGCTGCGCCTTGCCGCGCTCATCCTGCGCCGGCGCGCCGACGTCAGGCTGCCGCTGCTACGCGTCTCGGGCGACGCCGGCGGTTTCGAAATCGAGCTGGCGCAGGCCTGGCTCGACGACAACCCGCTCTCCGCCGCGGCGCTGGAGGAGGAAGCGGGCCACTGGAAATCGGTCGGCATGAAGCTCGCGGTGAGCGGGCTTTCCGACCGCAGGGTGTCGGTGCTGAACCGCGCCTAGGGGCGCTCTGGCGCCTGCGCGTCGCCGCGCGCGACGAGCGCGCGCCCCGCCAGCGAAAGCCAGAGCACGAACGCCACCCCGACGAGCGCGTAGAAGGGCAAGGCGCCGAGCCGCAGCAGGCCTTCGTACGGCAGCACGCCGTAGATCAGCGGCGCGACGATGATCACGATCAGGAACAGCGCGCCGTAGACATCCAGCAGCAGCCGCAGCACCTTCAGAATTCGCATGACATCTCCCTTGGCGCCGGCCTCACGATTTGCCGGCGCCCGGCTCCATCTTCACGTTGAGCGTGCCCGAGCGCACGTGCAGGTCGCGCTGGGGGAACGGGATCTCGATGCCCGCGGCACGGAGCTCGTCCTCGATCGCCCACAGGAACGCGGCCTCGGTGCGCCCGGGGCGCGTGATGAGGTCGGGCCCGATCCAGATCACCAGCTCGAAATTGAGGCTCGAGTCGCCGAAGCCGACCAGCCAGGCGTCCGGCTCGCGCCCGGGCTCGCCGACGGTGCCCTTCACGCGCTGCGCGGCACGCAATGCCGCCGCCTTCACCTTGTCCTTGTCGCTGCCGTAGGCGACGCCGAAGGGCACGCGCATGCGTCGGACGCGCGTCTCGAACGTCCAGTTGGTGACGCGGCCGTTGATGAACTCCGAATTGGGCACGATGATGTCCACCTCGTCGTTGGTGGTGATGCGCGTGTAGCGCATGCCGATCTCGCGCACGTGCCCGCGCACGCCGGACTGCAGGTCGACGTAGTCGCCGACCTTGAGCGTGCGCTCGAGCAGGATGATGATGCCGGAGATGAAGTTGCTGAAGATGTTCTGCAGGCCGAAGCCGATGCCGACGCCGATGGCGCCGCCGAGCAGCGCGAGGCTGGTGAGATCGAGGCCGATGTAGTTCAGCCCGACCAGCGTGCCGATGATCCATACCGTGTAGCGCAGCACGCGCGACCAGGCGTACACGCTTGGCGTGCTCTGCGTGTGGCCGCTGCGCTGCATGGCGACCCGCCGGATGCCGGCTTCGAGCAGCGACGCCAGCCACCACACGGCGACCACGATCACCACGAGCCCGAGGAGCCGGCCGGCGCTGATCGGTGTGTCGCCCAGGTTGAACCACGGCACCGCCAGCCAGTCGCGCAGTTGCGCGAGCGTCAGATTCACTTCTTCCATGCCGCGTCTAGCCTAGCATGCGGGCGCTAGACGAAGTCGGGCGCGACC
>Ga0224505_10001385_pt1 | contig 15374 bp, 16 predicted proteins | sample SF_Jan12_sed_USG_FD_169102 | JGI IMG/M metagenome (GOLD analysis project Ga0224505, IMG submission 169102) | Sediment microbial communities from San Francisco Bay, California, United States - SF_Jan12_sed_USGS_4_1 | ecosystem: Environmental > Aquatic > Marine > Sediment | place: USA: California... | reverse complement strand
GCTGCGCGTCGATCAGTTGCTGGGCATGTTTCAACCGCGTCCTCGCAAGCTCGCTTTCGGCGGCCAGCTCCATGACCATCCCGACCTGGCGCTGTCGCCCGAAGGGGACGAGCACGCGGCAGCCGGGCCGGGCGTCGCCGCCCCCACGTGGCGGCAGGTAGTCGAACAGCCGAGCAAGCGGAGCATTGACCGCGACCTTCAGGACAGGCGCCACGCTCACCGGCTGACCCCGGCAATCGACGGCCTGCCGGTTTGCAGAACATTATTAACGTATACAGCCACTTATAATTTTCCTCGGGTGCCGTCGCCGGCCAGCGCAACCGGCGCTTGTCAACGGGCCGGTGCGTCCCGCGTTAAGCCAATACGTGGAGCCGGATTTCGCGGCGATCGATGGCGGTGCCAGGGTAACGGCCCGCCCGGTTATTAGAACTCAGGACCGGTGCAAGGTGAAACCGATGACGGAGAAGGATCTCTCGCGGCTGGCGGGACGGACAGGGCCATGAGCGCCTGTACCGAAGGTTTTGCGGTATCTTGCACCGGCGAGCTTGAATCGGGAGTCGGGGCCCTGCGGCGCGAACAGGAATTGAACAGGTTTTTCGCGGATGTCGAGGCCCGTGCGCTGCGCATCGCCGAGATCGCGGTACGCAACCGGGAGGATGCTCTCGACCTCGTGCAGGACGCCATGATCCGGCTGGTACGGAATTATGCGGACCGCGATCGCGAGGAATGGACGCCGTTGTTCTATCGGATATTGCAGAATCGCGTGCGTGATTTTCAGAGGCGGCAGAACGTGCGCAACCGGGTGATTGCCTGGTTCGGCCGCTCCAGCGACCCTGAGGACGATTACGATCCCATCGCTGCAGCACCCGATCCGGATGGACGCACGCCCGACGAGTCCCTCGAGTCCCAGGAGGCAATGCAGGAGCTCGAACGCGCGCTGGCCGCGCTGCCGGCGAGACAGCGCGAAGCGTTCATGCTACGGAACTTCGAAGGACTGGATGTCGCCCAGACCGCTGCGGCGATGGGTATATCGGACGGCAGCGTGAAGACACATTATTCCCGGGCAGTGCATTCGCTGCGGGATACGCTTGGAGAACACTGGTCATGAGTGGGTCGAAGGACGACATGCGCAACGATGGCGTGCGGCGCCTGGAGAAAAAGGCCGCAGACGCTTTCGAAGCGAGCGTGCGCGGACTGGATGCGGAAACGCGCTCCAGGCTCAACCGCGGGCGGCAACGGGCGCTGGCCGAGCTGGGCATTGGCACGCGGTTCCGGCCCTGGCTTCAGTGGGTGCCGGCCGCCGGAGTTGCCGCCGTGGTCGCGCTCGCAATATTCACGTGGTCCGGTCGCCCCCCGGCCGATACGGCGCCGGCCGTCGCGGATTTTGAAATCCTGCTGAACACCGACGACCTCGAGATGCTCGAGGAACTGGAGTTCTACAGCTGGATAGAGCTGGATGAAGGCGAAGGAGCGAACGGGAATGTCGGCTGAGCGTGCGTGCCGCTCGCTGGTCGCGGTGCTGATAGGGCTCGCGGCACTGACCGCAACAGCCGACGAGGAACAGCCGGACATCGAGTTTCTCGAATATCTCGGCAGCTGGGAACAGGACGACGCCGAGTGGCTGTTGTTCGACGTGTCCGGCGAGACGAAGGACGTGGATACGCCCGCCGCGGCGGAGGGCGAGAAGGAAGGTGCCTCGGCCCGCGCGCAGGATTCGACGGAGTTGAAGGATGAAAGCTAGATTTCTTATTCCGGCTCTTGCATCGGCGCTGCTCCTGGGTGGTGACCTGGTTCTCGCCGGGGACGAGGCGCTCGCCTGGTCGTCACTGACGGCAGAGCAGCAGCAAGTGCTGCAGCCGCTGGCCGGACAGTGGGACAGCCTGGGACCGGAGCGGCGTGAACGCCTGGTCAACGGGGCACAACGCTGGTCCGGAATGTCACCCGACGAGCGCGAGGCGGCGCAAGACCGATTCCGGATCTGGCGCGATCTGTCGGACGAGCAGCGCGACCGGATACGCGAGCGCTACCGGGATTACCAGGGCCTGCCGCCGGAAGAACGCCAGCGCATTCGGCGCAATTTCGAGCGCTTCCGCGAACTCCCGCCGGACCGCCGCAGGGAGTTGCGGGACCGTTACCGGCAAATGACGCCGGAGCAGCGCCAGCGGCTCAGGGAACGGTTGCGCGACCGGCCCCGCCAGCCGCGTGGCCGCGGCGGCCGCTGACGCCGCCAGGAGCTTTCGGACCCGAAAGCCGACCGCCCGCCGGGTTACCCGGGGGGGGGTATTCGTGCACCCGAAACGTTTGATTTTTATAATGCGTTCTGCACACTAGCGTTTCGGGGGTTAGCCTTTATGCAGTTAGGCGTGGCAAGCGACCTGTCCCAGCAGGTACTGAGAACTGACGTCGCCGGGATGCCGCTCGAGTGGATCGACTACCGCGAGGCGGTACGCCTGTATCACACCGAGCAGGTCGCCTATGCCTGCGGAACGCGCCTCTATACGGTATTCGGCGGTTATAGCGCGTTCGACGGACGCCGCAGTTCCGTTGACGTCAGTTCCATCATTGCGACGGTCGGCCACAGCCCGGGTCACGGTTACGTCCACGACCAGTACACGCCGCCGCTCAATAACCGCACGCTGTTCAAGCGTGACGCAAACCTGTGCCTGTATTGCGCCACGCGATTCCCGACGGGCGAGCTGACGCGAGATCACGTAACGCCACTGTCGCAGGGCGGCCGGGATGCGTGGAACAACGTTGCGACGGCGTGCCGCCGCTGCAACAACCACAAGGGCGGCCGCACCCCGGAGCAGGCCGGCCTGCAGCTGATCGCGGTGCCGTTCACGCCGACTTACGCCGAATATATCTACCTGAAGGGCCGCCGGGTCCTTGCCGACCAGATGCAGTACCTGCTCGCGCATATTCCGCGGTCGAGTCCGCTGCATGCGCGCCTGTCGGGTCACCTGTCCGAGGGCAATCCTTTCACGGAGGACGCGGTTTCCGGCTGACGGACTCCGGAAACGATGCAATACCTGATCGACGCCAGCGTCTACGTGTTCCGGGCCTATTATTCAATGCCGGACGACATGGTCGACCAGGACGGCAACCCGGTAAACGCCTTTTACGGTTTCAGCCGTTTTCTCGGTTCTTTGATCGAGCAGGTCAGGCCGAAGCAACTTGCGGTGCTGTTCGACGAGAGCCTCACGACGTCGTTTCGCACGGAGATCTACCCGGGTTACAAAGCGAACCGGGAACCCGCGCCACCTGAACTGAAGCGCCAGTTCGGCCTGTGTCGGGAATTCACTCGCGCGCTCGGAATCTGGGAGTGCGCGCATCCCAACTACGAAGCGGATGACCTGATCGGCACACTGGTGAGCCGGGCCCGCGTGAACGCGGTCCCGTCGACCGTCATCAGCCGCGACAAGGACCTGGCGCAGCTGATCGGCCGACAGGACGTGTTCTGGGATTTCGCAGGCAAGGGCCAGCTGCGCTACGAGCAGATTCGGGACGTGTTCGGCGTGTGGCCGGAACAGATCGCCGACTTCCTCGCGCTGGCCGGCGACAGCGTCGACAATATCCCGGGTGTGCCTGGCGTCGGTCGGAAGACGGCAGCGGCGCTGCTCAGCCATTTCGGCGATCTCGACCGGATATATGCGAACCTGCACAAGGTTCACGAGGTGGAGGTCCGCGGAGCCAGGACACTGGGTGCGAAACTCGAAGAGCATCGTGAGGCGGCGATGCTGGCGAGGCAGCTGACCGGAATTGCCTGCGATGCTCCCCTCGAGCAGGCGGCAGAGGAGCTGCGGCCGCAGAAGCCGGACCTGGGTCGCCTCAATGCCCTGTTCGACCGCGCCGGCGTCGGCATGGCGCTGCGGCGCCAGGCGGAGCGAGTCAGCGATCTCGTGGCCTGACGCTTCCGCGGCATAAGATCGTGTCGATTTCCCCCGGTTTGCAGCAAGCTCTCCGCGCGGCGGGGCTGGAACCGGAAGGCGGCCGGGCCGTAAGGCCAGTCGGCGGCGGCGACATCAGCGACGCATACCGCGTACCCGTTTCGGACGGCTGGGTTTTCCTCAAAGCAGGCGGTGCGGACGAGCTCAACGTGCTGCAAGCCGAAGCGGACGGGCTGGTTGAGCTTGCGCGGCCCGCCGCGATCCGCGTCCCGGGCGTATTGGCCACAGGCTGCTATCGTGGCGGCAGCTTCCTTGCCCTCGAATGGATCGAGTTCGATCGCGGCGATGCGTGCGACGAGCGATTATTCGGGAGGCAGCTGGCCGCATTGCACCGCTCCGTCGCCGGCAAGCACGGCTGGTATCGTGACAACCGCATTGGGCTGACGCCTCAGCCGAATCCATGGACGGCCGACTGGTGCGAATTCTGGAAAACGCATCGCCTCGGATACCAGCTGGAGCTGGCCGGGCGTAACGGCTTCGGCGGCGAACTGAGACTCCTCGGCGGTCGGCTCATCGAGGAGCTGCCAGGCCTGCTGGCGGGCCACCAGCCCCCGCCTTCCTTGCTGCACGGGGATTTATGGGCCGGCAACCGTGGTTTCAGCGGTGGCGTCCCGGTCATCTTCGATCCCGCGGTTTACTACGGCGATCGCGAAACGGACCTCGCGATGACGCGGCTGTTCGGCGGATTCGGCTCCGGCTTCTACGAGGCTTACGAGGCGGCCTGGCCACTGCCGGCAGGCCATGACCGGCGGCTGCCCCTGTACCAGTTGTATCACGTGCTCAATCACCTCAACCTGTTCGGAGGTGCCTACCTCGGACGTGCCGAGTCGTTACTGCGCCGGCTGCTGTGCCTGGCGCAATGAGAATCAGCCGGGTCCGGCCTCTCCGGACTCGTCGACGACGTAGGCTTCGCCGAGGAAATCTTCGTCGAATACGAAGAGGCAGGTGCCTTCAGGCGCCTCGATGAGCCGGAATGCACCCTCGAAGCCGGGAAATTTCCGGCTGCGCAGGCCGTGCCTTTCGAGCGTCTCTGCGAGCGCTTCCCTGTCATGGCACTTGAAAGACAGGGAGGGTTGCTTCAGCGCCATGCTTTCGCTGATGCCGACAGCTATGCCGCCCGCATCGAAGCGCATGTGCATCGTGGGCTCTTCACGCGCGCGCAGAATCACCGGAGCGAGCGGCGCCCAGAAAACGCCCGCATTGACCGCGTCCCGTGCGGGGAGACTGATCTCGATCCAGCTGCCGCATGCGCTGAGTCGCGGTTCGTCCGCTGGCTGAGAGAACGTCCGTGCCTCGACCAGGGAAATCATGTTGCCGTCACGGTCGGCAAAGGCAAGCTCGTTGAACACGTCCTCGTCGAGCCGCATGAACGAGAACTCGAAGCCGTGATCCGTCATCGCGCGTGCGTGCGGAGCCAGGTCCTGCTGGACGAATGTGATCGCCGGTGAATCGAACACGCGGTCGTGCAGGCCGATGCAGATGTCGCCGTCCGTCACGACAGCGTACTTGTGTGGCCAGACGTCGCCGATCTGCAGCTCGGTAAATCCCAGCGACTTGTAGAATGCCAGCGATTCCAGGATATCCGCCGCATGCACGCTGAATTCCAGGAAACGTCCGAGCACGGTTGAGGACTCAGCTTGCCGCGCCCATCGCGCGTGCGCGCGCGGCACTTTTCGAGCGCTCCTCGGCATCGCCTGCACCGGGACTTGCCTCCGGCCAGCCGCTGAGATTGCGCTCGACCAGCCCGGCGAGAAAATCGACATGGTCTTCACGGGCGTTCAATGCCGCTATGTATCGCAGAGCCCCGCCGCCCGCCTCCGCATAAATCCCAGCGTTCTGGATTGCGATTTCTTCCAGTGTCTCGAGGCAATCGGCCGCAAACCCGGGGCAGACGACGTCGATGTCGCCGACGCCCGCCGACCCCCACTGCCGCAGTGTCTCATCGGTATAGGGTCGCAGCCATTCGGCCTTGCCGAGACGCGACTGGAAAGTGACGAACCACTGGTCCGGGCCGAGCTCCAGTTCCTCTGCGACCAGCCGGGCCGTTTTCTGGCACTGGCAGTGATACGGATCGCCGCTCAGGAAGGAACGCCGGGGAATTCCGTGAAACGAAAACATCAGCCTCTGCCCGCGGCCGGCGGTCGCCCAGTGATCGCGGATGCTGGCGGCCAATGCGGCGATGTAGCCGGCTTCGTCGTGATACTGGCTGACGAAGCGAAACGCGGGCACCCAGCGCCGTTTGCGGAGCGCTCCCGTGACTGCGTCGAATACGGAAGCCGTCGTCGTCGCCGAGTACTGCGGATACAGCGGCAGAACGAGTATGCGCCGCGCCCCTTCTGTCCAAAGAGCATGCAACGCAGTGTCGATGGAGGGCTCGCCGTAGGACATTGCGAGCCGGACGTTCACGCGTTCGAGGCCGCGGGCCGAAAGCCGCTGCCGCAGACTGTCGGTTGTTGCGCTCGAATGAAGCAGGAGCGGTGCTCCGCTGTCGGTCCAGATCTTCCGATACGCCGCCGCGGAGCGTGCCGGGCGGAACGGCAGGATGAAACCGTACAGGATGATCATCCATATCGGTCGCGGGATCTCGACGACGCGGGGATCCGACAGGAACTGGCGGAGGTAGCGTCGCACGGCGGCGGTCGTGGGTTCGTCCGGCGTGCCGAGGTTGACCACCAGGACGCCTGCCGTGTCGGGAGTACCGTGCGCGTACTGCGGAGACGAATCGAAGCGAGGCATGGATCGCCTGTCAGTGCTTGTCAGGAAGGCGCCAATACTAGCATGGTGGCGCCGGGCACTTGGACGGGCATAGTATTGGTCCATGAACGAGAACGAGACCATCGAACCGACGGGGCCGGACCGCTGGACGCTGATACGCGACATCGCCGCGCTGCAGATCAAGCTGCTTGCCGACGGACTGCGCGACCTGGTGCTGGTCCCCGTGTCGCTTGCGGTCGGGCTGATCAGCCTGTTGAAGGGCGGCGAGCGGCCGGGCACCGAGTTCTACGAATTGCTCAGGGCGGGCAAGAAGAGCGAGCGCTGGATCAACCTGTTCGGCGCGGCCGAGCGTGTGTTTCCTGGTCACGATACCGGGAATCTCGATGGTAAGGACATCGATGGCATGCTCGCCGGCGTCGAGTCCTACATCGTCGACGAGTATCGCCGCGGCGGTATCACCGCGCAGGCCAAGGAGCGGCTCGACAAGGTTCTAGATTCGGTGCAGCGCGTCGCCGACCGGCAGCGCCGCAAACCGGACTAAGCAGGTGCCGGACTGAGGGACATTTGCTGCGCCGGATGGGAATCGGCCCATGTTTCCGTTCGTCCTCGTTAAATAGCCGCAACTATTCGCTTCGGACGATCGCAAGTCTGTCCTCGATTCCCACGCGCCTCGCCACGATGCCCTGAGTCCGACAGGCTGCCAGCCTGTTCAATTCAAGGTGCCGGCTCAGTCCCGGGGGGCTACGTCACGCCCGCTCAGCAGGTCCTCTATTCTCGGTGCCGGATGATCGGGCCCCATGCGTCCGTCTTTCAGACGCGCCAGGTAGTCCTTGTAAGCCCGCATCGCCTGGTACCCGAAGATCCACAGGATTGGGAGGTTCGCATAGACGATGACACCGAGACCGATGCCACTCAGGTTGTCGAGATCGGTGCTGGTCTTGATATGGCCCAAAGTAGCGATGAAGACCAGCGCGCAATAGGCGAGCCTGAAAGGCAGCACGCCGCGTTCACCTGCGATATAGACGATTCCCTGCTCGCCGTAATACCCCCACGCGATGATCGTCGACAGGGCGAAGGCCCAGGACGCGATCGTTATCAGCCATTTGCCGAGGCCGGGACGAACGGAATCGAATGCCTTGGCCGTTAGCGTTGCACCGACGTAATCCCGGTAGAAACCGTCGTTAGCTATGCTCGGTCGTACGTCGCCGCCGAATTCGCTCCACGTAACCCGGTAGCCGTCCGGACCTTCGAGCACGCTGCCGGATACGCGATGGAAACGGCGTCCCGTCGCCGGATTCTCGCCTGCCTCGACGACCATCATCGCGGATTCGCCGACGCGCCAGTCGTCCGTCAGAATCCGGGTGTCGTCGAAGCGCCAGCCCGCCTCGCTGCGGCTGACCGCCGGCACCTGGTCGAAAGCGACATCCGGCGGGCGGCTCCAGATACCGGTCGACAGGATGATCAGCGCCGTGAACGTGCACACGACAATCGTGTCGATGAACGGTTCGAGTCCCGCGACGATCCCCTCCCGTACCGGCTCGTCGGTTTTCGCGGCAGAATGAGCCATCGCCGAGGATCCCTGGCCGGCTTCGTTCGAGAAGATCGCCCGCTTCATGCCGAACATGAATGCCGAGCCGACCGTTGCGCCGATGAACGAACCTGCCGCCGTCGTCGTCGAAAAAGCGGAGGTGACCATCAGTACGAGGAGGCTCGGGATCTGTGTGTAGTTCTCGTACAGCACGTAGGAGCCGGCGATAATATAGAAGAACACCATCACCGGGACGAGCGTGCCGGCAACGACACCGATGCGCCGGATCCCGCCGATGATGACGGCTCCCACGAGGATCGTAAGCAGGACGCCGCTTATCCAGCCCGGCAGCCCGAAGTACTGGCTCGTAACGTCGGCCACGTTCCAGGCCTGGAACATGTTGCCCCCGGTCGCCGACGACAGGACCACGCAAAGAGAGAACATCACCGCGAGCGTCTTGCCCAGCCAGGCAAGCTCCGGTTTCATCCGCGCCAGGGCCTTGTCCGCAACCCACATCGGGCCGCCGTGCGGATTCTCCGGATTCTCCGTGTTCCGGTACAGCATCGACAGTGTGACCTCGGTCAGCTTGATGGCCATGCCGAGGAAGCCGACGACCCACATCCAGAAAATCGCGCCGGGCCCGCCCAGCATGATCGCGAGCGCAACGCCACCGATGTTGCCGAGGCCGACCGTTCCGGACAGCGCTGCGGCCAGCGCCTGGAAGTGGTTGATGGCGCCAGGGTCGGACGGGTCGTCGTATACGCCGCGCACGACAGTCGTGCCGTGCGTCAGGGCCCGGTACTGGCAGAAGCCGCTCCAGATCGTGAACAGCACGCCGGTTCCGGCGATGATGAAAATCCAGGTTTCGTTCCACAGCACGGCATTGATCTGCGCCAGGACCTGGCTCAAGTCACTCATCGGCTCTCCCCGGAACCGCTCGTGCAACGGCGCAGCTCGGCCGGCGCCGCGACCCGGTGCACACCCCGCGAGGCAGCCAGCCCGTGACGAGCGATGCGGGCATCAGCGCGCCGGCGCGGCCTCCATGATGGCCGAGACACCCATGCCGCCGGCGGTGCAGACGGAAATCAGCCCGCGCCCCGAACCCTTCTGGTGCAGGAGCTTGGCCATCGTGCCGATGATCCGCGCACCGGTCGCCGCGAAGGGGTGGCCGATCGCTACGCTGCCACCCTTGACGTTAAGCTTGTTCAGGTCGATGGGGCCCATAGGCTGGTTGCGTCCCAGGCGCTCCCGACAGAATTTCTCGGATTGCCAGGCCTTGAGCGTTGCGATCGTCTGCGCGGCGAACGCTTCGTGAATCTCGTAAAAGTCGAAATCCTGCAGCGACAGGTTGGCCTCGCGCAGCATTTCCGACACGGCATAAGCTGGCGCCATCAACAGGCCTTCGTCGTTGACGAAATTGACTGCAGCAAACTTGCAGTGCGTCAGGTAGGCCACGAGCGGCAAGTTCTTGAGATCCGCCCACTCTTCCGATGCGAGCAGCACGGCCGCGGCGCCGTCGGTGAGCGGCGTGCTGTTGCCGGCCGTCATCGTGCCGTCCTGGCTCCGGTCGAAGACGGGCTTCAGGGAGGCGAGTTTCTCCAGCGACGTATCGCGACGGATATTGTTGTCCTCCTCGCAGTCCTGGAACGGTACGACGATATCGTCGTAGAAGCCTTCGTCATAGGCCGCCGCCGCCTTGATATGACTGGCAAGGGCCAGCTGGTCCTGATGCTCGCGCAGCACGTCCCAGTTTTTCGCGGTGATTTCCATGCTCTCCCCCATGGAGAGACCAGTACGAGGCTCCGTCACACCGGGGTACTCTGGTTTGAAATGCCCCGGCCGCAGCCGAAACCACGGCGAGACTCTCGCCAGGAAGGATCGGCCGCGGTAACTGTCGAGCAGGATCGATCGGAATGGGTCGCTGTAGACGATCGGCGCATCGCTGACCGAGTCGACGCCACCCGCGATTCCGGCTTCGATCTGGCCCAGCGCAATCTTGTTCGCGATGTTGACGGCCGCTTCCACGCTGGTGCCGCAGGCTCGCTGCATGTCGACGCCAGGTGTGCGCAATGAGAGTCCGGAGTCAATGACGCATTCCCTCGCGAGGTTCCAGTCGCGGGAATGCTTGATCACTGCCCCGAGTGCGACATCGCCGAGCGTCTGGCCTCGCAGGTCGTACTTCGTGACGAGGGCCTCGAGTGCCGCGACCATCAACTCCTGGTTCGAACACTTGCGATAAACGGAATGGGCCCGGCAAAACGGAATGCGCATTCCGCCAACCACCCCGACTCGAATCGATCGTCCATCGTGCAGCATGACTGTCTCCGTCCTGGTGCCATGTGGTCCTGAGCCGCCGCCCAACTTTACACTAAAGCCGGCGAATCGAGTAACGGCCCCATGTTAGAGTCCGGACAGGCACTCTGATTAAACAAGCGCAGCAACAGATGCATTCGAAGACTAGGCGATTGGGGGAAGCGAACGCACTGCTGAAACTCGCCGGTCCACTGGTCATCAACAACCTGTCGATCGCGGGCATGCATTTCTCGGATGCGGTCATGGCGGGCCGGCTCGGCGCGGCGGAACTGGCCGCAGTTGCCGTCGGTGGCAGCGTGTGGTTCCTGGGTTTGACGCTCTGCCTCGGGCTGATGATGGCGATTTCGCCTATAGCCTCCCGGCTGCACGGCGCCCGCCAGCCAGAGATGATCGGCCGTTATACGCGCCAGGGACTGTGGCTCGCAGTTGTCATAGGCATCCTGTTCATAGCACTGATGCATGTCCTGGCGGAGCCGCTGCTCGTATTCGTCGGCGTAGCTGTCGAGTTCCGGGACATGACCGTCGGCTATGCGGAGGCGATCGTCTGGGGGGCGCCCGGCATCGTGGCGTTTTTCGCGTTTCGGTTCACGACCGAGGGCATCGGCCATACGCGTCCGATCATGTACACGTCCCTGCTCGGGCTTTCGGCAAACGTCTTCTTCAATTATGTGTTCATGTTCGGGCACTTCGGCGCGCCCGCCATGGGGGCGGTCGGCTGCGGCGTCGCAAGCGCGATAACAATGTGGCTGATGATGATGGTGCTGGGCAGCTACATATACCTGCACCCGCGCTACGAGCCGCTGGAGATCTTCAGGCGGGTTTCGCCGCTGCGGTTGCCCGTGCTGAAAGAAATTTTCGTGCTGGGTATGCCGATTGCCGTCACGATAACTGCCGAAGCCGGGCTGTTTTCCGCTGTCTCCATACTCGTCGGGACCCGCGGCCCGGACATAACCGCGGCTCACCAGATCGCGCTGAACTTCGCCTCGACGATGTTCATGATCCCGCTGGCGTTCAGTTCGGCAACGACGATCCGGATTGGTCATGCGCTCGGGGCCGGCGATCCGCGAGGCGCCCGCTTCGCCGGCTTCACGGGTATCCTGATCTGCGCAGGCTTCATGGCGATTTCCGCACTCTTCCTGCTCGTCTTCCGTGACGCGGTCGTCAGCATGTACACGTCGGACACGTCTGTGCAGGCGATAGCCATCAGCATGCTGCTGATGGCGGCGATCTTCCAGGTTGCCGATGGCGTGCAGATCGGGGCGGCTGGTGCGCTGCGGGGATTTAAGGACACTCGCATGCCGATGGTCATCAACATGTTTGCATATTGGGCATTGGCGTTTCCGCTGTCCTACCTCGCGGCCGTGACATTCCAGTCGCCACCGTCGCACATCTGGGGAGGATTTGTCATCGGCCTGACCGCTGCCGCCGCGATGCTGACCGTTCGTTTCAATCGCGTTTCGCGAATCGATCACGAGACGCGACAGGAGCTGGCGTCCCTCTGAAGGCAGTCAGCCGCCGCCCTGGCCGAAGGAGGGCCCGTCGCTGGCAAGATACTCCGCTTCTTCGGGAGTATTCTGGCGGCCGAGGACCTGGTTGCGATGCGGGAAGCGCCCGAACTGTTCGATGATGTCGCGATGCAGTTCGGCGAATTGCGCGACCGTCTCGAAGGTTTCACGATAGGTTGGCGATACGGCCTGCGCCAGCTTGTTGAAGATGTCGACGGACTTCGTCTGCACTTTCAGGGATTCGGAGTGCTGCAGCGGCATATAAAAGAAGGCGCGCTCGATCGGGGTCAGGCCCTGATCCTTCTTTTCCATGGCGCCCTCGATACACAGCTTCAGCGCGGCGCCGTCCCTGGAAAATGCCTCCGCCGTGCCGCGGTAGATGTTCCGCCGAAACTGGTCCAGCAAGATGATCAGGGCGAGCCTGCCGCGGGGGTCGGCAGCCCAGTGATCGAGTTTGCCCGCCGATGCGAGATCGACGTCGCCACTGAAATTTTCCTCGATCTCGTGATCGAAGACCGGGTCGTCGCCGAACCAGATGTCCATGCGCCCATCTATCTGGGGAGCGGAGAGTTCCTTTGCCTTGAACCAGAAAGCCAGGACCGCGTCGATGCGCGCCTGGTCCTCGTCCGTAATTTCGTGGTCTGCGCTCTCGCTAAGCAGTTTTACCGACATGTGGCGACGCTCCTCCCGGTCGAATTGCGACCCGGGTCACGGCCCGGCAACCCGGGTGTTGTAGCATGACACGCTGGAATCCGTGTCACCATCCCGGCAGGGCTCGCTGTCCGCATGCCGGAGGGTGGCACGGTGCAGGACGGATTCATTCTACATCAGCGACGGAGAGCAGCGCAGGCCGGTTGCCGGCCTGTTGATCCCGGGAGCGGGCGCCGCTGCCGATCGCGGGTGACGCAGGGTTCGGTAAGCCCCCGGTCGATCCATCGGACTTCGAGGAGTCGCATGCAAGCCGATAACCGACAGGCCTGGACCTTGCTCGCCGTGGCGCTGTTATCCGTCGCGGGCTGCAGCGATGAGTCATCGTCGCCCGAGGCAGAGGTCCGGGCATGGCTTGCGGCGGCCGAGGCGGCGGCAGAGGAGCGCGATCGCAGCGCCCTGCTGGACCTGCTTGCGGACTCGTATGCCGACGGGCGCGGCAACGACAAGGAAGCAATCGGCAACATGCTCAGGGTCTATTTCTTTCGGCAGCAGAGCGTCAGCCTGCTGACGCGCGTCGAGGAAATTCGCGTACACGGGGACTCGGCGGCCGAGGTCGACATGTTCGTCGGCATGGCCGGCACCACCAACACTGCTTTCGGCATTCGCGCAGATGCTTACGATTTTGCGCTCGAGCTCGTCAAGGACGACGGAGACTGGCTCCTGATCGGCGCGCGCTGGGGCGAAGCGGGCGGCGAACTGCATTGATCGCTATGGCCCTGGGGAGAAACTCGTCATGACGAAGACCTGCCGTGGTTTCAATATCGCACTGGTGCTGGCATGCCTGTTTCTTGCCGCATGTGCCGGCACTGGCATACGTGTCGAAGCGCCATCGGTGAGCCTGCAGAGCATTCGTCTCGAGGAGGTCGACCTGAGCCGCCAGCGATTCGTCCTCGGTTTTGACGTGCAGAATCCGAATGCGTTTCCGCTACCCATACGTGCGGTTCGCTATAACGTCATGCTCGATGATCAGCGCTTCGTTGGCGGTGAGACTGCCAGCGAGTTCACGATCCCGTCACGCGGCGATGGCAGCTTTTCGATCAGTGTCGAAACGGACCTGCTGCGCATGGGCACGCATCTCGCGAACCTGCTCCGCAATGCGACGCGCGAGAGCGTCGACTACGAACTGGCCGGGGACCTGACCGTCGACCTCCCCTTCGCACCGCCCCTGGCGTTTTCCCAGCGCGGCACCATCATGGTGCAGTCGCGCCTGTACTGATTCGCTGCCAGGTGCCCAGGCACGGCCGCAGGCACCCGCGAATTTTGTTGCTGGCGTAACAGACGGTTCCCTGCACAACTTCTCATGGCCTCGTCGCGGCGATGCATGGCCGATCCGATGGGCGCTGATATACTCGGGACTCGGATCGTTTTCCTCTCTTGACGGCAAGAAGCCGTGCGATTTCTGCGCGGGATTCTAGCGCCGCGGGATCGACTGTCGCCGTGCCCAACGCGGCGACCCATGGCCGGAGGTGTCCAGGACAGGCGCAGAGGCGCCGGTTCGTAATCACCATGACGCACGACGCAAAACAAACGGGCCTGTATCGCGAATCCTTCGAGCGCGACAGCTGCGGCTTCGGGCTGATCGCCAATATCGACGACAGGCCGAGTCATTGGGTTGTCGAGACCGCGGTCTCGGCGCTGACCAGGCTGACGCATCGCGGCGCCGTCGCGGCTGACGGCAAGACCGGCGACGGTTGCGGACTGCTGATCAAGTTCCCTGCCGACTTCATGCGCCTTGTCGGTGAGGCCCAGGGCTTCGAGCTGGCACAGCAGTTCGCGGCCGGTACGGTATTCCTGAACCGCGATGCTGACGTCGCGGCAACGGCGAGGTCAATGATCCACGAGGCCATCACCGGGAAGGGCCTCGTCGTCGCCGGCTGGCGGCAGGTACCGATCGACGAGTCAGTGCTCGGCGAACTCGCCCGCAAGACGCTGCCGCGTATCGAGCAGGTATTCGTCAATGCGCCGGACGGCATGCAGCGTGGCGCATTCAACCGGCGACTGTTCCTTGCTCGCCGAAATGCCGAGCGCCGATTCGCGGAGGTCGACCCTTCGACCTACGTCGCAAGCCTGTCGTCCGTGACGATAAGTTACAAGGGCCTGGTCATGCCGTCGGTGCTCGCGGATTTCTACCGGGACCTGCGGGACCCGCGGCTCGAGGCGTCGGTATGCCTTTTCCACCAGCGCTTCTCGACGAACACGCTGCCACAATGGTCACTGGCGCAGCCATTTCGCTTCCTGGCGCACAATGGCGAGATAAATACGATCCAGGGTAATCGCAACTGGGCGATTTCACGTGCGCAGAATTTCCGCTCCGACAAGCTGGACGATATTTCGGACCTGGATCCGATCGTGAGCCTGACCGGCTCGGACTCCTCCACGCTCGACAACATGCTGGAGGTCATGCGCGCAGCCGGCATGGACGTGATTCAGGCCATGCGCATCCTGATCCCCCCGGCCTGGCAGAGCATGGACAGCCTGGACCCGGACGTGCGTGCGTTCTACGAGTTCTTCGACTGTCACATGGAACCCTGGGACGGTCCGGCCGGCATCGTGCTGACCGACGGTCGCTTCGCGGCCTGTTGCCTGGACCGAAACGGTCTCAGGCCTGCTCGCTACGTGATTACGCGCGATCGCCACATCACCGTTGCGTCCGAG
>Ga0224505_10001383_pt1 | contig 15376 bp, 18 predicted proteins | sample SF_Jan12_sed_USG_FD_169102 | JGI IMG/M metagenome (GOLD analysis project Ga0224505, IMG submission 169102) | Sediment microbial communities from San Francisco Bay, California, United States - SF_Jan12_sed_USGS_4_1 | ecosystem: Environmental > Aquatic > Marine > Sediment | place: USA: California... | reverse complement strand
GTTTCTCCTTGACCTCGGGAATGAGGCACCTCCCGGTTGTTCGGTCATGGAGAGACCGTTGTGCATCTTAGATGCCACTCGTGGTCGCCGATGAGACGACAAGACGAAGCAGGTGAAAATGAGGCTATTGTGAGGGGGCGCTAAGGTCAGCAACCAATAAGCTTAGAGTTCCCTGTCATGACGTGAGGTATTTTGCGGCACTGCTACACGAAAGCCTGTGGCGGAACATCCCTCTCACCGAGACGCTATCTAGTGCGATTGGCATTACGGAATCTCACATGGAGAGAGACACCACGGAAGCAAGGCCTGGACTTTGCGCTCGCCTGGTGAAATCACTTCGAACTCTGACCTCCTCGGCCTGCTTGCGTTCGGTGATGTCGATCGAGACACCTAGTACCTGGTTCGCCCGGCCATCCTTGCCGATGATCGGGCGTTTGATGGTTTGGAGCCATCGCTTTTTCCCCGCCACGTCAATAATGACTTCCTCCGGGATGAACCGCTCCTTCTTCGAATCCATCACCTCACGGTCCATCTTCAGGAACAATTCAACTTCGGTCTTGTTCGGGTTGAAATCCGCATCCGTCTTTCCGATAAGGTCCTCGATCGTCGTGCCATAAAAGTCGGCGACGGCTTGGTTCGCCAGGGTAAATCGTCCGTCTCGGTCCTTGGCAAAGATAAAATGGGGATTGATGTCTATGATCTGCCGAAGAAAATCGCGCGAGGCTAGGACCTCTTCATCAGCCAATTGTCCCGTGCTGGTGGCACGTCGTGTACTCTGAGGTGTCTGATTCTTGGGCGAAGATTTCTTCTTGATCGTCTTCGGTGGCATAGGAGAAGCCGCAATTCCAGGCCTCATGTGAAAGCCACGCAAGAGCAACGAGTGGTCGAAGCACAGATATCGGGGTCAGTGCAATTGCGAGAGAACGGCTCATGCCATTGGACATCCGCGAACCCAATCGGGCTCTGATTCCCACTGAATCCCATTTCCCATGTAGGCCGAGAGCAGAATGGCTCCGGCGACCCACAGGATGATAGTCGCATTCATCCGATCACCGGCGCTGGTCCAGCGTCACGAGGGCTCCGGCGAGGCCGAACACCAACTTGCTCATGGCCTTGTAGTCCAGTGTGTCCGGCAGATCAGTCGGGCGGTGGTAATGGGGATTCCTGAACAGGGCCGTGTCTGTCAGCATGACGGCCGGATACCCCTCGTTCCAGAAGGATCTGTGATCAGACCAATCGACTCCCGGGATCCACCAGGGGCCGGTGTAGGTTTCAACCTGCAAGTCCATGTGGGCGACAAGTCCATCCCGAACTTGTGTTTGTAATGGCTGTGAATCGTCATTGCTGACGATGGTGATGAAGTGGCCGGTCGTCGGATATTGCCAACGTAGCCAGAAGACCGGAAAGGGGAATGATTGGCTCCCCGGTTCCTGCGAGTAATATCCGACCGACTCCAAACAGAGCATCGCCTCGATCTGGTCGCCCCTCTCCTTGAGCGAACGCGCATAGATGCGGCTGCCCATGTGCCGGCTGCGGAAAAAGGGAGGTTCCTCCAACGTGAAGGCCACGAACCGCACGGTCTTTCGGAAACGCGTCTCTGCATGGAGGCGAGCCAGTTCCAGCAACAGCGCCACTCCACTGGCATTATCGTCCGCGCCCGGAGAGCCGACAACTGTGTCGTAGTGGGCTCCAATCACGATCACGCGATCGGGCTCTTCCGTTCCCCGCCGCTCTGCGATGATGTTGCGGACCGGCAACTCCCCGGCTTGATAGGGCTGCTCGGTGACATGGTAGCCCAGGGTCGCCAACCGCTGCGAGATGAAATCGGCAGCGGCGTTCAGATTGGCCGGATCCTCGTAGCTCCTGGGACCAATGGTGACGGCCAACGAGTGCACCAGGGTCTTGAGCTCCGTGCGCACGCTTCCCTCATTCCGCTGAATCTCGGACACATCCCTGCTCCAAGCCCATCCGCCCGCCGCAGACAGCGCCGCGGCGGCTACGACAAATCGGAAGAGGAAACGAGTAACTCCATGCTCTCTCACGTCGGATCTCTTGCTGTCATGTGGGCGCGGAATGCGAGTTCGCCGCCGTCCGGTGGCTCCTCCAGGCCGAGGCCTGAATGCGAAGTCTCATCGTTTCAGGATCAACAACGCCTCGCAGGAAGAGCAGCCGATCCGTGGTGCGCGACCGAATGACCAGCGTGCCGATCCTGAAAAACTCCGCGACGATCCCTTGTTGAACCGTGATGTCACTCACGTCGTGCAGTGGAATGGATTGAATCTCACGCCCCGTATATCCGTTTCGCACCGTCAGCACATCCCTCGTCAGCTCATAGTGCGCCCAGCGACGCAGGATTGCGGCACAGGCGATGAGCAATCCGGCTCCCACGAGCCACGTCTGCCAGCCATCCACGCCAAACCGGAACAACAATGCGCCGCGTAGCACAGACAGGGCGCTCAACAAATAGAGCCAACTAAACTGCGCCCATGCAGGATAGGCTTCCCAGAGCATTCGATGGTCCTGTTCTGTCTTTTCGGCAAGGTGAGGCATCGTCATCGTTCCACCCTGGTGGCCTGTTCGAGATCCTCGACCAGGATCGCACCTGAGATTGCCGCTACGCGTTCAGGTTTCATGAGCAAGTGGGATGCCGACCGAGCGTCAGGCGACTGTCGAATATCCAGGAAATGCTTTTTCTGAGATAACTCGGGGAATTAGGAACTCGCAGGAACACTCTTCCCCTTGATATAGAACGGCATCAGCGCCGTTGACCGGATCCGATGCGCCCTTTTGCCACAGCCCATTCCGTATGACCTGGCGCAACTTTCCTCAAGCCTTGAGGGCTCGTGACCGTAGGAGATCAGGCGGCCATTGCGGCAATGCCATTTTCAACAGCCCGGAAGCTTGAACGGGCAATTCGTGCGGCTAGATTTTGAGCGTCATAGCCTCACGGTGTGATGGCGGCCCGCGGTGCTTCATCAGGCAGGTGCTGAAGGAAAAACTGCATGACGCGCGCTTCGTAGCGGGTTCCTTCCTGCGCATGCGCGAACCCATGGTCTGCGCCGGGTACAATCCAGAGTTCCGTCAATGACGGGTCTGCGTTGGCGGCAATTTCTTTCGTATGATGTGCGGGAATTTGAGAATCGGCATCCCCATGAATCAACAGCAGGGGAGTTTGTAACGTTCGCACCGCGTCCATCGGCGCCGCCTGTTGTATGTCCAGGCCAAGCAACAGATGAGCCCAGAGCTTTGACAGCGCCACGAAGGGCCATTTGAGAGGGCCCGGCAGGAAGAAGAATTGACGCGCGATCAGCTTTTCGAGCGAGGCATAGGCGCTGTCGGCCACGATCGCGCGAATGTCGGTAGATCGACAGACGATGAATGCCGCCGCGCTCATGGAGAATCCAAGGGCCCCGATGCGCGAGGGATCGACATCCTCTCGCTGCTTCACGTAGGCGACCGCCGCCTCCACATCCCGCGTCTCCAGCAGCCCAGCCGTCGTATAGGCCCCGTCGCTGTCTCCGAAATACCGGAAGTCAAAGAAGAGCAGATGAAACGTGGTGTGCAGGAACCGTCCGTGTCGCAGAATATTCGCCTTGTCGAACGGGTAGCCATGTCCCACGAGAATCGTCGCCTTCTTGCCGGTCGGACCATCGACGGCAGCAGGGATGAACCATCCGCGCAGAGTCAGTCCGTCCGAGGTTGTGAACGACACGTCCTCGTAAGGCAGGCCGTAGTGTGCAGGGTCGTCCAAAGTTTTTACAGTCGGCGGGAAAATGCCGACAAGCAGATTTACGAGCGGTAAGAAAATGATCACGCCCAGAAGCGGACCCAATGTCTTCCAACTCACAACGGGTTTCCTTTTGGCTGGGCGGTGGAGTCTTGTGTCATCGCTGTTTGAACAAGGCGATCTGCCACTCGCCGCCTTCGTGGCCCGGGCGACCTACCACTCTCACGGCCACTGGCCTGATCATCGGATCCTTCCGAGCGGCATCGCTCGTTCATCGAGGCTCAGCACGTGGTATCACTTCAACGCTTCACGTGCCTCGCTGCAGGCCAGGCAGGTCGTCGCCGTGGGTAGGGCCTGCAATCGAGCCACGGGGATGTCCTTGCCGCAGCCCTGACACCGTCCGTACGAACCGGTCTCGATTCTCGTGAGAGCAAGGTCGATGGCTTCGATTTCCCTCTTTCCCCGTTCATCCAATCGATCGAGCAACCGGACCATCGTTTCCGTCTGCCCCCGCTCCATCGCTTCGCGTTCCACATCCGTCTCGAGCCACAACAGATCCTCTTCAGTCTGCGTGACCTGACGAAACAGCTCTCGGCGTTGCGCCAGAAGTGTGGCGCGAAAGTCCTCTAGAGGCAGCATGATCCCCTTCCTCCTCTTCTGCTCAAGAACCGATGGTGTCTTGTGTGCTACGTGCCATAAGAAGCCAGAGCATTCCCAATGCCACGATGCCTGAAAGGTCGGCGTGAACAAATATGATCGTAATGGCAATAGGTTAAGGCCTCGGGTGGTGGCAACCACAGAGAGGACAGCTGATGGATGGGGTATTTTAGGCCGTGGGGATTCCGGCCATTGTCGCCAATTGCCTCAGAGAGGCAGTCTGGTTATCCCTGTCTTTTCGGATCAATGTGCTTCGTCCATTCATCCATTGTTGTCACTGGATGAATGGTACCGGTTTGGGTCGGAGCCAGTGGTTCGAAAAACTCCAACAGGGCTTGGTAACTTTTGGCCTGAACCGTGATGTAGTAGGTGTGTTCCGTGACCGCGACATAGGCGCTCAGGATCTTCACGCCTTTCTGGGCAGCCAGGTCCCGTTTGGCCCAGAATTCGCTGAGCATAGTCGCTCCGTCTTTACTCCTTCCCGGGCAATTCTCTGGTGTGTGAGTCCAGTGCGCAACAAACACCATTCCGTCGTCGTGATTCATTCCTGTCCCTTGTGGTGTGAGGTGGCCAATGATGCTTGGTATCAAGGGGGCTTCTCACGATGGAGCAAGAAAGCCCCAGCTATCTGCTGCGGGCAAGTGTACTCCAACACGTGATGCGTATCCACCGCTTCGGCTGGTGACGGAAAAATGTCAGAGGTTGGGTCAATATCTCTTGTGTCTGATGAGATCGAATGGGGAATTTGGCACCAGAGGGGATCGATGCTTCTGTTGCGTATTTCCAAGCCCTATTGCCCCGTCACGTTTGGACAAGGGGGCAGGTTGTCTCTAACGCCGCGATGTTCGGTCGATCCGATCTCCCCAATTTCATTCAGGTCGTGTGGCACTAGATCTGCACAAGATTGAGTCACTCAAGACCAGCCTTCCCGACATTCACCAAGGAGGAGCGCATGATTCGCACCATGATCGTCATCAGTCTTGCCACGCTTGTTGCGGTGGCCGGCATTCCGGCTGCAGGGGCGCAAGAAACCAAACAGGAGCCCAAGCCGTACACCCACGCGTTTCTCAAGAAAGCCGGAGAGATGCAGAGGGCCGAAATCTCTCTGGCTCTGTTGGCTGACGGGAGGGCCGCCAACCAACGCGTGACGCAGTTCGCGGAACATATGATCGCCATCCACAAGAAACTGCTCCAGGAGGTGCAAGAGCTGGCGGCTGAGAAAAGCGTTCAGGTGCCGACTGAGTTAAGCGACGAGCATAAGCAGAAAATCAAAGAATTCTCACAACTCTCCGGCCACACATTCGATCGGATGTACATGCGATATATCCTTGGGGATCACCAGAGGGACGTACAGGAGTTTGAGGACGGCATGCAAACCCTGGAAGATTCGGATGTGCTGCATTGGACCTACAGGACCTTGCCGATGTTGAGGGCGCATGTGGAGGAGGCCCGATGGCTCCAGCAGGGGCTGCAGACAAATTAATCAGGAGAGATGGCTCCGGCGTCGATGAAAAGGGGGAAGGATCGAGAAAGAGGTTCGCGGTTCCCCTAATAAATGACAGCCGGCCGGTTCTCATTGACGACCAACATCAATCGGCGCCGCTTGAATGGTCGTTCGGGGTCCCGTGTATAGTGGCCGAGGTCTTCTGAAACCTCCGTGAGGCTGAGAGGAATCGAGATTCGTTGCCTCATATGGGGCACAGGGGTTTCAATTGCGAGATCCACCAACTCGTCGCTGGATCCTGTGACTTCCGCAGTCAGATCCCGCACATCGAGAAAATGCACAGTGACTCGTTCTTCCGGATCAATCCAGGGAATGATTTTCTTTCGTTTTTCCAGATTGGTCATGTGTTCCTCCCACCGATGGTTTCATGGCGAAATCGCCCGATTCTCCCGTGGTACTCATCGCGCCAACGACCGGAGGTAGAGCAGAACATTCCGCTTCTCCTTCTCCGATAACGTCCACTTCCAGGCCCCCATGGCCGTCCCCTGCTCGCCTTCATGAATGACCATGGCAAGATCCGCATCCGACTTCCTCTGGACTGCCGGATCGGTGAGGTCGGGAGGTGGAGGGCTTACCTGGTTATAGGCCTTTCCTTTCCCCCGTTCGCCATGGCAGAACGCGCAATACTGCCCATAAAGACGCTTGCCCTCCTCTAAATCGTAGAATTCGCGCAGCGCCCTTTCATCACTTGCCTGACTCGCCGCGACAGGCGCCGGAGAAAGACAGGACAGGGCAAACAACAGCACTAAGGCTATTATAGATCTCGCCGGCATAGGACCCCCCTATTCATCAAGCAGCCCACAGGCGTTTCGACTCAGACAGCAAGTGGTGGTCATGAACAACCTCATGCCGGCTGTCGAGTACGCCGTCGCTGAATCCACCCGAACACGCAACTCAACAGGTTCCCGATCGTAAACCAATGAAGACCTCCGAATACAGTCGTCAGAAGAAACGCTCTGACGTTGACTCCTTGATGCGCGTGATACCACAAGCCTGTCCATGTGTCGGTAAGACCGGAGAGGAGTCCGAGCTTCGCTTCTATCTCAAACGCCAAGGGAACAGTCGGAGCATCGACGACAAAGAAGAGAAAATAGGTGAATACGATCTGGCCCTCGGTATTGACGTGGCAATAGAGAAAGACCAGAAACGATGCAAACGAATGAATCACGAGCAGGGTCGCGCCCAAGACCAGACCGTCTTTCCTGTCCGCATAATTCATAAGCACTTCTGCTGCAAGCGCCGATCCGCTGCTCCGTTCCTCGTCGCTCGTATCTCGTGAAGCGTGAAGCGCACGACGGAAAGAACGTTTTCGTGCCGGATATCCTTGTTTGCGAGATACGAGATACGCTTCACGTGATACGCGATCCCATGCGCTCTCGCGACGAACCGTCATGAATAATGCGGGCTAGAGCGATTCATTTGATGAAGCAGACGCTAACCCTTGACGCAGACCAACGGTTCCAGCCTGGCCACCTTCCGAGCCAGCTTCGCCTCATCCGCCGCATCGACCACCTCGCTGACATCCTTGTAGGAGCCGAGCGTACTTGGGGCGGCCATTCACCAACGGGGTCCCCCGTCGACATCGAGCCCGACCCGCTTCAGGCAAGCACGTAACTGCTCGATCTCATCAAGCAGATCGATCATCACCGCTGCGGCATCGACTGTTGCTCCGAAATCCCTCTGCAGGCGGGCGACTCGGCGGGCACAGATGAGATCCGCCGCGCGAAAGCGCCAGCCCGATGTCTCCGTACCTTGCGGCTCCAGCAGTCCCACGGCCACCAATTCGATGACCCACTGCGCCTCCGCGCTACAGGCTCTCGCCAACTCCTCGATCGACAGCACGGCCTCATCGCCGATCACGTTTCCTGTCAGGAGCTCTTGTTCTCTATCCATATTTAGACCCCCAGTGCTTGTCGCGGATTGAAGGCCAGTTCCCGCGCCATGGTGTGATAAATCCGCTGGGCATGCTCCGTGTGCGCCGGCGGAAGGACCACTTCCAGGACGAGATAGAGATCGCCCGCTGGTTGGCCGGGAATGCCGCGGCCCTTCAGTCTTAGCTTTCGCCCGCTCTGCGAGCCCGGGGGAATTTTGACTTCAACCGCGCCAGTCGGGGTCGGCGCGTTGACCGAGGCTCCAAGTGCCGCTTCCCACGGAGTGAGCGGCAAAGTGAGAAACACATCGCGTGCCTCCACCCGATAGAGGGAATGGGGAGCGAAATGGACTTCCAGGTAAAGATCGCCCGGCGGCGCCCCGCCGATTCCCGCCGCACCCTGTCCCGCCAGCCTGATCAACTGGCCTTTACGGAGGCCCTTCGGGATTTGCACATTGAGCGTCCGCTCCCGCAAGACGACCCGACCTTGCGCATCCAGTTGCGGTGCGCGCAGCGTAATCCCACGGGTTGCGCCGGTGTAGGCATCCTCGAGCTCGATGAAGATCTTGGCATGATGATCCTCCCCAGGAGCCCGAGCAGATTGGGCATGACGACCGAATTGACCGAACAAGCTTGAGAAAAAGTCGCTGAACTCGACGGCTTCCTCCGGGGATACGGTCCCGCGGGTGAACTCAAAGCCCGCGCCCCAGTCAGGCGGAGGCGTAAATTCCTGCCCCGATTGCCAGCGCGCGCCGAGCTGGTCGTAGGCGGCTCGCTTCTCCGGGTCATGGAGCACTTTGTAGGCTTCGCCGATTTCCTTAAAGCGCGCTTCCGCTCCGGACTCCTTGCTCACATCCGGGTGATACTTGCGCGCCAGCTTGCGGTAAGCGCCCTTGATGTCGTCGGCTGTCGCTGTACGCTCAACCCCGAGGATCTTGTAGTAGTCCTTGAATTCCATTCTGCCTCTTGCCCTGAAGGTCGGCCGATTCCGTCAATCGTCGCCTGTAGGCCTCCTCATTCCATCTTATTCCCATCTGATGACGTCGTCTGGACTGCTGGAATCACGACGATCTTTCCGTCTTTGAGCTCCACATGGGCCGTATCCCCATCCCGTAGCTCACCTTGCACCAGTGCGTACCCGATGGGGGTTTCGAGATCCTGTTGGATCAATCGCTTGAGCGGGCGCGCGCCGTACACAGGATCATAGCCGCGTTGAGCGAGATCAGCCTTCGCCTGAGCCGTGACGTGAAGAGTAATCCTCCGCTCGGCCAGGCGCGCTTGCAGGCGGGTCAACTGGATGTCCACAATCGTGATCAACTGCGCGGTGGAAAGCGGGTGGAACACCACCGTCTCATCCACGCGGTTCAAAAACTCAGGCCGAAAGTGCCGGCGAAGGTCAGTCATAGCCACCTTTTTCATCTCTTCGTACGACAACTGTTGCTGCTGGGCTGCGAGGATGTCCTGACTGCCGATATTTGAGGTCATGATCAGCACCGTATTCTTGAAATCAACGGTGCGACCATGTGAGTCGGTGAGTCGTCCGTCATCCATCACCTGGAGCAGGAGATTGAACACGTCATGATGCGCTTTTTCGGTTTCATCAAACAGAATCACGGAAAACGGGCGACGCCGGACCGCCTCCGTGAGTTGACCGCCCTCCTCGTACCCGACGTAGCCTGGCGGGGCGCCGATTAGCCGGGCGACGGTGTGTTTCTCCATATACTCCGACATATCAATACGAATGAGATTCGCTTCATCATCAAAGAGCGTGGCAGCCAGGGCGCGTGCGAGCTCGGTTTTCCCGACCCCGGTCGGACCGAGGAACAGGAATGACCCGACAGGCCTGGAAGGATCCTTGACCCCTGATCGGGCGCGCACCACCGCATCGGCCACGGCTCGGACCGCCTCCTCCTGACCGACCACCCGCCGATGCAGGAGATCCCGCAGGTGCAGCAGCTTCTCCATCTCTCCTTGCACCAGACGAGCGACGGGAATGCCCGTCCACCGGCTGACGACTGCCGCGATGTCGTCTTCATCCACTTCCTCTTTCAGCAACCGGTGTCCGTTTTGCCTCTTCACCAGGTGCTGCTCCTCTGCGGTGAGTTGCCGCTCCAGCTTGGGCAATTCGCCGTACCGCAATTCTGCGACCCGGTTCAGGTCGTACGCCCGCTCGGCCCGTTCCATCTCCTGTTTCATGCCTTCGATCTGTTGCCGAAGCTTATGCAGGCGACCGACAGACACTTTCTCTGTTTCCCACTGGGTCTTCAGCACATCCCGATCGCGCACCTTCTCGGCCAACTCCTCTTCGAGCGTCTCTAATCGTGTGCGGCTGGCGGGGTCGGTTTCCTTGCGGAGGGCTTCCCGCTCAATCTCCAACTGCAGGACCTTCCGCGAGATCTCATCCAACTCTGCCGGCAGACTGTCGATCTCAGTCCGGAGGCGAGCGGCCGCCTCATCTATGAGATCAATGGCCTTGTCCGGCAAGAAGCGGTCCGCGATGTATCGGTGCGATAGTTTGGCGGCTGCGATCAGTGCGGCATCCTTAATCCGCACACCGTGGTGGATTTCGTATCGTTCCTTGAGTCCTCGTAGGATCGAGATCGTGTCCTCAACCGTCGGTTCACCGATGAGGACCGGCTGAAACCGGCGCTCGAGCGCAGCATCCTTTTCAATATGCTTGCGGTATTCATCGAGTGTGGTCGCCCCGATCATATGCAATTCGCCGCGGGCCAGCATGGGTTTGAGAATGTTGGCCGCATCCATTGCGCCTTCAGCCGCGCCCGCCCCAACGACGGTGTGCAGCTCATCGAGGAACAACAGGATCTGTCCGTGTCCCGCCTGGACTTCCTTGAGAACCGCCTTGAGGCGCTCCTCGAATTCGCCACGATACTTGGCTCCAGCGATCAAGGCTCCCATGTCCAGCACGATGAGGCGTTTGTGCTTCAGGCCTTCAGGCACATCTCCTTTGACAATTCGCTGGGCTAATCCCTCCACGATCGCCGTCTTCCCCACCCCGGGCTCACCGATGAGCACCGGATTGTTCTTGGTGCGGCGGGACAGGATCTGAATCACCCGTCTGACTTCTTCGTCTCGTCCCACGACCGGGTCCAGCTTGCCTTGCCCGGCCAGTCTGGTGAGATCACGCCCGTACTTCTCAAGCGCTTGATAGGTACTTTCTGGGTCCTGACTGGTCACCCGTTGGTTCCCCCGTATTTGTTGAAGCGCGGATAACAGCCGGTCGCGGGTTAATCCGAGCTGTCTAAAAATGCCCCCTTCTCCCACCATCGCGAGCAGGACATGCTCCACACTCACATAGTCATCGTGCAGACCTCGCATCTCCAGTTCGGCCTGGGTCAACACCTGTGATAAGCGCTGCGTCACATAGATCTGTCCAGACGCTGATCCGGGTCCCTGCACCTGTGGAAGCTTATCTAAGGCCGCCTCGGTCGCCTTCCGTACCGCGGCCGGAGAGACACCCGCCTGTTCAAGCAGGGGACCGGTCAGACCGGTTTCTTGTTCCATCAGCGCGAGCAGCAGATGCTCGATGTCAATACCTTGATGGCTTCGGCGCATCGCGTGGGCTGAGGCGGCCTGCAGTGCCTCCTGGAGCTTCAGCGTCATGCGGTTCATGTCCATTGTTCCTCCTAATGCGACGCTTTTTCCCTCTGCAAATTGTCCGAAAGGATCTCATCCGCTTCCAGCCGATCATCGAGGCCAAGGGATTTCTTCCGCATGCCATTGAGCGCGCGTCCTTCCGGTCTGGCGATTTCTACCTCGTCAACCGGCACCTCCCCATGGTGGAAGGAGAAGAGCCCATCCGAACGCTCCTCGGCGGTAACCGGAGTCTACGTCGACCCGCCGCCTTCCTTTTCGATCTGACGCTTCTTGGATACCGCTTCTGCCTGCACCACGTTCTTGCAATGCTCACACACCCAGTGGCCATACAACAGCGCCGGCCCCACTACTCCGCAGAGAAGACAATAGCTGGGTTCGTCGAACGGCGGCTTCTCCTCTCCTCTTTCTTCCATGGTCTGTTCCGTTTTCTCTGACTTCACCATCGTAGCCTCCGTTGCATCTCAAGCGATCATCGTGTGATGCCTGACCTCTTTTCTCCTACCCCTTCACACACACGAGCGGTTCCAGCCTGGCTACCTTCCGCGCCAGCCCCGCGTCATCCGCCGCATCGACTACCTCGCTGACATCTTTGTAGGCGCCGGGCGCTTCTTCGGCGATGCCTCGCATGGATGGGCTGCGAATCAGAATCCCGCGCCCGGCCAAGTCTTTCACCACCTCGCGGCCATGCCACTGTCGCAGCGCTTGGTGCCGACTCATGCTCCGACCTGCTCCGTGACAAGCGGATCCAAACGCCAGCGACATGCTCTCCTCTGTTCCGACAAGCACATACGAGGCCGTTCCCATCGTTCCACCGATGAGGACCGGCTGTCCAACGGCTCGAAGTGACTGGGGAATATCGGAATGGCCTGGGCCGAAGGCCCGCGTCGCGCCCTTGCGATGGACGAAAAGGCGGGTCGGCGTCCCGTTGATGACATGCTCCTCGACCTTGCAGGTGTTATGAGAGACGTCGTAGAGCAGCGAGAGGACGGCCTCCGGCAAGACATCGGCGAAAACCTCCCTGACGAGATGCGTGATGATCTGACGGTTGGCCAGGGCGCAGTTGATTGCAGCCCGCATGGCCCCGAGATATTCCTGCCCTACTTCGGAGTTGATCGGGGCACAGGCCAATTCACGATCCGGCAGCTCGATGTGGTGCCGCCCCGCGCTGACGGCCATGCTCTTGAGGAACTCGGTGCCGATCTGATGCCCAAGTCCGCGCGAGCCGCAATGGATGCTCACGACGAGGTCACCTTCGCGGACTCCGAAGACTGCCGCCGCCTCCGCATCGAACACGGTCACGACCTGTTGCACTTCGAGGTAGTGATTGCCGGAGCCGAGCGTGCCCATCTCATCCTGCTGCCGCTTCTTGGCGTGATCCGAGACATTCTCGGGTTTGGCGCCGGCCATGCAGCCGTGCTCTTCGATGAACTCCAAATCCTCATGCAGGCCATAGCCTTTCCCCACTGCCCATTTCGCCCCGCCGGAGAGCATTGCGTCCATCTCGCGCCGATCCAAGTGCAGCGTCCCGGTGCTTCCCACACCGGCGGGAATGCGATGAAACAAGGCCTCGGCCAGTTGTTCCTTCACCGGCTGAAGATCCTCGACCGTCAGTCCGGTGCGAAGCGCTCGAACTCCACAGGAAATATCGAATCCCACGCCACCGGCAGAAACGACCCCTCCAAGATCGGGATCGAAGGCCGCGACTCCGCCGATGGGAAACCCATAGCCCCAATGGGCATCGGGCATTGCATAGGAGGCCTGGACGATCCCCGGCAGCGTCGCGACGTTTACGACTTGTTCATAAACCTTCTCATCCATCTCGCGGATCAACGATTCGGTCGCATAGATCACCCCCGGCACTCGCATCTTGCCGTGCGGAGAAATGTGCCATTCGTCGGGCCCTCGTCGTTTCAATAGATTGAGATCCATTGCTGCCTCATTTCTCAAAGTGATTAGTCGGCTGCTGAAACAGTGTGCCAGCTAGTCTTGTTCATGTGGTCTGTTTGGTCTATCTCGTCTATCTGGTCTGTCTCGTTGATTTGGTCGTTAGTTTTCTCTCGGCCAAGCCACAAGCCAAGCCAGATAGACAAGATTGACCAGGCAGACGGGGCTTGTCTCACACCTGCTATACATCCACCACGCATTGCGCAATCCAACGGCCCTGGTTGTCTTGCTTCACCGACAGTTCGGTGTAGGTTGCGCCTTTCACCTCGACGGCGGGTTGATGGCGTGCCACGTCGACCGGTTCTCCCCATGCCGTTGCGTGGAGCGAATGGTCGCTGAAGTGCACGGCGAAGCGGCCGAACAGCATTTTTCGCGTCGCCATTTCGTAGACCAGTGCGTTCAGCCAATCGACCAGCAGCAGCTCCGCGTCAGGCGCCTCACAGACGATCGACACCGATTGCGCCGGAGTGACGGAGTCCACATCAGTAATGACGGCGGTCATGGCCAACCCTGCCTGTTCAAAGGCCGCTTCTTTGGTCACGCCGATCCCTCGCACTCCGATATCGGCCTGGTGCGGGAAATGTTCCCAGCTAGCCTGCTGGGTCTCGGAACGGGAAGGCTGCATGATCGATGAATTCCCCGAGTATGAACCGGTTATGTAACGTTGATCGTCCAAGCCGTTCCCTCGACGCCCATGGGCGTGCCGAAGGGCTTGCATTTGGCTTGCATTGTTCGCTCAAGGCACTGCCGCTCTCGTTCGTTGGCCAACCGGACCCCAAGATCCTCGATGCTGGTCGGATGAAGTCTGATGCGAGCGATGCGGCTTCCCTCCGTTTCGAGCATGAACAGAAACGAAAGATCGTTGCGCTCATCCTGATCGATCATGTAGTCGTCTAGGAAGTCGCCGGTCGAATAGAGGATGGCTTTCCCGTTGTAACATTCGATTCCCTGGGGGGTATGGTTGGAATGGCCCCAATAGAGATCCGCGCCCATGTCGATCAGCTCGTGGGCCAGCGCCTGCATCGCTTGTGATGGCCCGCCCCAGTTGGGACCGACGTGGGCGCTGGCGATCACGAGTTCCGATTGCCGTCGCGTTGAGGACAGCACCTGCGCCATGCGCGATCGGTACGGTTCACTCAACCCTCGTTCGTCGTAGGCCACATAGTTGACGCCCGGCTTCGTCGCGGTCGCTTCCCACTCCGGTTCATTGTCGGTGAGGGCGACCACCGAAACAAGCCCTTGCGGCAGTTCAACCGAAGCCGGGATAAGCGCTTCCTGCAATGTCGCGCCGGACCCGGTGCGTTTGATACCGGCCTGGTCGAGGAGCTGCAAGCAATCCAGCAGCGCGTCGGGTCCGTAATCCAGCACGTGATTATTCGCCAGCGTGACCCCATCGATCTGGGCGGCTTGCAAGAACTCGATGGCGCGGGGCCGGGCACGGAAGTGAAAAGCCTTGGTCGTTGGATGCCATTCTTCTCCCAGGCTGCTGATGACGCATTCCAGGTTGATGAGCCGACAGTCGGCGTCGAGCATGATCGGGAGGACGTCGCCCCACAGAGCTTCTGGGCGCACGGAGCGATTCTGAATGACATACTGATCCACCAGCCGTCCAAGCATCACATCGCCGGTCAACGCGAGTTTCATCGTTAGAGCCATTCTCGCTCCGCCTTGTTGGCCCGTTCTCCCCACAGGGTGCTGAGTGGAACATCCGCAAGAGAGTAAGCGCCGGGGGCGAGATCCGGTAAGGCGCGGGCCGCTGCCAGCATGACCTCGGCCGTGACCACCGCTTCGTCGAAACGCCCTTCCAGTACGAAGTGTTGGCGGCCGAGTCGTTGCGAAGAACTTCGTCGGTCAAGGACCACGCCCCGTGCCTCCTGTTCGAGAGAGGCGAGGCTTTCCACAGGGAAGACCTGTGTCTCCTCGCCGAGAAACAGCGGATCGGCACGAATGGATTCGGCCACTAGATCGGCATTCGCTCCTTCCTCCAATTCGACATACACGTAACGCTGCAACCGGCCGTCGGTCGCTCGGAGTTCGGTACACCGCGCATCTTTCACAC
>Ga0224505_10001382_pt1 | contig 15380 bp, 12 predicted proteins | sample SF_Jan12_sed_USG_FD_169102 | JGI IMG/M metagenome (GOLD analysis project Ga0224505, IMG submission 169102) | Sediment microbial communities from San Francisco Bay, California, United States - SF_Jan12_sed_USGS_4_1 | ecosystem: Environmental > Aquatic > Marine > Sediment | place: USA: California... | reverse complement strand
CCCCGGTCGGCGCTTGTTGCTTGTTGCTTGTTGCTTGTTGCTTGTTGCTTGTTGCTTGTTGCTTGTTGCTTGTTGCTTGTTGCTTGTTGCTTGTTGCTTGTTGCTTGTTGCTTGTTGCTCATCGCTTGTCTCTTCCTGCCTACGCCTGGCGATTGCGCCGAGCTGGGATAGGCTTTCCTCATGGCATCTGATCGTCTGATCAATCGGGAGTTGTCGTGGCTCGACTTCAACGCCCGCGTCATGGCCCTGGCGGAGCAGTCGGACATCCCCCTCATGGAACGGGTCCGGTTCCTGGCGATCTGGGCCGACAACCTCGATGAGTTCTACATGGTCCGCGTGGCGGGTCTGCTCGAACAGATGGCGCACGGCCTCAGAGCCGTCGCCGCCGACGGGCTGTCGTCCAGCGAGCAGCTGGCGGCGATCCGGAAGGTGGCCGCCGGTCAATACGAGAGAGCATCGGCCGTGTTCAACCAGGAGCTGTTGCCGGGCCTCGCCAAGTCCGGGATCCAATTCTCCGATTACGAATCGCTCGACGGTGAGGATCGCGAGTTCGTCGACCGCCAGTTCCGGGAAAGGGTCTTTCCGGTGGTCACGCCGCTCGCCGTCGACCCGTCCCATCCTTTTCCGTACATCTCGAACCTGTCGCTCAACCTGGCGATCATCGTCCGCAACCCCGAATCGGGAGTCACCCGGTTCGCCCGGATCAAGGTCCCGCCGATCCTTCCCCGGTTCCTGGTGATGCCCGACGGCGAGCGCTTCATCCCGCTCGAGAACGTGATCGCCGCCCACGCCGACGAGATGTTCCCGGGGATGGAGATCGTCGAACACCATGCGTTCCGGGTCACGCGCAACGCCGATCTCGAGATCGAGGAAGATCAGGGCGGCGACCTGCTGCAGACGATCGAGTCCGAGTTGACCCGGCGCCGGTTCGGCAGGGTGGTGCGGCTCGAGGTGCACCCGTCGATGTCCCACGAGGTGCTCGACCTCCTGACACGCGAGATGGGGCTGGATCCGAGCGACGTCGTCGTCGTCGACGGGCCGCTCGACATGTCAGGGCTTTTCGTGCTCGGCGAACTCGACCGGCCCGAACTGTATTGGGATCAGTGGCAGTGGATCACCCAACCTCGACTCGCGGGGGGTCTCGGGGAGAGCAACGACGTGTTCGGCACCATCCGCAGCGGCGACGTGCTGGTTCAGCACCCCTACGACTCGTTCGCCACCTCGGTCGAGGCGTTCATCGGGAGAGCTGCTCGAGACCCCAACGTCCTGGCCATCAAGATGACGCTCTACCGGACGTCTCGCAACAGCCCGATCATGGCGGCCCTGATGGAAGCAGCCACCGAGGGGAAACAGGTCGTCGCCCTCGTTGAGTTGAAAGCCCGCTTCGATGAGGAGCGGAACATCGAGTGGGCACAACGGCTCGAAGACGCAGGCGTGCACGTGGTCTACGGGGTCGTGGGGCTGAAGACCCACACGAAGATCGCTCTCGTCGTACGAGACGAAGGCGGGGCGCTCAAGAGATACGCCCACATCGGCACCGGCAACTACAACGACACCACGGCCCGCATCTACGAGGACGTGGGTCTCTTCACCGCCGATCCCGATATCGGGGCGGACCTCACCGACCTCTTCAACTTCCTCACCGGCTACTCGTACCAGCGCGGCTACCGCAAACTGCTCGTGTCCCCGGTGACCGTCCGCTCCCAGCTGCTGGCGGCGATCGCCGCCGAGGCGGAGCGCTCGGACGGTCACATCACCATGAAGATGAACTCGCTGGTCGACCCGGGAATGATCGAGGCGCTGTACGACGCGTCGAACGCCGGATGCCGGATCGATTTGATCGTGAGGGGGATCTGCTGTCTCATCCCCGGTGTCCCTGGCATGAGCGAGAACATCACGGTCCGCTCCATCGTCGGTCGGTATCTCGAGCACTCCCGGATCTACCGGTTCGGGGCACGAGGAAGGGACCGCCGCTATTACATCGGTTCGGCCGACCTCATGCCCCGCAACCTCGACCGGCGCGTCGAAGCACTCGCTCCGGTAGAGGACAGCGACTTGCAGTTCCGGCTCGACGAGATCCTCGAGGTCTCTCTGGCGGACGACGTGCTGTCCTGGGAGCTGGGAGCCGACGGCCAGTGGCGCAAGGTCGAGCCCGTTCACTACGTGGACGCGCATCTCACCATGCGGGGGTTGGCGGAGGCGAGAGCCGGGGCGCGGGCCGACTGACCCCGTCCCAGGAAACGCTCACCAGACGTTCATCTGGCGTTCACCTCGGCGCCTGATGGCGGTCATGGAGGCCCCGTAGCTTGATCCTCGTATGAGACGAGGAGCGAGATTCGTGGCCAAGAAGTACGGCGTCGCGTTTGCGGCGCTCGCCCTGTTCGTGGTCGGATGCGGTGGTGGGGGGTCGGGGACGACGGGCAGTGGTGCGGCGGAGACCTCCGGCGGGTCCGGCTCCATCTCGATCTCGGGGTCGTCGACCGTCGAGCCCATCTCGGCCCGTGTTGCCCAGGCGTTTGATGCGGCGAACGGGACGGCGACCACCGTGGAGGGGCCCGGAACCGGCGACGGTTTCGCCAAGTTCTGCGCCGGCGAGACCGACATCTCGGATGCATCGCGTTCCATCAAGGATTCGGAGGCCGAGGACTGCACAGCGGCCGGTGTCGAGTACGTCGAACTGCACATCGCCACGGACGGGATCACAGTGATGACCAACCCGTCCAACGAGGCGGTGTCGTGCCTGACCTTCGGTGACCTGTACGCGCTCACCGGCCCCGAGTCGGAAGGCTTTGGAACCTGGAGTGCGGCCGATGGGCTGGCCGCCGAGGTCGGAGGAACGGGAGGATTCCCGGACGCAGACCTGTATGTGGTGGGACCAGGGGAGGAGTCGGGCACGTACGACACCTACGTCGAACTCGTGATCGAAGCCCTTGCCGAAGAGCGCGGTGCCGAAACGGCAAGCCGCGCCGACTACGAGGCATCGACCAACGACAACGTCATCGTCCAGGGTGTCGAACAGAATCCGACTTCGCTGGCCTGGGTCGGTTTCGCCTTCTACGAGGAGAATCGAGACAAGGTTCGCGCCATCGCCATCGATGACGGTGAGTCGGGATGTGTCGATCCGACGAATGACACGATCGCCTCGTTCGAATATCCCTTGTCACGCCCGCTGTTCATCTACGTCAACACGTCGGACTTGAGCGGCCAGACCCAGGACTTCGTCGACTACTACCTGTCGGATGAGGGGATCGCCTTCGTGTCCGAGGCAGGGTACGTTCAGCTGCCGGCCGCAGAACTCGAAGAGACGAGGGCTGCATGGGAAGCGGCAAAAGGATGAGTGCGGCTGAGCCCGACCGGAACCGCGGTGTTTGCCGCGGTTCCACCGCGTCCGGCGGGGGGCCGACGCCATGACCATGGCGCCAATCGACCTTCGAGGCGACGTGGCTCGACGAACCAGGGAACGGCGCGTTCGGTGGTTGTTCACCGCGGCGGCCGGTGTGTCGGTGTTGATTTCGGCCCTCATCATCCTGGCGCTCGTCGAGGAGGCGTGGCAGTTCCTCGCCAAGATCGACTTCGCCCAGTTTTTCGAGAACGGTTGGTTTCCCCGACGTGGCCGGTTCCAGCTACTGGCACTCGTGGTCCACAGTCTGATCGTGACCTCGGTCGCTATGGCCGTCGCCATCCCGTTCGGTCTCGGATCGGCCATCTACCTGTCCGAGTACGCCAGCCCCCGACTTCGCCGGCTTCTCAAACCGACCCTCGAGGTGCTGGCCGGAGTGCCGTCGGTGGTGCTCGGCTTCTTCGCCCTCCAATTCATCACTCCCAACGTTGTGAGGGGCTTCTTCCCGGGTGCTTCCAGCGCCAACTTCCTTGCCGCCGGCATCGGCGTCGGGATCCTCATCATCCCGCTCGTGGCCGCTGTCTCGGAGGATGCCATGCGGGCCGTTCCTCGGTCCATCAGAGAGGCCTCGTACGGACTGGGGGCGAAGAGGTGGCACACGGCGCTACGCGTGGTGCTCCCGGCCGCTCTGTCGGGAGTCATGGCCGCCCTCATCCTGGGCGTGTCCAGAGCGATCGGCGAGACGATGGTGGTCGCCCTGGCAGCCGGCCTGAACGGGACGATGAGCTTCAACCCGCTGGACGGCGGTCTCACCATGACCGGTGCCATGGCGAATCTCGCCGTCGGGTCCGACCAGGTGGCGGGAGACGTGGCGGCCTTCCAGTCGCTGTTCTTCGTGGGGCTCGTCCTATTCGTCATCACCCTTGCGCTCAACGTGGCCTCGGAACGGGTCGTCCGCAGATTCAGGCAGAGGTATTGACGTGGTGATCTCCACAACATCGTCGGACATGATCCGCGCCCGTCTCACCGGCAAACGGATGAGCCTGGCGAACACACTCATTGCCGCGGCCTTGCTGCTGACACTCCTGTCGTCGATCGTCATCCTCATCACGTTGCTCGCCGACACGCTGGCGAAGGCGATCCCGGTGTTCGAGAGTCGGGGCATGAGCTTCGTGACATCCTCCCTCGCTCCGCAGGCCGAGCGGGCCGGGATCCTTCAAGGAATCATGGGCTCGCTGGCCCTCATGGGGTTCGTGGTGGTGATCGCGTTTCCGCTCGGCGTTGCTGCGGCGGTGTACCTCGAGGAGTACGCACCCGACACTCGGATGACCCGACTCGTCAACGCCAACATCAGGAACCTGGCCGGAGTGCCGTCCATCGTCTACGGGATACTCGGGCTGTTCCTGTTCGTGAAGGTGATCAACGGCACCTTCGGGTTTGCCGAGCAGATTTCCGGACGGAATCTCGTGGCCGGTGGGCTCACGCTCGCCGTCCTCGTGCTCCCGATCATGATCATCACCACCGCCGAGGCCCTGCGGGCCGTTCCCCAAGCTCTCCGGGAGGCGTCGATGGGTGTCGGAGCGACGAAGTGGGAGACGATCCGGCACCACGTTCTGCCGGTGGCGATGCCGGCGATCCTGACCGGATCCGTTCTCACCGTGGCGCGGGCGTTCGGCGAGACTGCACCCCTGCTCCTCGCCGGAGCCGCCCTGTCGCAGTACTTCGCCACCGATCAGGGCGCCGGATTCTTCGACCTCATCGGCAACCAGTCCTATACGGCCCTGCCTCTGGTGATCTACAACTTCGCACGCCAACCGGACACCGAGTTCGTTCAGCTGACGGCTGCTTCGATCGTGGTGCTCCTGGTGATGCTCCTGAGCGTCAACGCACTGGCGATCATCGCACGCGACCGATTCGAGAGGGCGTCGTGACAAGCGACGAGAAAGAGATCGACACCATGACGATAGACCACGCCGTCCGAGAAGACATCGACCTTCGGGAGCTTCCCGATCGCCCCGTCCTCTTCGACGTGACCGACCTGAGCGTGTACTACGGCGACTTCCAAGCCGTTGCGGATGTCACCCTCGGGATTCGTGAGCACGAGATCACAGCGCTCATCGGGCCGTCCGGTTGTGGAAAGTCGACGGTGTTGCGCTGTTTCGACAGGATGAATGACCTCATCGAAGGTGCACGGGTCGAGGGAACCATCACCTATCACGGCATCGACCTGTACGGGGCCGACGTCGATCCTGTGGAAGTCCGCCGGCGGATCGGGATGGTGTTTCAGAAGCCCAACCCATTCCCCAAGACCATCTTCGAAAATGTGGCCTTCGGACCCCGGATCGCCGGCTGGAAGGGGAACTACGACGATTTGGTGGAAGAAACCCTCACCAAGGCAGCGCTGTGGGACGAGGTGAAAGACAAACTCTCCGAGCCCGCCTTGGCGCTGTCCGGGGGTCAGCAACAGCGACTGTGCATAGCCCGGGCGATTGCCACGAGTCCCGATGTGGTCCTCATGGACGAGCCGTGCTCGGCGCTGGATCCCATCGCCACCCTCCGAATCGAGCAGTTGATGATGGACTTGAAGCAGGACTACACCATCATCATCGTGACCCACAACATGCAGCAGGCCGCCCGGGTGAGTGATCGAACGGCGTTCTTCTCCGTGGATGTCACAGACGAAGGGCAACGCACCGGACGGCTCATCGAGTTCGACAGGACCGAGATGATCTTCACCAACCCGACGCAAAAGGACACCGAGGACTACATCACAGGACGGTTCGGCTGATGGTCGATCAGAGAAGCCACTTCCATTCCGAATTGGCGGCATTGGAGCAGACGCTCCTCGACGTCGCCGACCGGTGCGAACGTATGGTCGGCCTGGCGGTCGAGGCGTTGACCACGGGTGACACTGATCTGTGTGAGGAGGTCTTCGTGGCGGACAAGGCGATCGACGCCACCTATCTCGACACTCACAATCGGTGGTTGAGCATGATGGCCCGCCAGCAACCGATGGGAGGAGACCTCCGCCTCATGTCGGCGCTGCTCCACGTCAACGTCACGCTCGAACGGATGGGCGACCAGTGCGTAAACATCGCCAACCTGGCCCGGCTCAGCGCAGGCCTCCCAGCCCGCGACCGGATCATCGAGCAGATTCGCGAGATGGCCGACCTGGTCCGTCCGATGATCCGCACCGCCGCCGAGGCTCTGGTTCGCCGTGACGCCGACGAAGCCCGGCTCCTGCCGGCCATGGACGAGCCGATAGACCGCATCAACCGCCTCATGTACCGTGAAGTGGTGGACTGTGCGCCGGACACCCGCATGCTCGAGTGGGCCACTCACATGATGATGGCGGCGAGGGCCCTCGAGCGCATCGGAGACCAGTCTGTCGACATCGGAGAACAAGTCGCGTTCCTCGTGACGGGTGAGTTCCAAGAGTTCTCGGAGAAGGGATTCGTGGCCCGTGCGAGCGCCGATTGAGGCTCGGCACCGCGTCCTGATCGTCGAAGACGAATCGGCGCTCGCCGAGTCGGTCAAATACGCCCTGGAGCTAGAAGGATTCGACGTTCACACCGCAGCTACCGGCCACGACGGTGTCGAGAAGGCGGAGCTGCTCAACCCTTCCATCGTTCTCCTCGACGTCATGCTGCCCGAGTCTTCCGGTCTGGACGTCTGCAGGCGCATCAGGGCTAGTTCCGACGTACCGATCATCATGGTCAGTGCCCGGGATGCAGAGGCCGACATGGTGGCGGGTCTGGAGCTTGGCGCTGACGACTACGTGACCAAGCCGTTCTCGATGCGTGAGCTCGTAGCGAGGGTACGCGCCCAGATCCGCCGCTCGTCGCGCTCCGGAGTGCTCTCGGATGCGAGCGAGGTACTGAGGGGCGGCCGGATAGAGTTGGATCTGGATGCGCACATCGTCCGGGTCGAAGGGACCGAGGTCGAGTTGAGGCCGAAGGAGTTCGATCTCCTCGAGTCCTTGATGCGGCGACGCAACAAGCTCGCCACTCGCGAGATCCTCATCGAGGAGGTGTGGGGGCCGAGCTACTTCGGCGACACCAAGACCCTCGATGTCCACATCAAACGACTGCGGGCCAAGGTGGAGCCGAACCCGTCCGACCCCGAAACGATCGTCACGGTTCGTGGTCTCGGCTACAAATTCGTGGATGACTGACAGGGTCCGATGAGGGCGGTCGTCAAGCGCACGCAGACGAGTCTCGCCTCCCGTCTGTTGATCATCTATGCGGTGATCTTCATGGTGGTGCTGATCGTCTTCAGCTTCGTGGTGACTTCCACGGTCAGCGGCATACTCGAACGCAAGATCACCGAAGACCTCGTTGCCGAGGCGCGCCTGGTGGCGATCGCCCTCGACCGGAACGGGTTCGATCGGGCCGATGACATGGCGGCGGCGGCAGGGGCGCGTTTGACCGTGATCCGGGACGACGGCGTTGTTCTCTATGACTCGGAGACCCCGGCCGGATCGATGGAGAACCACGCGGATCGACCCGAGGTCGGTACGGCGATCGTCGACGGCGTCGGCTCGGATCGTCGGACGTCGGGCACACTCGGTGACAACCGGCTGTATGTCGCGGTTCGGTCGAACGACAGTCCATCTGTGGTGAGGTTGTCGGTGACCGACGAGCAACTCGACGCCGATCTGTCGCGGGTCGGCCGCACCGTGGTCGGCGTCGCCATCGTTGTCGGGCTCGCCGGACTTGCCCTGGTGTGGACTGGTGCGCGCCGATTCACACGACCCATCGTGGAACTCACAGAACTCGCGGACCGAGTCGCTCGCGGGGATCTGGCACCGCAACCGCCGGTCTCCTCGATCCACGAACTCGACCGGCTGGGCACCTCGATCGGGCGGGTCGCCACCGATCTGGGACGCCGGATGGCCGAAACCGAGTCGGAGCGCCGCACCCTGGAGGCTGTACTGGGCGCACTGCCGCAGGGGGTGTTGCTGGTGGCGACCGATGACGAACTGGTCTACGTGAACCGCGCCGCAACTTCGCTGCTCGGCTCCACCGGTGACAGCCTCGCATCGGTTGCGCTCCGCGCCGTGCACCGAGCCGTTGCGATGGCCCGTCAGGTCTCGGAGCCGCACGTCGAAGAGGCCGAGTGGGGCTCTCCCGTTCGTGTCCTCAACATCATGGCCGTGGCGTTCGACGCCGGCGGCCGGGTGCTGGTGGTCGTGATGGACGTCAGTGAGCAACGACGGATCGAGGCCATGCGCCGGGACTTCGTGGCCGATGCTTCCCATGAGCTCAAGACCCCCGTGGCCACCATCCTCGCGTCGATGGAGGCACTCCAGCTCGCTCTCCAGCACGATGCCGATCGGGCACAGGGGTTTGCGGGTCAAGTCGAGTCGGCGGCACAACGGCTGGCAAGGATCATCGATGACCTCCTCGACCTCTCGCGACTCGAGGCGGGCGTCAAGGACATCGCTGTCGTCGATCTCGCCTCGCTCGCCTCCGAACAGGTCGACCTGGTGCTGGGAGCCGCTGCCGCCGGCGGCGTGACGCTGACCGCGGATCTCTCGCCCGCTCACGTGCGCGGCGCAGCCTCCGATCTCACGCTTGCGATCCGCAATCTCCTCGACAACGCCATCCGATACACCGATGAGGGCGGATCGGTGGCCTTGGTGGTTCGCGCCATGGGCGATCGGGCGCGCGTGGAGGTTCGGGACACCGGCGTCGGTATCCCTTCCAGGGCTCACTCGCGGGTGTTCGAGCGATTCTTCCGTGTGGACGAGGCCCGCAGCCGGGCGACGGGTGGTACCGGGTTGGGACTGGCGATCGTGCGCCATGTGGTGGAGCGTCACGGGGGGTCGGTGACCTTGGAGAGCGAGCTGGGACGGGGTTCCACTTTCGTGATCGACCTCCCCCGCGTACCCGAATCCGCTTGACGGCAAATTCCTGCGAACAACCGGTGGTCACTAGAGTGTGCGCTGGATGTCGCTCCTCGATCGAGTCTCCGATCCCGCGGACCTGCGGACCCTCACCCACGCCGAGCTGAACGAGCTTGCCGAGGAGATTCGCGCGTTCCTTCTCGAGGCCATCTCCAGAACGGGCGGACACCTGAGTCCCAACCTCGGCATAGTCGAGCTCACGCTGGCGATCCACAGGAGCTTCGACTCGCCGACGGACCGAATCCTGTGGGACGTGGGCCATCAGGCATACGTTCACAAGTTGGTCACCGGCCGCCGGGACGGTTTCTCCACTCTCAGGAGCTTCCAGGGTCTGAGTGGATACCCGAGCCGGACGGAGAGCCCGCACGACTTCGTCGAAAACAGCCACGCCTCGACTTCGCTCAGCTACGCACTTGGGTTCTCGCTCACCGACACCGAGAACTACACGGTTGCCGTCATCGGTGACGGCGCCCTCACCGGCGGTCAGGCATACGAGGCGCTGAACCACATCGCCGTGGCACGACCCAAGAACCTCATCGTGGTCCTCAACGACAATGGCCGGTCGTATGCCCCCACCGTAGGTGGGCTGGCCACTCTGGCGAGCATCGCCCACCTGCGATTCGATCCTCGCTACGAATGGGCGAAGAAGACGACCACCCGCATCCTCCGCGGGCTTCCCATCGTCGGAGAAACCGCAGACGAGCTGGCGATGCGTTTCAAAGAAGCCGCCAAGCAGGTCCTCGAGCCCTCTACGGTCTTCGACACGCTCGGTCTCAAATACACGGGTCGGATCGACGGGCACGACATCGAATTGCTCGAAGACACCTTCGCCCGGGCCAAAGGGTACGCCGAACCGGTTGTCGTCCACGTGGTCACCGAGAAGGGCAATGGGTACCAGCCGGCGATCGACGACGACGTCGACAAACTCCACGGTGTCGGCAAGTTCGATGTTGCCACCGGCCAGCCCTTGTCGTCGGAACTGAAGCTCACCGACGTCGTCGGCAAGGCTCTCCTGGACGCGGCCGGGCGTCACGACGATCTGGTTGGCATCTCGGCCGCCATGATCTCGTCGACTGGCCTCGCCGACATGGCCGACGAGTTTCCGGACCGGGTCATCGACACCGGTATCGCCGAGCAGCATGCCGTCGGTCTCGCGGCCGGCCTCGCCATGGCGGGCAAGCGGCCTGTCGTCGCGATCTACTCGAGTTTCCTCCAGCGGGCGATGGACCAGATCACGATGGACATCGCCCTTCACGCCCTGCCGGTGACGTTCCTCGTCGACCGGGCCGGTGTGACGGGACCCGACGGGCCCTCCCATCACGGCGTATTCGATCTGACCTTCCTGCGGATGATCCCGGGACTGGTTGTCGGAGCACCCGCCGATGCCGCCGACCTGTGCGGCATGCTCGAAACGGCAGTGACCCATGACGGACCGGTGGCGCTTCGATATCCGAAGGCTTCGGCGGCGTCGCTCCCGGTGATCCCGGCCGAGCCGATCCCGATCGGGGAGTGGGACGAACTCACCTCCGGTGAGGACGTGTTGTTCCTCGCCAACGGACGCATGGTCGAGCATGTCCAGAAAGCCGCGGCCACGCTCGAACAGTCAGGGATCTCCTGCGGGGTCATCAACGCCAGGTGGGTGAAGCCGCTCGACGAACGCCTCGAGTCGTGGGTCGCCGCATACCGTCACGTCGTCTGTGTGGAGGACAATGTCGTGTCGGGAGGTTTCGGGGCGGCGGTCATGGAGCGCCTGGCCGGTTCGGGTATGGCCGGAAAGGTGACCCTGCTCGGCATTCCCGATCACTTCCTGCCGGCGGGATCCGCAGACGATGTCATTCGTTCGATCGGCATGGACGCCGACCAGATCGCAGACAGGGTTGCGCTGATCGTCAACGGCTGAGCGGGAGGGCGGGGGCCGGCCCCCAAGCCGACCCCCGCAAGCGGAGCAACCATGTCGCCGGGCGTACGCAGACCCGATGGGACGCTCTCGAGGTATCTATGCCGGCGGAGTGGCGAGCATGTCGACCGACGACGGTTCCGCGGCCTCACGATCGTCGTTCGGCAACATGTCGTTCTTCGACGTTCCGCTGTCGGAGCGAGGCTCGGAAACGGCCTCGATGTCGTCATCGGGCAGACGATCGGTGTACGTCCCGTCCCACGAGACCGCCACCGGCACCGGTTCGCCTGGTGCAGGCACGACTGCGGAGCCGGTGGTGCTCGACCCGAGAGGTACGACCAGGACCACCGCCATGATGGCGGCGGTTGCGCTGAGCGCCGGCCGCAGGCCTTCGTACCATCTGATCCGCCGCTGACGTGCCAAATGGCGAGAGCGGATCACTCGCGCCTCTTCGTGCAGCGCCGTTTCGATCCGCGAGTACAGCTCAGGGGTATCGGGGAGGTCGGGCTTGACCATCTCAGAAGGCATGGCGGGCCTCCGGAATGGACCTGAGTGCCGGGTCGAGTTCTTCACGCATCCGCCGGCGAGCCCGGGACAATCGGAGCCGGGCGGCGTTGGCGGACACACCCACGACGACAGCCGCTTCTCCTGGGGAGAGCCCATCGTACGCGACGAGAAGGAAGATCTCTCGCTCCCCGTCGGAGAGGGTCGCCAGAGCCGCCTCGATCGCACGTCGCTGTCGGGAGGCGTCGATAGCTTCGGCGATGGCGTCGACCTCGTCGCCGGTGACGAGCGGTTCGACGTTCCCTGCCTTCACGGCAAGTCGTCGATGGCTGGCCCTCCTCCGATGCTGGCGGGCGAGCACCCGTCGGGCTATGCCGAACAGCCAGGGGAGCGCGGTGTCGGTCTGCGGTATGTACCGGCCGGCGGCCTGGAGGGCCACCAGGAATGTCTCGGAGACCAGGTCGCCCACGTCGTGGGGATCCCGACACCTCCTGACCGCGTACAGGGTCACCGGGCGCGCATACCTGCGAAAGAAGACGGAAAACGAGTCTCCATCACCTCTCGCCGCCGCAGCCAACAGTTCGGCGTCGGTTGGGTCCACCATGCATGCCTTATGTCCTGATGCGACAAAGCATGTCATAAGAGACCCAAGAGGGGAAGGGATGAAAGTGTCGGGTGTCCGACGGTGGGGTCCGCCCTTCCGGGCGGACCCCATGCCGTCATCTCACCTCAGCTTGTAATCGACCATGTTCGAGAGCGGCCCGGCCGTGTTCGTGTCGGGCGACACGGCGCCGGCCACCAGCAACTCGTTCGAGTAGGCGAAGAAGTCGGGCTTCTGCGTCAGTGGCAAGACAAACAAGCCTTGCTCAGCGTCGAGCTGCAGCGTCGTTGCGTACAGATCGAGCTCGTTGTAGCAATCCGCCCGCTGGGCGTCATCGATCGTGGCGTCGCACTCGGCTGCCCGAGCGTCGAAAGCCTCGTTCCGGAAGCCGTACGGGTTGTTGGTTGCAGAAACGGGACCATCGTCGCCGTCGACCACACCGCCGCTCAAGTACGACGGGCTCTGGCCGCCCGGCCACGGGCCGCCGACCCACGCGAACTGCATGATGTCGATGAGCGTCGAGTCGCCGAGTTCGCCACCCGACGCCGAGGACAGCAAGTTGGCCTCGTTGAACGGGCGCTCCGTGAAGTAGCCCGAACCGGGAACGTTGTCGATGGTGATCTCGATCCCGGCGGCCTTCATCTGGGCCTGGATGATCTGCTGCTGGAGTTCTCGGAGGGCGTTGCCTCCCGTCGTCCCGACGCGCAGGCTCAGGCGTCCGTCCTCGGGGTGGGCATAGACGCCGTCGTCGCCCAGTGTGTACCCCGCGGCTTCGAGTTTGGCCTTGGCGCCGTCGACGTCTCCCTTTCCGTACCCAGCATCACCCTGATGATTGACATATGCGGGCTGGTTGGCCATCCAATAGCTGTTGCCCAATCCGTCGGCGGCGAGAGCGTCGCCGAAGAGCGGGGCATAGAGCGTCTGGACCACCTGAGTCTTGTCGAGTGCGAGCGCCAGAGCCTCTCGCACATCGGACTTCGACAGGTGGACTCCCAGAACGTTGAAGCCCCAGTGCTCCCAGATCGGACCGGGCGACGCGGCGACCGTGAAGGCCGGGTCGTTTCCGATCTCTTCGAATGCCAGCTGGGGCTGGGTGAAGATGATGTGCGCCTCACCCGACTTGAGCGAGTTGATCTGGGCGTCGGTGTCGGTCACCCAGTTGATCTTCAGCGCACTGACGCACGCCGCCCCTTTGTTCTGGGTGTCAGGGCTGACCGAGCCGTGGTAGTTGTCGTTGCGGACGAAGTTCATCGATACGCCCTGCTCCCAGCTCTCGAAGACCATTGGGCCCGAGGAGGGCAGGATCTCGCCATCGGCGTTCGTCCAGGTGGACAGGGCCTCGTTGACCTCGGTGGCTCCGGCGCCCTCACCGAAAGCGTGGGCGGGGAACACGTTGGTGAACAGCGTCTTCCAACCGGCGTAGAACGCCGAGAAGTCGATGCTGAACTCGGTGTCGGAGTTGACCCGGAAGTCGGTGATGAGGTCGTAGCCCGTGCGGCTGCCGATCAGATAGATGCCGCCGCCCGACTCGGGGTCGTATCCCTCCATGAGGATGTCGAAGGTGAACTTCACGTCGTCCGCCGTGAGAGCCTCACCATCCGACCACGTCAGGCCATCTCGGAGCCGGAAGTCGATGGTGGTGGTCCCGTCGCCGTTGTCGTTGACGACGCCCTCTTCGGCGAGCAGTTCAGGGTAGAAGTCGAGCGCAGCCGAGATCCCGTACAGATCGTCCCACATCACCTGCCACACGTACGAGGTGACCGACAGGTTGTTGTTGGGGTCGTTCAGATGGAGATCGGGCGGTTCCTGCTCGTGAGCCCAGATGAGCGTCCCGTCGGCCCCGTCTGCGCAGTAGTCGTCGACGGAGGCCGCCGTTGTTCCCGGATCATCAGATCCAGAAGTGGTCGTGGGCGTCGTGGCGCCGGTGTCGCCGGCAGCCGTGGTGCTGGGAGATGTGGTGTCGGATGAGCAGGCAGCGGCAATCAATGCCAGCAGGCTCACCATCAACAGCCATCGTCTCTGTGTCATTCGTGCTCCTCTCTTGGGACCTGTGAGGTCCATGCCCTCCTATCTCCGGGAAGCCCGATTGCATGTCGAAAGGCCCTCGCTTCACGGTGTCTCCAGTCTCCAGTCTCCAGTCCCCAGTCCCCAGTCCTCAGATACTGAGCACCGAGTACTCGGTACTCAGTGGGCCCGAGCGAAACAGAGCCCAAGGCATCGCATCGCACCTCCAGCGTGGGACGCGGCGCTCGAGACGGCGATGCCTCCGGCACTCAGTACCGCCCACCCAATGCTCAGCACAGCCCGAGCGAAGCGAGGGACTGGAGACTGGAGACTGGAGACTCGTTTGAAATGGCTGGGGGGCTGGGTGCATATGACGGGCGTGTTCGCATACGCCGTGCGTCGAATCTTCACAACCATCCCGCTGCTGGTGGCGGCCACCTTCGTCGTCTTCGTGCTCGTGTCGATTTCGGGCGACCCGTTAGCCCGGCTGGCCACCTGCACGACGTGTTCGGACGCCGCCTATGACCGCCTGATCGATCTGTACGAACTCGACAAGCCCATCCCTCTCCGGTACGTGGGATGGATCACGGACGCGGCCACCGGAGACCTCGGGACGTCCACATCACTCGGCGAGAAGCCTGTCGCCGGGATCGTGGCAGAGAGGTTGTGGAACACCGCTCTCCTCGCCGTGCCGTCGTTCCTGCTCATCGCCTTTCTGGCGGTGGTGCTGGGTGTGTTCAGCGCCATCAAGCAGTACTCGATCGGCGACTATCTCGTCACGGGGGCGTCGTTCGTTGGGATTGCGATGCCCACGTTCTTCTTCGGACTCCTGCTCCAGGCCTTCTGGGGCGTGTGGTGGCAGGACTGGACGGGCTGGAAACCGTTCTACGTCACGGGCAAACACGTCGCCTCGTTCGGTGACTATCTCGCTTCGGCGACGCTCCCGATCATCACGCTCACCATCGTCCTGCTCGCCACCGAGAGCCGGTTCCAACGCGCGGCCATGCTCGAGGTGATCGGATCCGACTACATCCGCACGGCGCGAGCGAAGGGACTGTCCGAGCGCCGGGTGATCTTCAAGCACGCCCTGAGGAACGCGCTCATCCCGCTGGTGACCCTGTGGGCG
>Ga0224505_10001381_pt1 | contig 15389 bp, 9 predicted proteins | sample SF_Jan12_sed_USG_FD_169102 | JGI IMG/M metagenome (GOLD analysis project Ga0224505, IMG submission 169102) | Sediment microbial communities from San Francisco Bay, California, United States - SF_Jan12_sed_USGS_4_1 | ecosystem: Environmental > Aquatic > Marine > Sediment | place: USA: California... | reverse complement strand
GTGCGGCGAGCGCCAGGGCCTTGCGCGCAGCGTCGCGCCAGGCGTCCACGGCACCCAGCTGGGAGCCGACGTGGAGGTGGATCCCTCGGGGTCGCAGGGGGCCGCCCGGCCCGCCGCCGGCCTCGATCGCGTGCGCGATCTCCGTCTCGTCCATGCCGAACTTGCTCACGCCGGTCCCGACGGCCAGGACCGGCAGCGTCTCCGGCGAGACGTCCGGGTTGAGGCGGTAGAGGACGTCCACGCGGACGCCCGCCCGCTCCGCCGACCGCCGCAGGGCCAGCGCCTCGTCGGCCGATTCGAGGGCCACCCACAGGAGCGGTTCGCCGTCTCTCGCGGCCCGGACCGCGGCGTGCAGGTCCGCCGCGGTCTTGCCGACCCCCTCCAGGCTCACCCGGGCGTTCGGCACGCCCGCCCGGCGGGCGGCGGCCCACTCGCCGCGCGAGACCACGTTCGCACCGAAACCGCGGGCGCTGACCTCGCGGATCACCGCCGGGGTGTCGTTGGCCTTGACCGAGTACTGGCGGACGATCGGGTCGGGGAATGCGGCCCGCATGTCCGCGCAGGCCGCCGCGAGGGCGCCTCCGTCCGTGACGTAGGCGGGCGTGCCACGACCGCCCGCGACGGACCGTAGCGCGGCCGCCAGATCCGGACGCACGCTGGACCCGTGGCGGGTCGTCGCGAAGACGGAGTCAGTCAGGGACCACCAGGCCGACGATCGAGCCCACGATGGTGATCACGATCCCGCCCATGAACGCGGCGGTGATGGCCTCCAGCCCGAGGTCGGGAGGAAACCCACCGACGGTGAAGGTCAGGCCGACCAGGTCCGTGACGAAGGCCAGGAGCAGGAGGAGGGCGGCATTGATGATGAACCCGAACAGGCCGAGCGTGAGGATCGTCAGCGGCAGCGAGAAGATCTGCACGATCGGCTTGATGAGGCCGTTGATGACGCCGGCGATGACCGCGACGATGAGCAGGTTCGAGAGCTCGTCGCCGTAGTCGATCTGGGGCAGCACGTAGGACACGACCGCGAACGTGATCGCCGTCGCGATCGTGCCGAGAATGAAGCTCATCCGACGTCCTCCGTTCGATGGACGATCTCGCCGCCGACGGCGGTCAAGACGACCGGCCTACCCACGCTGGATGACGGTCCCAGGGCGAGGATAGCCCCCTCGCGGGCTCGATGTCGCCGTTCGCAGCGGTCCACGGCGTCGGGCACTGCTGCGCCACGGGCCGCGGAGGTCGGCCGGAGCGGTCACCGGAGCAGGAAGCCGGTCCCGAGTGGGTCGCGCTCGTCCAGGGTGAAGACGTGGTCGCCGGTCCGGAAGGCGCTGCCCTCCACCTCGGTGACGACGGCCTCGCCACCGGCCGTCGTCGTCTCGGCGACGACCCGGCCGTCGAAGATGGAGTCCACGATCGAGTGATGCCGCAGGGTCTGCCCGACGCCGATCTGGCCGCGCGCATGCATGATCGCCAGGCGCGCCGAGGTTCCCGACCCGCACGGCGATCGATCGACCTCACCGTCAGCGAACACCGTCACGTTGCGCTGGCGCAGATCCGCGGCCGGACCCTCGTGCGGCGACGCCCCACCCCGGTCGGGGAGCCCTTCGACAGGCTCCCAGAAGATGACCCCATAGATCCCGCGAAGATCCGGCACGTCCGGATGGCGCACGTCCACGGCGCCTTCCAGGGCCGGCCGCAGTTCGCGCTGGAGCGCGATCAGGTCGGGCAGGGCCCCTGCCGTCACGTGCAGTCCGAGGGTGCGGACATCGATGGACCCGTAGAACGCGCCGCCGAACGCGATGTCCAGCGATAGGGGTCCACGCGACGACCGCACCCCGACGTCCGTGGCGAGCACGTATGCCGGGACGTTCCGGAACCGGACGGCTTCCACCCGCCCGCCGCTGGAGACCCGCGCCGTGCAGGCCAGTCTCCCGGACGGCACGTCGACCGTCACGGCGACCTCCCGGACGCCCGATCCCACCTGCAGGCGGCCGGTCTCGATGGCCCACGTCACGAGGGCGATGGTTCCGTGGCCACAGGCCGTGGAGTACCCCTCGTTGTGGAAGAAGACGACGCCGAGGTCCGCGCCCTCGTCATCCGGCGGCGTCACGAATCCCCCGTACATGTCGGCATGGCCGCGGGGCTCGTATACCAGCATCCGCCGCACGTGATCGGCATGCTCGGCGATCCAGCGGCGCCGCTCGAGGACCGTCGATCCCCCCGATCGCGGTGCGCCGTCCGTCACGATGCGGAAGGGCTCCCCGCCGGCGTGGTAGTCGGTCGCGGCGATCGGACCGATCATCCGGCCCATCAGGCCGGACGACGCTGGAGTCGGGACCGCACGGCGGGCCACTCGGGGGCGATGATCCCGTAGAAGGCCGAATCGCGGTTCGAGCCGTCCGGCATGATCGTGTGGTGGCGCAGGACGCCCTCGAAGGTGGCGCCGATGCCGAGCAGCGCCGCACGCGACGCCTGGTTGCCGGCGTGGGTCTTGAATTCCACTCGTTCCGCCCCGAGGCGCTCGAAAGCGTGGGTCAGCTGCAGGAGCTTCGCCTCGCGGTTGGCGCCGGTGCGCTGGAAGGCGACCCCGAGCCAGGTCCAGCCGATCTCCAGCCGGCGGTGCTCCGGAGCGATGGTCATGAATCGGCTGCTCCCGATCGCCTGCCCGGTCGCCAGGTCGACCGTCGCGAACGGCACTTCGGTCCCGGACGCGGCGTTGGCCATCGCCTGGTCGAGCCACTCGCGCAGCCCCGCATCGGTGATCGGGCGCGCGATCGTCCAGCGCCAGATGGACGCGTCGGACGCGACCCGCGCGAGACCGTCGAGGTGCGCCCCGCTGAGGGGCTCCAGGCGGATGCGCTCCCCGGTCAGCGTGACCGGAGTGACCCACGTCTGCGCTGGCGTCGGCATGGCTCGGATGGTAGCGGGTGCGGCGGGGGTGGCGTCCCTCGCTCCCACTGCGGGGCGGATAGACTCGGGGCCATGTCTGCCTTCACCATCGCATTCGACACGTTCCTCGACGAGTTCGTGGCCCTCCATCCCACCGCCGGGACGGCCATCGGTGATCATCGCCACGATGCCCGCTGGCCGGACGCGAGCCCGGCCGGGCGCGAGCGTCGGCGCGCCTTCATCGATCGCTGGACCGCCGACTTCGAGGGCCTGGACCCGGCCGACCTCGAGCCGGACGAAGCCATCGACCGCGACCTGCTGCTCGGGGAGCTGGCTGCCTTTCGATTCGAGGAAGTGGAGCTCCAGGAGGTGCGCTGGGACCCGCTGGCCTGGATCTACCTGCTCGGGGGCGGCATCTTCGATCTCATCGCGCGGGAGTTCGCGCCGCTGGCAGATCGACTCGAAAGCGTCGCCGGGCGCCTGGAGGGGATCCCGACGGTCCTCGACGGGGCGCGCGAGTCGCTCGTCGGATCGGATGACGGTCGACCCGTGGCGCGCTTCCAGACCGAGAAGGCACTGACCCAGCTCGCCGGGATCGAGGAACTGATCGGCGACGCGCTCGGGGAGGCCGAGCGGTCGACGAGCGCGGATCCGCGCATCGAGGCCCTGCGACCGCGCCTCGACACCGCCGCCGCGGCCGCCCGAGCGGCCATCGCCGCCTTCGAGCTCCATCTCCGCACGGTCGTCCTGCCGTCGAGCTCGGGCGAGGGCCGGCTGGGCCCCGAGCTGTTCGCCCGGAAGATGCGCCACACGATGCGCTCGGAGACCCTCACCCCCGATCGGATCCTTCGCGCTGCCGAGCGCGAGTTCGACGCCGTCCGCGGGGAGATGGTTCGGTTGGCACGGGACCTGTGGCCGGCATGGCGTCCGGACGAGGTCGTCCCGGCCGACGACGAGGCCATGGTTCGGGGCGTGCTCGATGCGATCGCGGCACAGCACCCCGCGGCCGACGACGTGCTCGACTACTGCCGCGCCGAGAACGCCCGGATCGAAACCTTCTGTCGTGACCGCGACATCATCGGGCTCGCCGACGAGCCGCTGGACATCCGCTGGACCCCCGTCTTCCTGCGGGCCACGGGTGGGGCGATGCTCATCGCACCCGGGCCCCTGGACCGGAGCCTGACGAGCTTCTTCGCCGTCACGCCGATGCCCGATGACTGGTCAGCCGAGCGGCGCGAGTCGTACCTGCGTGAGGACAACGACCGGATGCTGCGGCTCCTGACGATCCACGAGGCGGTCCCCGGTCATTACCTGCAGGCCGTGTACGCCAACCGCTCGCCATCGCTGCCGCGCGCCATCTTCAGCAGTGGCGTCTTCGCCGAGGGCTGGGCCGTCTACGTGACCCAGGTGATGATGGACGCCGGCTACGGTGCGGATGACCCGGCGCTCATGCTCACGCACTGGAAGTTCTACCTGCGCTCGCTCACGAACGCGATCATCGATACGCGCATCCACACCGCGGGGATGACCGAGCCCGAGGCCATGGCGCTGATGGTGACGGGCGGCTTCCAGGAGGAGGCCGAGGCGCGAGCGAAGTACGACCGGGCGCGGCTGTCATCCACGCAGCTCTCGACCTACTTCGTCGGATCGATGGAGATGTGGGATATCGAGCTCGAGGCGCGCCGTCGTGCCGCCGAGGCCTCTGGCGCCGACCGCTCGACGATCGTTCCCGGATCGCTGCCCGGAGGCCTCGGCCTGACGCCTGGGTTCACCTACCGGGAGCATCTCGAAGCGGTGATCTCGCACGGCGCCCCGCCCACCTCGCTGCTGCGCCGGGCACTGTTCCGCTGACCTTCGCTGGTCCGGCGGATCGGCCGGCGGACCAGCCCCGCACGGACGATCGAAGCGGCCTTGCCGGGCCCGAGCTCCAGCGTCAGCTGCCTTCGGGCGGGCGTCGTCGGTCGCTGGACTTCATGGGGGTGTCGGCAGCGGGCCTCGGCGCGCGCGCTGTTCGCGTTGGTGCCGCCGTCAGCCGTTCGAGACGATAGTCGCCACGGGCCGCCGCATCCACGAGGCGATCGACGAGCGCGACGTCAGGGGGAGATCCGGTCTCGATCGCGTCGAGATCCACCGCCCAGCGCAGGAGCGCCGCGAACCGATCGCGGTCAAGCCACTCCACCCCTTCCCAGGTGTTGACGCCCATCGCGGCGCGGACCGCGGGGCGATCAACCCAGCGCTGGATGAGGCGGGCGTCCCTGGCCTTGCCGCGGGCCCGGATCCCCGACGGGCGTGGCAGCGCAAGGAGGATCCGAACCTGGTCGGCTGCCGCCCATGCCGCCGGCTCGTCCAGGCCCGCACGACGGAATCCCACGGCCAGGACCGGCCCGAGTCGGAGCTCGTCGAACCAGGCGGAGCTCGTGGCGGCGACGTCACCGGTCGGAGCAAGGGCGCCGATGCGAGACAATGCCAGCCACGCGAGCAGTGCCGCCTGATCGCTCGATGACAGGTCGGGAAGGGGAGCGCCGAATGCGGCCTCGACTCTCGCTCGGATGGTCGCTGCCAGGGCTGCCGGGGCGGCTGGGTCGACGCTCACGCCAGTCGCCTCCGCGACGCCCGCGAGGAATGCCGCGAACCGCCCCTCGACCGCCTGGAGGTCGTCGGCGGAGGCCGTGCCGGCAAGGATGCCGGCGACGCCCCCGCCGTCGAAGACGGTGCGAAGCGGGGCGTGCACCGGCTCCAGCTGGAGGTCCCGGAAGGCCGATTCGAGTGAGGGGACACCCGCTCCACCGAGGCGCTCCGCAAGGCGCTGCCACTGCCCCGAAGACCCGTCATGGATCTCGCGAAACTCCCAGAACACGTGGCCGCGATAGGCGTCCAGCTCCAGCCAGAGGCCACGCTCCCACAGACCGCGACAGTTGCGGAGGTGCTCGAGCCCGGTGCGGGCGTCGCGGAACGCCACGAACCACGACGGATCGTTGGGGAGGCCCAGCCCGTCGGCCAGCGATCGCCGGACCATCCGCCGGGCCCCGGAGGCGCTCTTCCGGACGAAGGCAGCGGAGTCGCGGATGGTGCCGGCCGTCGAGCCGTAGCGATCGTGGTAGATCACGAGCGAGCGCGTCGGGCCCGAGCCGTTGGAGTAGGCGATCACGTCCTCGTCCACTCGGCCGTCATCCGTCGTCAGGTCGTACAGGAGGAAGTCTTCCGCCTCGGCGAACCAGGCGCGACGGTGGAAGAGCGGGAACAGCTCACGCTCATGGCGCTCCACGAGCCATGGGTCCGGCTGCTCGTCGAGGGTCGCGCGCCGGTACTCCATGCCGTACTTCTCACTGTACCCCTCCACCTGGCCATGACCCAGCATCGGGAGGCCAGGCATCGTGGCCATGACCATGGCGACGCCGAAGTACTTGTCGCCCTTGCCGAACTGCTCGAGCGCCGTCTTCTCGTCCGGGTTGTTCATGAAGTTCACGTAGCGCTTGAGGATCTCCGGGTCGAACTCCAGGGTCTCCTTGATCAGCCGTCGATAGCCGGCGCCGTTCTCATCGCGGAGCATGTGCATGAAGGCGCTGTTGTAGACGCGATGCATCCCGAGGGTGCGGACGAAGTAACCCTCCAGCATCCAGAAGGCCTCCGCGAGGAGCAGCGTGCCCGGCACCTCGGCCGCGACACGGTCTACGACCTCGCGCCAGAACTCGACCGGCATCCGGGCATCGAACTCGGCTTGCGTCATCGCGTACTGGGCTCGCGACGGGATGCCGTCGCCCGCCCCGGGGAGCGGCCACCAGAGGCGCTGGACGTGCTTCTTGGCAAGCACCATCGCGGCGTCGAAGCGGATCACGGGGAAACGACGGGCCACGTCGAGGATGGTCCGGATGACCTGCTCGCGGACCTCGGGATTGAGGAAATCGAGCTGAGCGGTGTCGTTCCAGGGAAAGCTGGTGCCGTCGTTGCCGTGGTACACGTAGCGATCCTCGCCGCCGCCTCGGTCGAATCGCTTGAACACGACGGCCGCGTCCGAATCGTCCCAGTAGTGATCCTCCAGGACGACTCCCACGCGGTCGTCCGGCGCCAGGTCCGCGCCGGAGAATCGGTACGCGGGATAGGGCGACTCGGGCAGGGACAGGAACCATTCGGGATGCTCGATCACCCAGCGCGAGTCGATGCCCATGTGATTGGGGACCATGTCGCTGGCCAGGCGGATACCGCGAGCCCAGGCCCGGTCGCGCAGGTTGGCGTAGGCGTCCTCGCCGCCGAGGTCGCCGGCGATCCGGTAATCGTCGAGCGAGTAGGCGCTAGCCACCGCGTCGGCGTTGCCGCGCATCCGCTTGATCCGCTCCGACGCGACCGAACGCTCCCAGAGTCCGATCAGCCAGAGGCCGGTCACGCCCCACCCGGCGAGCGTGTCCAGCTCCTCGTCGGGGATGCCGTCCAGCGTCCGGATGTCTCGCCCATACCGTCGCGACAGCTGATCCAGCCAGACATACGTGCTCTTCGCCATGAGCACCAGCCGAGGCATCCACGCGGAGTCGCTCGAGAATGCCTCCGCCTCCTCGGCCGCGCCGCTCAACGACGGGGCGTGGACCTCGCCGGTGCCTCCGCCGCCACCGCCGAAGCGCATGTGAAGGGCCCGCTCTTCCTCCGCCAGGACGCCGATGGCGATGTCGAGACGCAGCAGGAGTGCATCGAGGTCCTCGCCGAGCAGGCCCGCCCAGTGATCGCGGACGTAGCGCAGCTGGCCGATGAGCGACGTGGGAGCGGCGCGCGCGGGGGCGCGGATGAGTTCGATCAGCGACCCGCCGCCGGGAATCGGCTCATCGGCGCCGGCAAAGGACAGCTCCAGGCCGGCGATGGCATCGGCGTAGCGGGTCCCATCGGCGAGGATCCTGTCGTCCACCAGCTCGCGCAGCGGGCCGATCGCCGGGTTCTCGTTGGCGATCCTGATGAGCAGCAGCTCCTCGAGCCGTTCCACGGCGGGCTCAGGGTCGGGCCCGCGGCCGGGGAACTCGACGGCGAATCGATCGAGCAGCCGATCGGCCTCCGGACCCAGGCGCGCGCGCACGTCGGCCAGGGCGGATGTCATGGCCCCCGGGCGACGCGTCGCCTCGTAGCGGTCGATGAGGAGGTGCGCGATCTCGTGCAGCAGCCCCAGGGCGCCGATCTCCCCGGCCACGATCCCGGGGGCGCCCGCCGGGCGGTCCGCGTTCATCCTCGCAGCCAGGCGCCGGGTCGCCGCGGCGTCCGTCACGACGAGGTCGCCGCGGATGCCGATCCACCCCGGATCGATGCCGTAGCGCTCGCGCGCTGTCCGCCGGACGTGGAAATCGCGGGACGGCGGAGCGGGCGCGATCATCGGCCAAGCATCGCACGCGAGGCGCGCGGACGTCGGGAGACGGGTCCGTCAGCCGGATCGCCCGGTTCGCTGCCCGGTGCGCCCGCGTCTCGCCGAGCCGATCGGATCCCGGCGGCCGGCGGCCGGCTCACGCCTCCTCGGAAGCCCTATCGCGTGTCGTCGTCACCACGTGGCGGACGATCCGCTCCCAGCGCTCACCCGGTTCGAGGTGGAGCGGCCACGAGAGCAGCAGGCCGCTCCCCTGGTAGACGCGCTCGAAGCCATCCTCGGAGTTCGACACGGTCTCGATCGGGGCCCACCAGGCGTCCGCTGCCTGGTCGACGGACGTTGCCAGCGCGATGCCGATGTGGTCGTTGCCCTGGGCGAGTGCGGTCACCCCGGCGGCCTGGCCGCTCGTGTCGTGTCCACGGCGATCGCCGGCGACCTCCCACCAGGCCGCCGGGTTGCCGCCACCACCGAGCATCGTCGTCGACCATTCGACCCCCAGGCGCAGGTCGAGCGCGGGTCCGCCCCGATGGTCCAGGACCAGGTGCGACTCGAGCGTTGGTGACCGCCGATCTCCGCCGAGGATGGTCGTCCTGGTCACGGTCACCGAGGCGCCGGCGATGGTCGCCTCGCGGCGAGCGGTGATGCGGTCCGCCCCGAGGTCGACGAGCGCGAACGGTCCGTCCAGCATGTCCCCGACATCGGGCGCCCGGGCCATGGCCCAGTCCTCCGCGGTGACCGAGGAAGGGAGTGCCCGGACCAGCCCCGAACGACGCTCGTACGTGTCGTAGACGAGCCGGGCGGCCAGGCCGGGTTCCTTGACCCGGAAAGCCTCGTGGATGGACACCGGCCCGCCGTCCGGCGCGGTTCCCGCCGCGGCGAGGGCGTCGGCACGGTCGGCCTGGGCCCGCAGCACGGCGTGGTAGGCCTCGGGCCGGCGCCGCATCACCGCGGTCAGGGCGTGACGGACCGCGCGGATGTCCCAACTCCCGATGCCGCCGCCCTCGTCCAGGTCGATGGTCACGACCTGACCGTCGGTCGCGAGGCGGACCTCGTCCACGCCGTCCATGTCGAGGTCGAGCAGCTCGGCAGCGCGCTGTGTGCCGAGGGCTCGCTCGGCCAGGTCCTCGGCGGCGATCAGGTGCTCGTGTGTCGCGAGCCGCATGTGGCTGATGTAGATCCCTCCGAACATGCCGTGCCAGTAGCAGTCGTTGGACTGGCCCTGGTAGAGGTGATCCACGGCGAGGTCGCGCGCCCGTCCGGCGGGCATCGCGGCGACGGCGGCCGAGGTTCGCAGCATCTGCTTGTGGAGGTCGTTGACCTCGCGGTACTTCACCTGGAAGTTGCGCCAGAACGCGCCGCGCAGCCAGCGCGCCTCCGGGCGTCCCTCCTCCTGGGCCCGGTGCACCACGTCGGTGAAGACGAGGCTCTCGTCGGGAGGCAGGGCCCATTCGCCCATCTCGGCGTACGAGCCCGTCGGGACGTAGACCCGGCCGATCGGTGCGTGCCGGTCCAGCCAGGCCGACGGGGTGGTGGTGGTCAGCCAATCGGCGTGCACCTCGAGCGCCACGAAGAACCGCTCGACCCAGCCACCGTCGCCCCAGCAATGCTCCCAGGTCGTGGGCCAGGCGCCGAACTTCTCGCCGTCGTCGCCCATCATGCCGACGCGATCGCCGGCCTCGGTGGCATGCTCGCGCAAGTGGGCCATCACCTCGTCCACATCGCGGAACGGGATCCGGTAGCGAAGACCCTGCTCGGTCCCGAAGACCCGCAGGAGATGGCCCTGGTCCTCGGTCGTGTACGGCCCCCAAAGGTTCTCCTCGGGGATCGCCGCGGCCCGGAAGTGGGCGTCGTCCAGGATGGTCCAGCGATAGCCGGCCGCGACCAACGAGGTCGGCAGGTCCGGCTCCCAGACCCGCTCGGCCAGCCAGGCACCCTGCGGGCGATGTCCGAACAGTGACTCCAGCTCGTCGCCCATGCGGACGAGCTGGCCGATCCGGTCGCGCTCCGGGAGCGAGGCGAGGACGGGTTCGTAGTAGCCGCCGCCGAGGATCTCGACCTGCCCGCGGTCCACGAGGACCCGCAGTCGCTCGATCACATCGGGCCGCTCGGTCCTGATCCATCCGAGCAGCGGGCCCGTGTAGTGGAGGGACAGGCGGACGATCGGATGGCGTTCGAGCGCCTCGATCATCGGCAGATAGGCCCGTTCGAAGACCTCGGCGAACACCCAGCCGAAGTTGCCGACAGGCTGGTGGTTGTGGAGGGCCAGCGCCAGCGAGATTCGCGGTGCCACCGCCGGATCAGCCGGCTTCCGTGATCGTGGGCTCCGCCGCCTCCCGGATTGCCTGGAACCCGGCCGCAGGAAGGTACAGCTGCTCCATGTACTCGAGCAGCATCCGTGTCGTGGAGAAGCGCCACAGGGTGGTGGCCATCGATCGGCGCATCGCGTCCACCCAGCGGGTGGGGATGCCCGACGCGTCCCGGTCGTACCAGGCCGGGATCAATTCCGTCTCGAGGAGCCCGTACAGGCTCTGGGCGTCGGCCCAGTCCTGGGCCTCGTCGTCCGGGTCCGTCTCGCGACCGCCGATCGCCCAGCCGTTGTCACCGGTGTAACCCTCGTCCCACCAGCCGTCCAGGATGCTGATGTTCGGGACCCCGTTCTGGGCCGCCTTCATGCCGGACGTCCCCGATGCCTCCAGCGGGCGGCGCGGGTTGTTGAGCCAGACATCCACACCCTGGACCAGGAAGCGCCCGACACGGATGTCGTAGTTCTCCAGGATGAAGACTCGGCCCCGGAATTCGGGCGAGCGTGAGCGCTGGAAGATCTCCTGGATGACCTTCTGGCCTGGACGGTCGGCCGGGTGGGCTTTGCCGGCGAACACGATCTGGACCGGGCGATCGGCGTCCCAGACGAGGCGCGCCAGTCGATCGATGTCGCTGAACAGCAACCCCGACCGCTTGTACGTGGCAAACCGTCGAGCGAAGCCGATCGTCATGATCGAGGGGTCCAGGACGGACTCGATCTCGGCGAGGACGGCCGGCGCCTCCCCGTGGCGCGCCAGCTGATTGCGCAGCCGCCCGTGGGCGAACAGGGCCAGCTCGCGCTTCTGGCGGAGGTGGGCCTCCCACAGGTCGTTCGAAGGGATCCGTCCGAGTCGTTCCCAGAACGGGTCCTGCCTGGGCCCGGCGTCCATCGCCTCCAGGTCCGCCCCGAGGTCCCGGGTGAGCAGTTCCAGGACCGGGGTGCCCACCCAGCTCGGGCCGTGGACTCCGTTGGTGATCCCGAGGATCGGGTGATCGGTGACGCCTTGCCAGGTGGCATTCGCCGTGTGGGAGTGGAGCTGGCTGACCGCGTTGGCCCCGTTCGTCAACCGCAGGCTGAACGCCGTCATGTCGAAATGGCCCCGATCGCCGTCCACGCCGAGGCCAAGGTCCAGGATGCGTTCCACGGGCACGCCGCCCCGGTCCAGCAGAGGTCCGGCGACCCGGCGGACGAGGTCGGAGTCGAAGCGCTCATTGCCTGCTGCGACCGGCGTGTGGATCGTGAAGACGCTGTTGCGCCGGACCTGCTCCAGAGCGGTGTCCAGCGAAGCGCCGCTCGCGACGAACTCCCGCGCCCGCTCCGCCAGCAGGAATGCCGAGTGGCCCTCGTTGAGATGCCAGACAGCCGGCGCCAGCCCGAGTTCGCGGAGGGCACGAACGCCCCCGATCCCGAGGACCAGCTCCTGGTGGAGCCGCATCTCGCGACCGCGCACGTACAGGATGTGGGTGATCGGCCGGTCCTCGACCGCGTTCTCGGCGACGTCCGTGTCCAGCAGCAGCACCGGAACGCGACCCACCTGCGCCAGCCAGACGGCGACCGTCAGATCGCGACCGGGCAGTTCCACGGTCACGCTCAGCGGCAGGCCGTTGCGGTCCTGGACGCGCGCCAGCGGCAGCCGGTTGAGGTCGTAGTCCGGGTAGCCGTGCTCCTGGTGGCCGTCGGCGTCGATCTGCTGTCGGAAGTAGCCCTTGCGGTAGAGGAGCCCCACGCCCACGAACGGCAGCGCCATGTCGCTGGCCGACTTCATGTGGTCGCCGGCGAGGACGCCGAGGCCGCCCGAGTAGATGCCGAGTGATTCGTGGATGCCGTATTCAGCGCAGAAGTATGCGATCGGTCCGCCGAGCGCATCACCGTGCTTGCGCTCGAACCAGTGGCCGGAGCCGTTGGCCATATAGGCGTCGAAGGCGGCCAGGGTGTCCTGGTACTCGGCCAGGAACTTCTCGTCGTCGAGGACGCGGCTCCAGTCGGTGGGACCGCTGATGACCGGCACGGGGTTGCGATAGCGGTTCCAGGCTGCTCGATCGATCAGGCTCCAGAGGTTCCGGGTACGCGGATGCCAGGCCCAGTGCAGGTTGTAGGCGAGGCGCCGGAGTCCCTCCAGGCGCGGGGGCAGCGGGAAGGCCGCTGCGGGGATGGACGGGATGCGGACGGGTTCCATGGGCGGGGATGATAGCGGTTCACCTTCGGCGCGTGAACCGGTTTAGAGGCTCGGCGGCCATCGAATGGCCGACGAGCGCGGCCGGATCGGGGTCCCCGGTCCCCGGTTCCAGTCCTGACGCGGCGGCTACCATGCCCCGATGCGATTGCGCGTGGCGATGGTGGCCGCCGAGTGCGAGCCGTGGGCGAAGACCGGTGGCCTGGCCGATGTCGTGGATGCGCTGGCGCGCGCGCTCGGACGCCTGGATGAGATCGATGGACCGGTGGAGGTATTCCTTCCGCGCTACCGGGCCATCCCGGCGCCATCGCCCGGCGCCCTGCTCGGCGAGGCTGTCGTGCGGGTCCCGGATCCGCGCGCACCTGCCGGTACGACCGAGCTGACCGTGATCGACGTGGCCGGGGACGGCTACCGGTTGCGCCTCGTGGACCATCCCGCGGCCTTCGATCGGGTCCACCTGTACGGCGATGCGGCGGGCGACTACGCCGACAACGCCTGGCGGTTCGGACTGTTCTGCCGCGCGGTCCTGGAGACGGTCCGGACCGCCGATCGTCCGCCGGACGTCCTGCATCTTCACGATTGGCATGCCGGCTCGGCGGCTGTGTTCCGGGCTCTCCGGTACGGCGGCGATCCCGCTGTGCGCGACCTCGCGTTCGTGATGACCGTGCACAACCTCGCCTACCGGGGCTGGACGCCGAACCGGGCGCTCCCGCAGCTGGGACTGCGGGTCGGCGACGGGGCGCCCGGCCAGAACCCCGACGGCATCGACCTCCTCGCCGCCGGCATCGAAGGAGCCGAGATCGTCAACACGGTGTCGCCGGGGTTCGCGGCCGAGGCACGAACGCCGGCGCTCGGGATGGGCCTGGACGGCCTTCTCCGATCTCGCGGTGACCGGTTCATCGGGATCCTCAATGGGCTGGACACGGCGCTCTGGGACCCATCGACGGACCCGGCCATCGCGGCGACCTACTCGTCTGGGGATCGGTCGGGCAAGGCGGTCTGTCGGGCGGATCTGCTGGCCCGATGCGGCCTTGATCCCGCCGACGACGCACCGGTCGTCGGCATGGTCGCCCGGCTCGTCCCGCAGAAGGGTTTCGACCTGCTGGCTGCCGCCGCGCCCGCCCTGCTCGATCGGGGTGCACGTCTGATCGTGCTGGGCTCGGGTCAGCCTGCACTGGCGGTTCCGTTCCGGGCCCTGGCCGACGCATCGCCAGGCCGGCTCGCGTTCGTCGATATCTTCGATCGGGCGATGGCGCGGCGGATCTACGCCGGCGCCGACGTGTTCGCGATGCCCTCGCGCTACGAACCCTGCGGCCAGGGGCAGATGATCGCCCTTCGCTACGGGACGCCCCCGATCGTCCGTCGCACGGGCGGCCTCGCGGACACGGTCGTGGACGAGACTTCCCATCCCGGTGACGGCACGGGCTTCGTGTTCGAGGAGCCGTCGAGCGAGGCCCTGGTCGAGGCATGCGATCGGGCATTCCGGCTGCGGGCCCAGGGCGGTTCGGCATGGCGCGGACTCGTGGACCGGGGCATGGCCGTGGACTTCGACTGGGCCACGGGCCCGGCGCCGGCCTATGTCGCGGCCTATCGCCGCGCCATCGCCGTCCGATCCGGCGGCGACGTCTAGGCCATCAGCCGGCGCGGGCCGCCCAGCCCTCGAGGGCCCGCAGGAGAGCGGCGGTCGTCTCGACCGGATGGATCCGCTGCGGCGAGTGCGCCGCCCCACGGATGGTCAGGACGTGGTCCCGTCCGGCGCGGGCCAGGAATGCCGGCAGGGCCGCATCGGGCAGCAGGCCGCCGACGGCCGGATCGCCGCGCACGACCCAGAGCGGGATCCCCATGGCGGCCGGGTGGGCGAGGTCGGCCAGTCCGCCGTCCCAGTCGCCGTTGCGGAGCAGGACCGCCAGTGCTGCCTCCGGGTCGAGCTGCGTCAGCGCCTCGGCCTTGGCCCTGACGTCGCCGTCCTGCCACGCCGGGTTGTGGGCCCTGACGGCGACGATCGCCTCGTCGATCGTGTCGAAGGATCGCGAGTCCGGATCTGCAGCCATCGCCTCGAACGCCTTGAGTGGCACCGCGGGCGGGTCGAGCAGCACGATCGTCTCCGGCAGGAGTCCGGCCGCGGGCAGGGCAGCGGCCGTCATGGCCCCCCAGCTGTGGCCGATGACCTGAAGGCCGGCTCGTGCCAGCCCGGCCGCCGCCGCGAAGGCCGCGACATCGGAGGCGTTGTCGCGGAACCGGTGGTGTCCGGTCCACTGTCCGGTCAGCCCGTGCCCCGGCAGGTCGACGGCGATCACCCGGCGGCCGGTGGCCGCCAAGGCCGGTCCCAGGCGCCACCACGTGGCAGCCGACGACGTCACGCCGTGCAGGAGCAGGAGCGGCCTCGCGAACGGGTCGCCCCAGGCGAGGGACGAGAAGGCGATCCCCGCTCCCATGGTGCGCAGCCGCTCGCCGGCCGTCGGTTCATCGAGCGCAGCTCGTACGGCTGGAGGGAGTGCGGATCCGGTCATGTCCGCGACCGTAGCATCTGACGCCCGTGCCGGCGCAGGTCCCCGGGCAAGGCGGACCCGGCTAGAATCGCCGCATCCCGCCGTTGTGGAGGAACTCGACCCTATGGCCAACCAGTTCGTCGTCCAGCTGAAGAACGAGCCGGGCGCCATGGCGACCCTGGCGGAGGCGCTCGCGGCGGG
>Ga0224505_10001380_pt1 | contig 15390 bp, 12 predicted proteins | sample SF_Jan12_sed_USG_FD_169102 | JGI IMG/M metagenome (GOLD analysis project Ga0224505, IMG submission 169102) | Sediment microbial communities from San Francisco Bay, California, United States - SF_Jan12_sed_USGS_4_1 | ecosystem: Environmental > Aquatic > Marine > Sediment | place: USA: California... | reverse complement strand
TGGCAACTCCGGCTCTCCTCCCTTGAGGGGGATGACCGAGATATCGGAAGGATGATCATTGGGAATTTAGATGAAGATGGGTATTTGCGTGTGCCTCTGTCGGAGTTAGCTGAAGACGCCAAATGTTCTATTGAACATGTTGAGAAGGTCTTGCGTCAGATTCAGCAGTTTGATCCCCCCGGGGTTGGAGCGCAGGATTTAGCGGAATGTTTATTGATCCAGCTGGAGCACCTACAACATGACGAGACAGGTTTAACCACTCACTTACAAGCTGCTGTGCCCATGAGTGTGGTGGCTGCAATTCTGAAAGATCATTTAGTTGATCTTCAGAAAAAACGATATCAGGCTGTGGCCAAAACGTTGGGAGTGACTCTGGATGAAGTCTATGAAGCGGTTCGAGTGATAGAGAGTCTAGAACCGAAGCCCGGCCGGCCCTATTTTTCGGACAGTAACTCCATTATTATTCCGGATGTATACTTGGTAAAATACGAAGGAGAATGGGTGGTTCTGCTTAATGATGATGGTCTCCCTCGATTGAGGATAAGCCCTTATTATCGTCGCCTCCTTTCCCATTCCGGAGAAGATGCGGGGAATACTAAAACTTATCTAGAGGAAAAGTTAAAGGGGGCCCAATGGATTATTCGCAGTATTGACCAGCGGAACAAGACGATTGTGAAAGTCGTCAAAAGTCTGGTGAAATTTCAAGAAGCTTTTTTGGAAAAAGGCATTCAATATCTTCGACCACTTGTCCTAAAACAGGTGGCTGAGGATGTGGGCATGCATGAGTCCACAATTAGCAGGGTAACGACCAATAAATACCTGCATTGTCCGCAAGGGATATTAGAACTTAAATTCTTTTTTAATGCAGGCATTCAGCGGGCTGACAACCGGGGGGAGGATATGTCCTCCGTGACAGTCCGGGAGATGATTCGGGAGATGGTGGCGCAAGAGGATGCGGCTAATCCCTTAAAAGATCAGGAAATTGTCTCCAGACTTCGAAGCAAAAATATCTTAATTGCCCGTCGAACCGTCGCCAAGTATCGTGCGGAATTGCATATAGCTTCTGCCAGCCAACGGAAACGAATCCCCACATAACCATTTTGTGCGGACTGCAGGTTAACCGGAGTGGGTCTGATAATGTTATTCACATCACATCAGACTTTCGCCATTGGGTTACACTTTCCTGTTTGTCTGGTTGAATGATGAGTCTGTAAATTCACAACGGTTGTGGGAGTGGTGTAATGCCTACTGAGTCACCTCAGGTCTCTCTGAAAAACGGTCCATCGCCTCTTCGGCTGATGATGGTGACTGGGACATCGGGGTCTGGCAAGACTCAAGCCTTGAAATGCTTGGAAGATTTAGGGTTTTTTTGTGTGGATAATCTTCCACCTGCCTTATTTCAAAAATTCACAGAACTATGTATTCAACCTGACAAAGACGTGAAGAAGGTCGCCCTGGGAATTGACATTCGCGAGCGGGGGTTCTTTGAGGATTTGTTGGGTAATCTGGAAGCCTTGCAAAGTGATGACTGTCATGTGGAACTGCTTTTTTTAGAGGCACAAACTGATGTGCTGGTCAGGCGCTTTTCCGAATCGCGTCGCCCCCACCCCTTACTCCCGCAACGGCCGATTATTGAGGGAATTCAATTAGAGCGTGAGCGGTTGCAAGGTCTTCGAGCCCGAGCTCATCGAGTATTGGATACCTCTGAATTCTCCGTCCATGATCTCAAGGCATGGATCATTAAACATTATGGAGAGCGGGGTGAAGGACAAGCACTGAAAATCAGTCTTATGAGTTTTGGTTATAAATTCGGGGTACCTTTCGATGTGGATCTGGTGTTTGATGTTCGATTTCTAAGCAACCCTCATTTTGTGCCAGAGCTTCAGCCCTTAACGGGGGAACATGCCGATATTCAACGATTTGTCTTAGAGACGAGGGAGGCCAAAGTCTTTCTCGATCATATGAGAGAATTATTTGCCTTTTTGTTACCATTGTTCGAAAGAGAGCAACGCAGTTATGTCACCATTGCCTTCGGGTGTACCGGAGGGCGTCATCGTTCTGTGGCGATAGCTCTGCGTATGAAAGATATTTTGAAAATATTAGGATATGACGTCACGACGCACCATCGAGAAATATCAACCGAAAGTGTTTCCCGCTAATTGGCCATCCTTCCACGTTGTGATTTTTTGCCAGAGTAATTCCCAACGTTCCGGCTTCTAAATATCGTTCTTTCTTGCCGTTTCCTTTTTCCTCGTTGATTGGTATTTGAGGCCCCTCCCAAAATGCTATTTGAATATTGGAGTTTTCCCCAAAAGACACGACTACAGCTTGGGGTTAAGCAGCATTCCTGGAATAGGAATATGAGGGGGTGCCTGAAAAGTTTTATTGACAATCTTATCTAGGTAAAAACACGGCATCACATTGGGGAATGGTCTTCAAGAGGAAAATCCAGCTACAAGGTCAATTGAGAGTTATGTGACACTTGGCGACTATTTTTTGACTGATTTAGATGAAAACTACTTGGAAAGAAATAGCCTCAAGGACTGGTGTGTATTTTCGCAAAAGCGAGGATGTCGCAGGCGTGGATGTGGGGTCTCGATTCATCAAGTCGGTCATGTTACAGAGAGGACGATCATGCCCGACATTAAAGAGTTTTGCGATCGGATCAGTTACTCAAAGATCTTGTCACGATTTCCAAGCAAAATTTGAAAAAGACAGACATATCGTCCAAGTTCTTCAAGATCAGTTGAACCCTCCCCCTCAAACTGTAGGAATTTCTGTATCAGGTCCACAGGTTTTGTTAAAGATTCTTTCTCTCCCCAACATGACAGAAAAGGATCTTCGAGCGCATTTAGCTTTGGAGCTTGACCGGTATATTCCCCTTGAGGTTCAGGATGTGGTGTGGGATGTGTATTACCAGAAAGGCACTGTTTTTTTGAAGGATGGAAAGCAGGAAAATTTTCTGGTTGTGGCGAAAAGAGAATTCGTTGAAGGTCGAATTCGTCAGTTTGAAGATCAAGGGATGAAAGTCCGCTTTGTCGATGTGGATACTTTTGCGCTGGTGAATATGGTTGCTTACAACTATGGCAATGAGGGAGCGTGGCTTATCGTTCACCTCGGGCCGACAGGTATTCTCTTGGTGATCATGGAAGAAGGCCACCTGGTACACTTTCGCCAAGTATCCTACGAGGCCGAGTGGTATGGAGACCTGCTTGACCGTGTGCTATTGAGTCATGAAACGTCTGATGAAGGCTATCAATTAGGAACCTCGGAAACATTACTCCTGCAGCAATTTTTCAAAGAAACGACGGACCAGGTCCTTGAAACTTTAAAACATTTTCCAGATATGCCTGAAAAGGCCGTGGGGTCGGGCGTCCTCCTGTCAGGGGGATATTCCGTTGTGGAGGGACTTTCAGCAAAATTAGCTGATTCGTTAAAAATGCCCGTAAGTCTGGTTGATCCCTTCAAGAAGATAGTGGTCCCTGCAGCTATGCAACAGGATTGCAGATTTCAGAAGGCAGCACCTTTATTCGGTGTTGCTGTTGGAGTGGCATTGCGTGGTGTGGTTTCATCATGATTGAGATTAATTTAGCTCGCCAACTCCAGGGTTCTGTCGCGCGTAATGAGCCTTCCTGTCTAGTGTGGTGGCTGGCGACTGGATTCGTGTTCATAGGACTTGGAGTAGCGAGTTGGTGGTGGACGCAATCTTTGCAGCAGCAGCTCGACGCCTTGCTTCAAGAAAAGATGGTCAAAACCCAGTCTCTGGTCCGAATGCAGGAAAGACTGAAAAACATGGAAGGTTATGGTGAGCAAAAAAAACTGCTCATGGCTTCGGTTGAACGGATAAGTGGTCAAGAGAGACAGAAGGCCTGGCCGGTCACCTTACTGGATGGAATTAGTCGAAGTGTAGATGGTCTTGATATCTGGTTGGAGCGGGTTCAGCTTGAAGCCAAGGTTGTGGAATTGCATGGCCAATCTCTAGGCCTGGAAGATATCGGAAAATTTATTGAGGCCTTGGAGAATGATCAGGTCATCATGAGTTTGCCGGTAGTGGAAATCCTGGATCGGCCTGAAGGAGAACTGGATGCATTTTCCTTTATGATTCGCTTTGTATTTGATCCAAAGGTGACAACATAATGGTTTGGTGGAAGGCACTGTCGATCGGGCATCGATTAAGCCTCTCGGGGGTCTGGCTGTTTGGGTGTCTGATGGTTATACACATCATTATTTGGGTCCCGATGAATCAATCGATCGAGGTGTTGCAACAAGAAATAGCTCGCCTGGATCAGGAAAGTCAGGGACTCATCCAGAAAATAGGCTCTTTGAAAGTCATAGAAGAGGATATTACCGAACTACGTGAAAAGATATCCTCTCGAGTCCAACAAATCCCCGAAAACATTGAATCAAAAACCTTTCGAAGGGATGTTGTGAAAATTGCGAAGCGAAGGGGTGTGACTGTTCGGGTGTGGAAACCTGAGGCTCCCTTGACTGGTCTTCAGCATTCTGATGCCTCTATTCCGATAACCGTCAGAGTAGAAGGGGATTTCCAAGGTACCGTCCAATTTCTGGATGAATTGAGCAAGCTTTCCTGGGTCCAAAGCATTGCCTCCCTTGTCATGGCCAGAAGGCAAGGAAGCGAGGATTCATCTCTTATTGCCACAAACATCGTCATACATGGGTTGACTCCCTTAGGAATTGAATATGTCAAAAAGCTGCTTAAGGCATAACCGGGTTAGGGGGCTTCGAGGTGCAGGTGTCATTGAAATACGGGATATTCTATTCACTATGGCTACCTGCCAGGGAGAATCAGGAAGGTACTCGATCTGGTTGCTGGGTGGCCTGATTTTTTGGTTAATGGGAGTGGTTGCGGTGGAAGGAAAAATAACCCCACCTCCTCGACCGGCCACCCTCATGGGAAATCACGCAGCCCAGGACAATTCTCGACATACCATAGTGAATCGTCGAGACCCTTTCAAACGAATAAAAAAACGCATGCCACCTCCAATGGTCTCAAAAAAATCCCATCCTGAATCAACAATTGTCCCTGTGGTGGAAGATCCCCTGTGGAGACTTCTCGCGGTGATTCATGGCCAGGATGGTCGCCAGGCTGTCATTCAAATATCTCCTAAAGAGCGGGTCATCGTGCAGCCAGGGTCCGAACTGGTTCGATCAGGATGGATCATTAGGACCATCAGTGACGGGGGGGTGTTACTTGAGCGCCTCTCTTCAACATCTTCAGTGGGCGTCTCTTCCCCACCAAGAAACTTCATTCTCTCCTTCCCCGCCAGTCGAAAATCACCATGAATATTTTGGTTGAGAAAGCCTGAAAAAACCTTCATAATCTATACCTTTCCAGCCCCGAGGCCTAATTTTATTTCCGCATGTAATTGCCCCGGAAACGGAACCTTTCTCAATAATTTTTGTATGCTGTAAGTTTACTCAATGAGCCTGTTGATTAAATAATAGTCAGGCAATAAGGAATGATATGTTGAGATACTTAAATGCGGGGGAATCCCATGGAAGAGGTCTCATGGCGGTGTTGGAAGGAGTTCCGTCCGGTTTGCCGGTCACAGCCGAGCAGATTAATGCGGATTTGATCCGGCGGCAAGGAGGGTATGGGCGAGGCGGCCGGATGCGCATTGAAAAAGACCGGATTGAGTTTATTTGTGGGGTTCGAAAAGGGAAAACGTTGGGCAATCCATTAGGGTTGTTGATTTGGAACAAAGATTGGGAAAACTGGAAAGACATCATGGCGTCAGAGCCTGGTCCGCCCTCTACCGAACGCGTGGTGACTCGCCCCAGGCCTGGTCATGCAGATTTGGTTGGAGCGATCAAATATGGCCATCGGGATATCCGCAATGTCCTTGAAAAGGCCAGCGCTCGTGAAACGGCCATCAGAGTGGCCATTGGTGGGGTGGCAAAGTCGTTGCTGGCCCAGTTCGACATGCGGGTGGTCAGCTATACCGTGGATATCGGAGGTATTGCGGCCCCAAGCCCGAATGATCCATTGATGGCGTATGAGCAAGCAGAACAATCTGAAGTACGGTGCCATGACCCCGAAACGGCAAAGAAAATGATTGAACAGATTCGAGCTGCCAAGCATAAAGGGGATTCTTTGGGTGGCATCTTTGAAATCGTCGTCACGAACGTCCCGATCGGGCTGGGAACCTATTCCCAATGGGATCGGCGGCTTGGTGCCCGCTTGGCTTTTGCCGCCATGAGTATTCAAGCCATGAAGGGTGTCGAATTTGGAATGGGCTTTGAATCGGCCCGCCGGTTTGGGTCCGAAGTGCACGACGATATTTATTTCGATAAAGCCGCAGGACAATTTATCAGAAAGTCGAACAATGCTGGAGGCTTAGAGGGCGGGATCACCAATGGGCAGCCGATTGTCCTGCGAGTGGCCATGAAACCCATCGCCACCCTGTACACTCCAAAAGACAGCGTGGATATCGATACGAAGGAACCCTTCGAGGCCACCGTGGAACGCTCAGACATTTGTACGGTGCCGGCGGCTGGCGTCGTTGGAGAATCGGTGATTGCGTATGAAATGGCCAACGCCCTGATTGAAAAATTTGGAGGAGACACATTGGATGAAATGAAACGGAATTTCGAGGCCTACCAAGAATATGTCCGCTCGTTTTAGGTATCTCGACATGAGCTGTCGCCGGTTAGGATTCCTTCCACCCTTTCAATTGAGGCATCCGTGTTGTGGTGACTTCCGCTAGATGAAGACCTCATCGTACTCCAATCGTGTTCCGGTTTCTTTAGGGGATCGGAGCTATGAAATTTTAATCCAACCCAATATCCTGACCCAGATTGGCGGTGTGCTCCAAGAGATCGGATTGTCCGGCCGAGTGGGTATTGTGACCAATCCGGTCGTAAACGAACTCTATGGCCGGGTGGTGATCCGGTCTTTAAAGAAGGCCGGCTTTTCTCCCTTTCCCGTGGTGATTCCCGACGGAGAACGGGCCAAGTCGGTATCCTGGCTGTCAAAAATATTGGATGCACTAGTGACCCAACGTTTTGAACGTCAGGATGTGGTATTGGCGTTAGGTGGAGGGGTCGTGGGAGATGTGGCTGGATTTGCAGCCTCGGTGTACCTGCGCGGTGTTCCGTTTGTCCAGGTCCCGACTACCTTGGTTGCTCAGGTGGACTCCAGTGTGGGTGGCAAAACAGGGGTCAATCATCCTATAGGGAAAAATTTGATAGGAGCGTTTTATCAGCCACGTGTTGTGGTGATTGATCCACAGGCCTTGCAGACTCTTCCAAAACGTGAATGGGTAGCGGGATTAGCTGAAGTAATTAAATACGGCATGATCGCCGATTCCCAGTTTTTTGATTTTTTAGAACGACATGTTGAAGGACTGCGCGGGCAAGCAGAGGAAGTCATTCCCACCGTAATCCGGCGATGTTGTGAAATCAAAGCCGAGGTGGTAGCGGGAGATGAACGAGAATCGGGACGCCGACGTATTCTGAACTATGGGCATACCGTGGGCCATGCGCTGGAAGCATGGGGTCATTATAAAACATGGATTCATGGAGAAGCGGTAGGAATTGGGATGGTGCAGGAAGCGTCGATCGCCCAGTTTTTGGGAATTTGTGACCAGGAACTTGTGGAACGGCAACGTGACCTGATTCAGGATGTGGGATTGCCCATTGCCATGCCCTCCATGAAATTTATGGATCTCTGGGGAGCCATGCAACACGACAAAAAGGTCGTGAAAGGTCAAATAAATTGTGTGGTGCCCAAAAGAATCGGTGAGGTACAGGTCGTTCCCCTGGTTCGACACCATACTCGGCAATGGTTTGCCGCCAGTCAGCCCTCTCGTGTGAAACGATTGAAGCCCCCTCCACAGTCGTTGACACGTCCACGTTCAACTAAGAAAGCATAATATGGCTCAAGCCCGTCATTCGACAATGGAAGAGCTGAAACACCTCGTTCGGGAACGGACCAGGGAGGTGCATATTCTTCACCGGATCAGCGAATCCATTAGTAGTACCTTGGAGCTGGAAACGGTGCTAAAACAGATTGTGGAGGTGGTCGTTGAGGTCACCAAGGGCGATGCCTGTTTGCTGTATTTGATTTCTGAAACTACCGACGAACTCATTCTTCGTGCCTCGAAAAATCCGCATCCACGGCTCATCGGGCGGATATCCATCGGGTTGGGAGAAGGCATCACCGGGTGGGTAGCAAGAGAAAAAGTCCCGGTAGTGATTCCTCGAAATGCGAGCGATGACGCCAGATTTAAGTTTTTTCACCGCCTGCCGGAAGATCGATATCAGGCCTTTGTGTCAGTGCCGATTATGAGTAAGGGGGAAATTATCGGAGTCATCAATGTGCAGCATAAGCGGCCCAAGCGGTATGCCGAAGAGACGCTGGCCCTCTTACTCACCATTGCCAATCAAGTCGGCGGGGCCATAGCCAATGCCCGACTTTATGATGAAATGCGGCAAAAAGCCCGTCGCCTCGAAACACTTTCACAGGTTTCGGAAACGGTGGCCTCTAATCGACTGATAGAGGATGTCCTCCAATTAATTGTTACCATGACGGCTCAGCTGATGAATTCAAAGATTTGCTCAATCATGCTGGTCGACCAGAATTCGGGGGAACTTCGTATTGCCGCCACCCAAAGCTTAAGTGATGCGTACCGGCGAAAGCCGCCATTGAAGGTTGGGCAGAGCATGAGCGGCCGGGCCGTTCAAGATCAATATCCGGTTTATGTCCCGGATGTGACCGCAGAAGATGGATATTTCTATCGGGATTTGGCTAAACAGGAGGGATTGCATTCATTATTGTCTGTCCCCATGCTGATGAAGGATAACTCGATAGGGGTTATTAATGTCTACACCTCCAGTTATCATGCGTTTTCAGATGAAGAGGTCAAGACACTACAAGCCATTGCGAATCAATCCGCGGTCGCCATTGAGCATACCCGACTCATGGAGAAATCTTTTGAGATGCAGGAGGCATTGGAAGTTCGAAAATTGGTTGAGCGCGCCAAAGGGTTTTTAATGGCGTCCAAGGGGTTGTCAGAGCCTGAAGCGTTCCGTCTCATGCAGCGCCAAAGCATGAATCTTCGAAAATCCATGAGGGAAATCGCGGATGCTATTATTCTTGCGGAGGAACTTCAACGCGCCACTCAGTAGTTGAGGGTTATGCAAAACGGGATGTCCGGTGAAGGGAAGTTTGAACGGATCCTTACTCACTTGTATAATGGCCTAAAGGTCGACAACGAAGTCTTCCTGGAAAATTTGTATTAAAAGGACAATGGCGTCCTCGGTTCCGCTGGGACAGAGGACGTTTTTTTTATCATGACTTTTCGATTGGCGATGATCCAGATGAATGCGGTCGTTGGTGACCTTGAAGGGAATGTACATGCCATTTGCCGGTGGATTCGTGAAGCCAGGAAAGCGAAAGCGGATGTGGTGGTCTTTCCGGAATTGGCCGTGTGTGGCTATCCTCCGGAAGATCTTCTCCTCATGCCAAAATTTCTTCTTGATATCAGCCGGATGCGTGACCGTATTGCCAAAGTTACGATGGGACTTATGGCGGTGGTGGGAAGTGTGGTGGAGCCTGATCATCTGGCGCAACGCCCCATTCAGGAGCCGTTGTCTGATGAAAGGAAACCCTTTAATGGAGCTTGGGTCTTGGCGAATGGCCAGATAAAAGGATTCTATGCCAAATGCAAGCTTCCAAACTATGGTGTTTTTGACGAAGAACGGTATTTCCAACCGGGAAGGATCAGTCCGGTCTATTGTCTGGGCTCATTACGAATCGGAATTAATATTTGTGAAGACATTTGGTTTGCCGATGGTCCAGCCAGCATGCAGGCAAGGCTTGGGGGCGCTCACCTGATTCTGAACATCAATGCCTCACCCTATCATGTCGGAAAAACGCAAAGCCGGGAATGTATGTTGGCGGCTCGAGCGAAAGACAATAACGTGATTGTGAGTTACACCAATATGGTCGGTGGGCAAGATGAACTGGTCTTTGATGGGAATAGTCTTGTCCTGGACTCCAACGGTTCGCTGCTCGCAAAGGCGAAAGCCTTTGAGGAAGATTTCTTACTCACAGATCTTCAAATTCCGTCTATCCGGAAACGGCTCCCCAAAGGTTTTGGAATAGCATCTAAAACCAAGGTCGATGGTGTTGGGGTTCAGAGGATCCGCATTGGGTGGATGCCTACTCGTCAGAAGTCTGTAACTCCTTGTGTTACAACGATGGCCCACGCCATCGAGGAGTCAGAGGAGATATATCGGGCATTAGTGTTAGGGGTTAGGGATTATGTGAGGAAGAATGCCTTCTCAAAGGTTCTCGTGGGGATCAGCGGGGGAATTGATTCGGCTTTGACAGCAGTGATTGCCCGAGACGCCTTAGGGGCTTCTAATGTAATGGGTGTGATGATGCCATCCCCCTATACCTCGCAGGAAAGCCGACAGGATTCTCGCCAGTTAGGAAAAAATTTAGGAATTGCCTTACTCAATCTTTCGATTACGGGGGTGTTCAAGGTATTTCTTCGGCTGTTACGCAAGTCTTTTCAGGGATGTCAGACCGATACGACGGAAGAGAACCTGCAAGCCAGAATCCGAGGCACACTCTTGATGGCTCTGTCCAATAAGTTTGGATATTTAGTGCTCACAACGGGGAATAAAAGCGAAATGAGTGTGGGCTATGCCACGCTTTACGGAGATATGGCTGGGGGTTTTGCGGTCATCAAAGATGTTCCCAAAACGAAAGTGTATCAACTCTCTCGATGGCGAAGTGAGTACAGGGGGTCTCATTTTGAGAGGGTGATCATTCCTGAGAGGATTCAGGTGCGGGCGCCTTCGGCTGAGTTAAAGCCGGATCAGAAAGATCAGGACACACTCCCGCCGTATCCGGTGTTAGATGCGATCTTACAAGCCTATGTCGAGGACAATTATTCAAGAAGCAGAATTGTGAAGATGGGATATGATCCTCATGTTGTGCGAAAAGTCATGGGTATGGTGGATCACAGCGAATATAAACGTCGACAAGCACCGGTGGGTATTAAAATTACTCCGAGGGCATTAGGAAAGGACCGACGGATGCCGATTACCAACCGATATCATTCAGGAACCTGACTAGGAGGTATGTCGTGACCAGCGTTGCCGGGAGTTGCATTCGATGAGTGCGGACAATTCTTTTACATCGACGTTTTTTACGGATCCCAAGGATTCCTCAATTGGTCTTCATGTTCTTCAGGAACAACGGGAGATCCTGCGGCATCGCTTGATCGAAGGAGTGACCGGCGGTGAGGTCACTCAGGCATTTTCTGATTTTATGGATGCCCTCCTGATTGCGCGGTTTCGGGAGGTGATTCAACAAGGCAATGCGGGTGTGCGAGCCGGATGGCAGCAGTGTTGTTTGGTCGCGATGGGGGGATATGGGCGGCGTGAGTTAGCGCCGTATTCGGATATCGATGTCATGGTCTTAACCCAGGGCAACCAACAGGAAGTCGCTCAAGCGCTTTCCACGGGAGTCTTCCACCGGCTATGGGACCTTGGGTTTCAAGTTGGCCATAGCGTCCGGTCTATTGTGGAATGCCTGACGATTGCGGAGACCGATTTAGCCGCTTGCACCTCGCTAATGGAATCCCGGTTTCTTGTCGGCAGTGCTCCTGTGTTCCAGGAATTTCAGGGAAAATTCGAACGCCGGATCGTCAAAAAAAAGCCGCAGCGTTTTATTCTCGATAAAATCGAAGAGCGTGAGCGGGAGTATGCCAAATTTGGCGATACCGTCTTTATGCTTGAACCGAATATTAAAAAAAGTAAAGGCGGATTACGGGATCTGCATCTCCTGCAATGGATTGGCCATGCTCGGTATGGGGCGGGGACGATTCAAGACCTCTCGAATCGGGGACTGATTGCCATTCAGGATTATCAGGTGTTACAGGAAGCGCAAGAATTTCTCTGGCGAGTTCGGTGTTTTTTACATTTCGAGGCGGGACGGGCTCAGGATATTCTCACGTTTGACGATCAGGTCAGGCTCTCTGCGCAATGGGGATTTGTGGATCAGCCCCATTTGTTGGCGGTTGAGCAATTTATGCAGGTGTATTTTCGTCATACGAATGGGCTGTTTGACCGTTGTCGGCGGTTTCTTGATCAAGCCAGGGAGGTAAGCTGGTGGAACCGGGTCCGACAATGGTGGCCTCCCCCCGTGATTGAGGGGCACTTCCGTATCCTGGAAAATCGGCTGACTATTCAGCCGGATAAATTACTCGAGGTCCTGGAGAGCCCCATATTACTCCTCAGGTTGTTTGTGGTCTCGCATTGTCAAGCGGTTCCCATCGATTCGCGCATCCTCAATGAATTGTCCCAGCACTTAGGAAGCATGCCAAATGAACGATTTCATACCGAACAGGTGAGTGGGCTGTTTCGACAAATTCTTTCGAACCCTGGTCGAATTGCGCAAACGCTTGAGGCTATGCACCAGGCAGGCCTGCTGGAAAAGATGGTGCCGGCTTTTTCCCGGGTACGAGGCCTCATGCAGTTTAACCAATATCATAAATATACGGTCGATGAACACAGCCTGCTCGCCGTGAGGGAAGCGGAGCGTTTGCAGGAACATCCGGGGATGATAGGGGATGTCTATCGAAATATCCCGGATAAAGACCTCTTACATCTGGGCTTGTTGCTGCATGATTTGGGAAAAGGTCGTCCCGGTGATCATAGTGAAGTGGGGCAGGAGATTGCCCACAAAACGGCCGACCGGTTGGGATTATCGGAAAAGGAGAGACAAGTTCTTTCCTTCCTGGTCTACCATCACTTGCAGATGTCCCATACGGCATTTCGTCGAGACCTCAACGATCCCAAAATTATTTTAACCTTCGCACGAATGGTGAAAACTGTCGATGTGTTACAGAAAATGTTCATCCTGACCATTGCAGATATTTCAGCGGTGGGCCCTGAGGTGATGACAAAATGGAAAGAGGCCTTATTAGGCGAGTTGTATTCCCAGGCCTTCACAGAACTTGTCGGTGGGAAAAGTTCTTCTGCTAACGGGAAGGAGAATATGAAGCCGGAGGCGCGAGACCAACTCATCGCGATTTTAAAGAGGCACAAAATTGAGGGAGACGTTCATGAATCAGACTGGACGCAATGGGTGAATGACCGACTTCAACAACTTCCTCCCCGCTATGTTCAGTCGACACCGGTCGATCAAATGGCGGCATATCTCTTGGCCATTCGTTCCCTCCGTGTAAAGCCAACGCATGTGGAGGCCAGATTCAATCAGGCCTTAGGTGTTTCCGAGTACGTATTGATTACGCATGAACAGTCCAAACCGGGTATTTTCATGCAAGTGACTGGTGTGTTGGCCGCGATGGGATTGCAGGTATTGGAAGCCCAAATAATGACACTCAAGGATGGTACCGTATGGGATGTGTTTTCGGTATACGATCCTGATTATGAGGGGACCCCACCCGCAAGCCGATTGGAGGAAGTGTCGCAGGAGATTCAAGAGGTCGTGGAGGGCCGGCAATCGGTTCACCAACTGTTTGAAGGACGACGGCGTATGGCCTTTGGCCGACCATTTCCCACAGGCCGGCATCCCACCGAAGTCCATATCGACCATGAGGTTTCTGATGCTTATACGGTGATCGATGTGTTTGCCGATGACAAGCAAGGTTTGCTTTTCGTCATCGCCAGAACGCTGGTCAGTTTGGATCTGTCAATTCATATGGCGAGGATCGGAACCAAGATAGATCAGGTCGCCGACGTATTTTATGTGACCAATTCGCAGGGAGAAAAAATTCATCCCGGTGAAGGCTGTGACCATATTCAACGCGCTCTTCAATCCGCAGTTGATCAATTCCTGGCTGAATAAATCTGGTGGTCGATTAGTTGGATGCCCCCTTAGAGGGGCTGGAGGATGAGACTTTCAAGTGAAATTCTAAAAAGACTAGGGTTTTTCAGCCAGGATCCAGCCTTTTGCCATTAAGCATTGTTCCATCGCATCTTCAGAAATTCCAAATTTAAGAGAGAGGGGATCTGACGTCCCCTGATGCCCAGGGTTAGAAAGTAATGCTTCGCGGCACTGCCTTGCATCCTCTTCGAATTCACCCGGTTGGGCACCGGGTTTTGCCCAAAACAGTTGAGGAGCACATCCGATGGTGATGAGGATAAAGGCAGAAAAAATTTCCTTATGCCAGAAGAAGTAGGGTTTGACTGGGTCATTCATGAAAGGAAGGGCGAAAAAGAAAAATATTTCATCAGGATAGCAGATGGGTCTTGGTAACTTCCAGAAATGAATCCCGAATTAAAAAATGTGGGCTATTCGGCCTGGGGGAAAAGAGTCTTTTTCCGTCCCCAACCCGTTTTTCTCTTGATGCTCTCCCTCCGACCTCTTGCGCGGAGGGGTTGGCGAGGGACCCAGGAGGAGACCCCCCGCCCTTGAACGCGGGCAAATGAGGGGTGCCCGCTCTCAAGCAAATTTACCGATAGTTCAAAACTAACGATAAAGGAATGAAAAAAGCCCATGAGCACGCCTACGGCTCATGGGCTCTGGATAAAAATCTCTGGCCTAAAAACGATATTTTGTGAGTTGCAGTTTAGTCTTCGGACTCTGGCATCATAAAGGCTGCCTTTTGCCACCACATTTCATACATCGGGATGATAAACATCACTAAAAACCCTATAACCATAAGCAGGTCACCTGTCAGCATGGTCAGGACGAATACCGGTGATACATAGGTAATTAACCAGGGAGAGGTGAGATCGAGTGTCACACCGAGAAATGATATCCATGTGGTAATGACTTTCAGTGTGGGGCTGATCATTGTCAAATACAGCACATGCACCATAATCATGAACACCACGGGCATGGTAAATAAATGAAAGTGGGTTGTTTCGGACAATTGTCCGAAGGACATGGGTTCTCCAAATGTGGCATCCGACCCCCGGTAATGTTCGGCTAGGCCTTTGGGGCTTAATTCGGTCATGCTGTGAGCCCAAAAGAAGGTAAAGACAAAACCTGCGAGCATCAAGAGGAGAAACCAGGTGTACACGAGGCGAATATGACGGTCGGTATCACGAAGCCGAAAGCGGGCATTAAAGTTTCGCATCCAATTGCGCAGGGCTTTAGAATCCCAATAAGGATTCTAAAAAGCCTTTGTCGGTCCGGCTGGCGGTGTTGATAGTGGTGCTCTTGCCCATGGGTTTTAAATAGAATTCATTGGCGAGCACCAGGACTCGTTTGACACCGGCGCTCATGGAACGAACGGACATGGTTGCGCCAGAAATGTTGATGATGTCACGATTGATGCGAATGGGGTCGTATGCCGTCTTCCCCTGGTACTGGTAATTAAATCGTTTCTTGCGGACTTCGCTGCCACGGGATTCTCGAAAGACCAGAACTTCCACATTGAT
>Ga0224505_10001379_pt1 | contig 15394 bp, 10 predicted proteins | sample SF_Jan12_sed_USG_FD_169102 | JGI IMG/M metagenome (GOLD analysis project Ga0224505, IMG submission 169102) | Sediment microbial communities from San Francisco Bay, California, United States - SF_Jan12_sed_USGS_4_1 | ecosystem: Environmental > Aquatic > Marine > Sediment | place: USA: California... | reverse complement strand
ACCGCAACTGCCTTCCTTGGACTTATCGGCCTTATCGCCACAGCTGCCCTCCTTCATTTTTTCACCGCAGCTGCCCTCCTTCATCTTCTCGCCGCAGTTGCCCTCGCCGGCTTTGTCCGCAGCACCGCCGCACTTGCCTTCATTGGCGGCTCTTTTCTCGCCGCACTTGCCCTCGCCGCACTTGCCCTCGGGAGCCTTGTCGAAATTGGGCAGGTCATACCCGCCGCTCAACTGCTGGGCGGAAAACGGGTTCACTGCCGCTGAGGCCAGCGGGGCGATGGAACTTGCCAGGAAAGCGGCGCCCAGAGCGGCCGCCAGGGGTTTCTTGATATTAGCCATAATGATTCCCTTTTGATAAGTAGGTCGTTGTTGTCTTAACGCGAAGTGCCCGGGATTACTTAGCTTGTGTTGGCCACATCCGTGCAAGTTACGACAGGATAACATAGCAGAAGTTTCATCCATCACCCGCAACAAACGCGCAGGCGTAACAGCCACAGGGTCAGCGCGGATTCCTGCCAAGCCACTGCGCTACCCCCTGCCACTGCTCCTGCAACCGTTTGGCGGAGACCGCCTGGCGGGTTCCCAGGTTCTGTGCGAACAGGGACACCCGGAACTCCTCCAGCAGCCAGCGGTACTGTGCGGCCGCCTCGCTCAACAGCAGCAGGCCCGGCTGCCTGCCGAGCGCATCCCACAGCGGCGCCGCCAGGGCCTGCAACTGCGCGGTATGGCCCTGGTCCTTGGCATATTGCCCCGGCAGCCGCTCGATGCGGGTGCGCACCGCCTTCAGGTAGCGCGGCAACTGGGCCAGCCACTGGGCCGGGGTGTCGCGCAGAAAGCCAGGCTCCAGCAGCCGCCGCAACTGCGCATCGATGTCCTGCCGGGTGTCGGGCCAGGCGCCCGCCTGCAGCGCCCCCAGCAGCCGGCGGATATCACCCAGCACCCGCAGGCTGCCCAGCAGCATCGATTCGAGCTCATTGGCCCGGCCGATGACCTCGGCCTTGCCGCGCTCCAGCATTTGCAGGAATTCAGCCCGGGTGTACGGCGGCGCGGCATCCACCCCCATGGCCTGCAGGTAACTGGCGTCGATAAGGTCTTCCAGCAGTGCGGTCCGCTCCAGCGATGCCGCTGCCATCGCCAGGTTGAACTCATTGCCGCGCAACAGCTGCTTGCGCAGGTATTTGACCTGTTGCGCGCTGTGCAGCCGCAACAGGCGCAGCACCCCCAGGCGATGCCGGACCCGGGCCTCGCCGGGGTAATCGCACAGGACGATGGCAACGCTGTCGGCCTCGTCCACCAGTGCCGGGTAGGACAGGATATCGACCCCCGCCTGGCGAAAACGCCACTCCCGGGGCAGCTCCGGGAAATCCCAGGCGCTGATACCGTCGCGGGCCGGGGAGTCCCCGCGGCCCGCGCTGACGCTCTGGCGGGTATCGCTGCGGAAACGGTTCACCAGCTCATCCAGGTCCCGCCCCTGCCCCAGCAGCCGCCCGTCGGCGTCCACCACCCGCACGTTCATGCGGTAGTAATCGTCGAGCTTTTCCACGGCCCAGTCGGCGGGGGCCAGCCTGGGGCCGCCCTGCCTGGCCAACGCCCGGGACAGGGCCTGCAGCAGGTCCACGTTGTCGGGCTCAAGAGTGGCCAGCGCCCGGTCGACATGGTCGGGTACCGGCACCAGCTGCTTGCGTTTGTCCTTGGGCAGGCCCTTGACCAGCGCGATACACTTCTCCCGCAGGAGGCCGGGGACGAGCCAGTCGAACCGGTACCGGGGCACCCGGTTGAGCAGCGCCACCGGCACCGTCACCGAGACCCCGTCGGTCGCCCCGCCGGGCTCGAACTGGTAACTCAACCGGAACTTCACGTCCTCCCACTCGAGGTGGTCCGGGAACTGCTCCCCCAGGTTCGCCCCCGGGTCCCGCGCCAGCAGGTCCTCGCGCCGCATGCGCAATCCGGCCGCGGCGGTGGGCTCGCGCTTCAGCCAGCCCTGCAGGCGGCCGGCGGTATAGGCGTCCGGGGGCAATCGCGCAGCGTAAAACTCGTACAAGACCTGTTCATCCACCAGGATGTCGCGGCGGCGGGTGCGGGACTCCAGCTCCTCCAGCTCGCGCACCAGCCGCTGGTTGTGCTTGAGGAAGGGCGGGAAGGGGTGCAGCTTGCAGGCCACGAGGCCCTCGCGAATCAGCAGTTCCCGCGCCTCCACCGGGGCGATGGGGCCGTAGTGGACCGAGCGCCTGTCGACCAGGGTCAGGCCGTAGAGGGTGATGCGCTCGCAGGCCATCACCCGGCCGCTGCGGGCCTGCCAGCGGGGCTCGGAATAGTGCCGGCGCAGCAGCCCCGGATTGATATCGAGGGCCCACTCGGGGTCGATCGCACCGACCTCCCGGGCGTAGACCCCGGAGGTCTCCACGACCTCGGCCGCCACCAGCCATTTGGGCGGCTTGCGGGCCTGGGATGAGCCGGGGAATATCTGCAGTTTGCGGTTGCGGCTGCCCAGGTATTCCCTGCCCTCCTGCAGCTGGGCGATATTGCCGAGCAACCCCGCCAGCAGCGCCCGGTGCACGCCCTCGTAGTTCTCTTCCTCGGGCAGGGATGGCCGGGGCCGCAGCTGCTGGCTGCGGCAGGCAATACTGAGCTGGGTATGCACATCGCGCCACTCGCGCATGCGCATATAGGCGAGGAACTCGCGCTTGCACAACCTGGCCAGCTGGTTGCCGCTCAGGGCCTGGCGTTGTTCCTCGTAATAGCGCCACAGGTTGAGCCAGGCCATGAAGTCGGAACGCGGATGGCGGAAGCGGGCGTGGGACTGGTCCGCCTGCTGCTGTTTCTCCGCGGGCCGCTCCCTGGGATCCTGGATAGCCAGCGCACTGGCTATCACCAGTACTTCCTCGAGACAGCCGCGCTCAGCCGCGGCCAGCACCATCCGCGCCAGCCGCGGGTCCACCGGCAGCCGGGCCATCCGCCGGCCGATCGCCGTCAGCTGGCCGGCGGGCGTCACCGCGCCCAGCTCCTCCAGCAACCTGTAGCCGTCGCGCACCATGCGCGCATCCGGCGGGTTGATAAAAGGGAAGTCCTCCACCTCACCCAGCCCCAGTACCAGCATCTGCAACACCACTGCCGCCAGGTTGGTGCGCATGATTTCCGGGTCGGTAAACTCCGGACGCTGGTTGAAGTCCGCCTCGCTGTAAAGGCGTATGCAGACGCCGGCAGCAATGCGCCCGCAGCGCCCCTGGCGCTGGTTGGCACTGGCCTGCGACACGGGCTCTATCGGCAGGCGCTGCACCTTGGTGCGAAAACTGTAGCGGCTGATTCGGGCCAGGCCCGGGTCGATGACGTAGCGGATACCGGGTACCGTGAGCGAGGTTTCCGCCACGTTGGTCGCCAGCACCACCCGGATGCGACTCCCCGGGGAGGTGTTGAATACGCGATTCTGCTCGGCCTGGCTCAGCCGCGCGTAAAGCGGCAGCACATCCAGGGACGGGTTGTGGCGAAGTTGCCTGGCCAGCTCGCGGATATCCCGTTCACCGGGCAGGAATACCAGGATATCGCCGCGGCGACCGAAGCCGCCGGCATCGATTTCATCGACCAGGGCGGCAATCTGTGCCGCGGGGCCCTCATCTGCATCCGACCCCGCCAGATCGATGTAATGGGTTTCGACTGGATAGGTGCGGCCGGATACCTCAATGATCGGCGCATCGTCGAAGTGGCGGGAGAAGCTTTCCACGTCTATGGTTGCCGAGGTTATGACCAGCTTGAGATCCGGACGCTGCGGCAGCAGCCGCTTCAGGTAACCCAGCAGGAAGTCGATATTCAGGCTGCGCTCATGGGCCTCGTCGATGATGAGGGTGTCGTAGGCGCTGAGCAGGCGATCGCGCTGGATCTCGGCCAGCAGGATACCGTCGGTCATCAGTTTGATTGCGCTGGCGGCGGACACCTTGTCAGTGAAGCGCACCTGGTAGCCCACAAGATCGCCCAGGCCGGTCCTGAGTTCCTCGGCGATGCGCTGGGCAACGGTGCGAGCCGCGAGCCGCCGGGGCTGGGTATGGCCTATCAGCCGCTCCCTGCCCCGCCCCAACGCCAGGCAGATTTTCGGCAGCTGGGTGGTTTTGCCCGACCCGGTCTCGCCGGCAACAATCACCACCTGGTGCGCGGCAATGGCGCGGGCGATCTCCTCCCGCCGCTGCGCGATCGGCAGGTCCTCGGGGAAGCTGATATCCTCGACGCGGATTTCCCGGGCGGGACTGGCCGGGGGAATGGTATCCGCAGAAAGCGTATCCGGGGCGCCTGCCGCGCTCCCGCGAGCCTTTTGCATGATGTCTCCCTGTGGTGACCGGTAAGTGCCGGGCAATCAGTGAAAGTGAGGTAAACTGGCCGCTATTGTAAGCCAGGGAGACGCGCCCGATGCCAGAACTTGGCAATTTTACCTACGACGAAATCTCGATCGGGCAAACCGCCCGGTATTCAAAACTGGTGGAGGAGCGGGATGTGAAGCTGTTCGCCGCGGTCTCAGGGGACGTCAACCCGGTACACCTGGATGCGGATTTCGCCGCCGGCACGCCCTTCGGCGAACCCATCGCCCACGGCATGCTGACCGGCGCCATCATTTCCGCGGCCCTGGCCATGGAGCTGCCGGGGCCGGGCACGGTCTATCTCAGCCAGTCCCTGAAGTTTCGCCTGCCGGTAAAACCCGGTGACACCATCACCGTGGCGCTCGAAGTGACCGGCAAGCAGGACCGGCGCCAGGTGGTCACCCTGGACTGCAGGGCCAGCAACCAGGCCGGGAAAGTGGTGGCCACAGGCACCGCGGAAGTCATCGCACCGGCGCAGAAGCTGCGCATCGAGCGCCCCCCGCTGCCACAGGTAGGGATCCTCTAGCCGACTGATACTTGTTCCGGGCCCGCGAACTGGGCTGGATCCAGGTACATCAACCGCAGCGTCACCAGCCCCGCCTGCTCTCCGGTATCGGCCCCGAGCACCATGACACTGGTCCGCTCCCCGTCCACCGTGACCCCGGTTACCCCGAACAGCACCGATCCGGGTCGCTGCTCGACACTGAAGACCGTCACCTCCCGCTTGTCCCGGAGCGCCCGGGAGATATTACCCAGCAAAACGGAGAGCCCACCGCGGAACGCGCCGAAATTGAGGTGGCCGGCGAATTCGCTGTGGTCCAGGGACACCCTGAAAGCGACGGTGGACGCATCCTCCATCTTGACCGTGGTTATGGGCACGGTGCGCCCTTCGAACACATCCCGGTAAAGGCGTTTGGCCGCGGTTCTTCCCGCCGCGATAAAATGGCGGTGGAGCAGGTTGATCGCGATGACCAGAAACTGGTCCTTGGGTATGCTTTTGGGGGTCGTCTGTGGCATAAAAATTCCCGAAAAACCCCGACTGGGGCAGAAAACGCGTAAGTCTAACGCCTGGCGTGATTTATGTCGCTATTTCCACCAAAGCTGCTGGCACCGCGCGCGAACGCTCTGGTAATCTTTTTCTATCTTCACTGCTGGAACCTGGACGATGACTGGGCTGTTTACGGTCATGCAGTACCCGCTGTGCCGCTTGCTGACGCGAGGGGCATGGCTGGCCTGCGCCCTGCTGGTGGCGGCGTCGCTGGCACACGCGCAGTCCCGGGACACCGAGCTGGAGCTGCAGGCCCTGGCCAACGAGCGCGCCATGCTGACCGCGGAGCTGGAGCAGTACAAGAGCACCGTCAAGCTGGTGCAAACCGACGGCAGCCCCGCGGAACAGAGCAGTAATCCGGCGGTGCGCAAACTCGCGCTGGAGATGGTAAAAATCAAGGAGCGCCTGGTCACTGTCACCGAGCGCGAGCTGGGCCTGATGCAGGAGCAGATAAGCGCCGCCCGCCAACTGGCCGGGACGCACCAGCCGGCTCCAGCGGCAAACCCCGGTATCGAGAGCAAGCCCCTGCGGGTCATCCCGGATTACTCCGCTGCCAGCGAAAGGGAGCATGTGGAGCGACTGCACGCCCTGCTTACGAGCTACTACACGGACCTGCAGGAGGCCGCCCGCACCCTCCCCAGCGACGAGGAACTGGCTGCCCGGGCCAACGCCCAGCTGGATGCCGAAAAACTGGCCCGCATCCCCTTCAGCGCCGACAAGATCCGGCTCAATGGCGCCGAGGCCAGCACCGCACTCAGCCAGATTACCCATCGCCTGACCGACCCCAACCTCGCCGAAAGCCGGCGCGATATCGCGCCGATCTGCGGGATCAGGACCGAGTTGTTCGGCAACCTCATCGCCAGCGAGCAGCGCAGCCTGAGGCCTGTCGGGAAAAACAATTATGTCGCCAGGGTCCGCCTGCAACCCGGCGACACGACCTTGCGTATCAAGGAAAACCGCTGGGAGATACAGCTGCCCCAGCATATGAACGCCGGCGACTACCTGATCACCCTTTACTCCCCACCGGACAGCCCCCCTGAACTGCACCTGTTCTCGGTGGATGACCTGATGGCGGAGCAGAACCCGCATATTCCAGCCTGGCTGCCGGCGGACATCAACCTCAAGTCACGCTCTGGATGAAGCGCGACAACACGCCCTGGCGGCCGGTGACAGCCGCCGCTGTGGGCTGGAGTGACGCGGGCGATCCGCTTTCCGTCGCATTCGGCGATGTCTATTACTCCCGCGACAACGGCCTGGAGGAAAGCCGCTACGTGTTCCTGCAGGGCAACGACCTGCCGGCTCGCTGGCAGGCCAGCCCGGCGGCGCGTTTCTGTATCGCCGAGACCGGCTTCGGCACCGGCCTCAACTTCCTCCTCACCTGGCAGGCCTGGCGCGGCGCAGCCGCGACAGCGCCCGACCTGCACTACCTGTCAGTGGAGAAACATCCCCTGGCCCGGGAGGACCTGGCAAGGGCCCTGTCCGCCTGGCCGGAACTCGCGCCGCTGGCAAACCAGCTGCTGGCAAGCTACCCGGGGCTGGTCCCTGGTCAGCACCGGCTGATATTCGAAGCGGGTCGCCTGACCCTCGACCTGTGGTGGGAAGACGTCGCCGAAGCCCTGCCGGACCTTGCCAGTCGCGGCCTGGCGATGGTCGACGCCTGGTACCTCGACGGTTTCGCCCCCGCCCGCAATGCAGCCATGTGGCAACCGCAGGTACTGGGGGCCGTGGCCCGGCTGAGCCACCCGGGAGGAAGTTTTTCGACCTTCACCGCCGCCGGCGAAGTGCGCCGGCAACTGGTCAGCGCCGGCTTTACGGTGGCCAGGGTCCCCGGGTACGGCCGCAAGCGGGAGTGCCTGCGGGGGCGGCTCGCCGACCCGACGCCGCCACTGCCGCAGCCGACCCCGATGCCCTGGGATATCCCCGCCACAAACGCTGCTGCACCCGGGCGTGCCATCGTGCTGGGTGCGGGCCTGGCCGGGTGTACCGTCGCCGCCGCGCTCGCGCGTCGCGGGGTAGAGGTTATCCTGCTGGAACGGGGTTCCCTCGCCGGTGCCGCATCGGGCAACGAGCAGGGCATTCTCTACACCCGGCTGTCGCGCAAGCATTCGGCGCTCGCTGATTTCAGCCTGCAGAGTTTTTGTTTCAGCTCGGAATTCTACCGGAACCTGTTCGCCACCGGCGCGCTGGCGGAAGGAATCGACGGTGCCCTGTGCGGCAGTTTTCACCAGAGCGCGGATACGGAAGAAATGCGGGTGTTGGACGCCGCCCTGGCACCCGTGCCGGAGTTGGCCCGGGTACTGGAAGCGGCACAGGCAGCGGCGCTGCTGGGCATCGACCAGCCCGCCGCCGGTTACTGGTTCCCGCGCTCCGGCTGGTTACACCCCGCAGCGGTGTGCCGCTCACTGGCGAGCCACCCGCGCATCCAGCTGCTGGAATGCTGCGGGGAAATACGGCTCAGTGCGACGGCGGCCGGCTGGAGGGCCAGCGATGGCGCCGGCAGGACCTGGGAAGCCCCCTGCGCGGTCATCGCCGCGGGCACATCCAGCGCGCGGATGGAAATGCTGGGGTGGCTCCCGCTGCAGTCCATACGCGGCCAGACCACCCGGCTGCCGGCCAGCGCTGCCTCCGGCGCATTGCGCGCGGCCCTTTGCCACGAGGGCTACATCGCCCCGGCACGCGCCGGCGCCCACTGCATAGGCGCCACCTTCGGCCCCCATGACAGCGACCCGGCCCTGCGCGCCGCGGACCACGCCAGCAACATCGCGAGCCTGGCCCGGGCCGTTCCCGCCTGGCAGGAGAGCCTCGAACAACACGACAGTGCGACGCTCGGGGGTAAGGTGGGCTTCCGCTGCGCCAGCCCCGACTACCTGCCCCTGGTGGGGCCGGTGCCCGACAGGGAGGCCTTCCTGCGGGATTTCGCCGGCCTGCGCAGCAACGCCAGACAGGCGATCCCACAGCGGGGTGAATACCTGAACGGGCTCTTCCTGAGCACCGCCCACGGCTCCCGCGGCCTGAGCTCCACACCCCTGGCAGCGGAGCTTCTGGCCAGCCAGATCTGCGCGGAGCCGCCGCCATTGGGTCGCGAGCTTTGTCGCGCCCTGGCACCCGCGCGGTTTATAATCCGCGACCTCAGCCGCAACCGGATCTAGCCATGTGCCGCTCCCTGCCATTACTGGTGCTACTCGCGCTACTCTCCAACGCCGTCTCTGCCGCTCAGCAGTACGGTTACAAAGTGCTCGAGCAGAAAGCCCTGGCGCCCCAGGTCCACGTCCAGGGGTTGGAAATCGTGGATGGCCAGCTCTATGCCAGTAGCGGTGGCTGGGGCAAATCACGGCTGCTGCGATTCGATTTCGCCACCGGCAAGCTCGATGTCGAGCGAAAAATGGACGCGCGCCTCTGGGCCGAGGGGCTCACCGTGCTGGGTGACCGGTTGTACCAGCTGACATGGCGCGCCCGCCTGTTGCTGGTATACAACAGGGACGACCTGACCGGTATCGAGCGCATGCAGATTCCGGGGGAGGGCTGGGGCCTGACCAATGACGGCAAACAGCTGATCTACAGCGACGGCAGCGACCGCCTGTTTTTCATTTCCCCCGAGCAGCACAGGATCACCCGCGCCATCACGGTGACCGAGGACGGCAAACCGGTCACCCGCCTCAACGAACTGGAATGGATCGATGGCCGGATCTGGGCCAATGTGTGGCTGACCGATCGCATCGTCATCATCAACCCGGCCAGCGGGGAGGTGGAGGGCAGCATCGACCTGCGAGGCCTGCTGCCCATCATGCAGCGCCCGGCTGACATGGATCCCAGCGATGACGTTCTCAACGGTATTGCCCGCAACCCGGCGGACGGTGGTATATGGGTTACCGGCAAGGACTGGCCCTTCCTGTACCGAATAGAACTGGTACCGGCGCAGGCCGCCCCGGAAACGCGGTAGAATACTCGTCTTTTTCCGCTCTCAACTTTTTGTTATCAACTTTTTGTTATCAACTTCCCCCAGGGACCTCAAATGAGTATTGGCAGCACCGCACTTCCCAAGGCACACCCCTCGTTCAGCCCCATCCGCCAGCAGACGATCGACTCACTCAACATCACGGTGGAGCAATACGAGCACCGCAAGACAGGTGCCGTGCATTACCACCTGGCCTCGCAGAACAGCGAGAACGTATTCCTGGTGGCCCTGCGCACCGTGCCCCAGGATTCCACCGGGGTCGCGCACATCCTCGAACACACCGCCCTGTGCGGCAGCCAGCGCTACCCGGTGCGGGACCCGTTCTTCATGATGCTGCGGCGCTCCCTCAATACCTTCATGAACGCCTTCACCAGTTCGGACTGGACCGCCTACCCCTTCGCCAGCCAGAACCGCAAGGATTTCGACAACCTGCTGGACGTCTACCTGGACGCGGTGTTCTTCTCGCGGCTGGACCCGCTTGATTTCGCCCAGGAGGGGCATCGGGTGGAGTTTGCCGAACCGGGCAACCCCGACAGCGACCTGGTGTTCAAGGGGGTCGTGTTCAATGAGATGAAGGGCGCAATGAGTTCCGTCAGCAGCGTGCTGTGGAACACCCTGTGCGAGCACCTGTTTCCCACCACCACCTACCACTACAACAGCGGCGGGGATCCGCAACATATTCCCGACCTGAGTTACGACCAGCTCAATGCGTTTTACCGCAGTCACTACCACCCGACCAATGCGATCTTCATGACCTTCGGTGACATTCCCGCGATGGAGCACCAGGCGGTATTCGAGGCCCGCGCCCTGAGCCGTTTCAGGCAGCTGGACCAGCGTATCAGGGTGCAGCCCGAGCAGCGCCGAAAAGCGCCCCTGCGGATAAACGGCAGCTACGCCTACGATGAGAAAGGTTCCACCGACAAGAAAACCCACATCGTCATAGGCTGGCTGCTGGGGGAGAGTACCGACCTGGAACAGTTGCTGGAGGCGCAGCTGCTCGCGAGCGTGCTGCTGGACAACAGCGCTTCACCGCTGCAGCAAGCGCTGGAGACCACCAGGCTCGGCCAGTCGCCCTCTCCCCTGTGCGGCCTCGAGGACGGCATGCGGGAGATGGTGTTCTGCTGCGGTATCGAAGGCAGCGAAGCGGAAAACGCCGATGCCCTGGAGGCACTGGTACTGGATGTCCTGGAGCGGGTGGCCACCGAAGGCGTGAGCCATGACCGGATGGAAGCGGTGTTGCACCAGCTGGAATTGCACCAGCGCGAGATCAGCGGTGACGGTTACCCCTACGGCCTGCAGCTGATCCTGCAGGCCCTGGGTTGCGCCACCCACTACAGCGACCCGATCGCGGTGCTGGACCTGGAGCCGGTCATTGCCGCGCTGCGCACCCGGATCGAGGACCCCCTCTATGTCCGCCAGCTGGCCAGGCGCCTGCTGCTGGACAACCCGCACCGGGTGACCCTGGTGATGACGCCCGATACGACCCTGTCCGCGCAGCGCAGTGCCGCCGAGGCCGCCCGCCTGGCCCGGATCAAGGCCGCGATGAGCGACGAAAGCCGGGCCCAGGTAGTGCAGCTGGCGGAAGACCTCACCCGGCGCCAGCAGCGCATCGATGACGCGGACATCCTGCCCAAGGTGGAACTCAGCGATGTGCCCGCCAGCCTGCCGGACCTGGACTACCGGGAGAGCAATGAGCAGGGCATCCCGCTGACCACCTATGGCCGGGGTACCAACGGCCTGGTCTACCAGCAGGTGGTGACATCGCTGCCCGCGCTGGAACCTGCTCAATTGCATATCCTGCCGCTGTATACACATATCCTGACCGAGCTGGGACTGGGCGGCAGCAGCTATCTCGAGGCCCAGCATCGCCAGTCCGCCACCGTGGGGGCAATCAATGCCTACTCCTCGATGCGCGGCGCGGTGGACGACGAACAGGCGGTGAAGGCGCGAATAGTGCTCTCCTCCAAGGCCTTGCTGCGCAATGCGCAGGAACAGGCCCGACTGATGCGCGACACCCTCGAAACGGTGCGTTTCGACGAACACGACCGGATGCGCGAGCTGGTCAGCCAGCAGCGCGCCCGGCGCGAGCAATCAATTACCGGCAACGGCCACGGCCTGGCCATGGCCGCCGCCTGCGCCGGCATGAGTCCCCTCGCCCGGCTCAACCATGAACTGTCCGGACTGGCAGGCATCCGCGAACTGCGGGCGCTGGACGACAGCCTGCGGGACGACGCAAGCCTGGCCCGTTTCGCCGGGAACCTGGGCGACCTGCACCGGCGCGTCACGGCAATGCCCCGCCAGTTGCTGGTCATAGCGGAGGATCACAGGACCGCGGAGGTCGCGGCCATTGCCGCGCAAACCTGGGACGGCGGCCAGCAGGACGGCGGCGCGCAAGCCTTTGCCCTGGCGCCCTGCCGGGAGCGTCGCGCCGAGCTGTGGGTCACCAATACCCAGGTGAATTTCTGTGCCCGCGCCTACCCGACAGTGGCGGTGCAGCACCCGGATGCCGCCGCGCTCACCGTACTGGGCGGATTTTTGCGCAACGGTTTCCTGCACCGGGCCATCAGGGAGCAGGGCGGCGCCTATGGTGGCGGGGCCTCCCAGGATTCCGGCATTGCCGCTTTCCGCTTCTACTCCTACCGCGACCCGCGCCTGGCGGAAACCCTGCAGGACTTCGATGGTGCCATCGCCTGGATGCTGGGTAACAGTCATGAATACCGCGCGCTGGAAGAATCAATCCTGGGGGTTATCGGCAGCCTGGACAAGCCAGGCTCTCCCGCCGGGGAGGCCAAGCAGCATTTCCACAACCGCCTGTTCGGCCGCAGCCACGACCAGCGCGAGCAGTTCCGCCAGCGGGTGCTGGCGGTTACGCTGGATGACCTGCACCGGGTGACCGAGACCTACCTGCGCCCGGAACTGGCGAGCACCGCGGTGATCACCAACAGCAGCAAGCTGGAGGCGACCGCCGGCCTGCGGGAGGAACTGGGCCTGTCAGTACAGGAATTGTAAGCGTCGGCCGGGATCCCTTTTCACAGCCGACAAACCCGGTTGAACCGGCAGCACTGTCTATTACTGGCTGGTCGATGGTGCTGGCGGGGCGCTCTTTGATTCTGACGGTTGCGCGCTCTGAGGGCGCAACTTGTTACGGCGCTCGCCCCGTTTCGCCATCATGGCGTCGAGTTTTGCCTTCTGCTCCGCATTCAGCAGTTGGTACACCTGGGACCAGGTTTCACTGGCCTGGAATACCAGGCGGCCGGTGACCTGGCCGATTTCATCGGCGGTCTTGCGGGCCCTGGTCGCATCAAAGCTTTCCCGCATGCCCTGCATTTCAGCCCGCAGTTCCTGCATGCGTTTCTGGTCGGCCGCGGTGGCCTCGCGGGCCTGCTTCACCAGCCCTTCGATTTTGGATTGCTGATCGGCGCTGAGATCCAGCTTTTTGCCCATATGTTCCAGCATCCGGACCGGGTCAGGCTGCATGCCCTCGGGGGGGGGACCCATGGCCGCGGCTCCCACCGACACCGCTGCGGCACCCGCCAACACGGCGCCACACAGCCACATTTTCAATTTACTGCTCATAATCTACTCTCCTTTGCAGTTTACGGCTCGGTGGCCGGGTTATCCCGACACCCTCGACGCCAAGTCTAGGGTACCGGCAGGTAACGTTGCTCGATTACAGGGTAAAGAATTGTTAAGAACCGTGTCAGACAGTGGCCGCCGGGTGACAACTCCGGCACTGTTATACACACTATCGCCCTGCCGATACAGGGGGAGCACCATGAGCGCCACAGTATTGATCATCGATGACGACCGGGAGCTGTGCGCCCTGCTGGCTGAGTTCATGTTGCTGGAAGGGTTTGCGGCGAGCGCTTGCCACGATGGCGCCGCTGCAGTCACCCACTGTCGCGACCACGTCTACGACGTCATCGTGCTGGACATCATGCTGCCCGGCCTGCAGGGGCTGGAAGTGCTGCGCAGCCTGCGCAGATTCACCACCACCCCGGTCCTGATGCTGACCGCCCGGGGCGAGGACACGGACCGCATTGTGGGTCTCGAAATGGGCGCCGACGACTACCTGCCCAAACCCTGCAACCCACGCGAACTGGCCGCCAGGCTGCGCGCGATACTGCGCCGTTCCCGCGCTGTGAGTGGAGACACCCGGGGGAGTGAACTGGTGGTGGGGCAGACCCGCCTGGATACCGCCGGTCGCAGCGCCACCTTCGCGGGCGCCGATCTGCAGTTGACCTCCGCCGAGTTCAATGTGCTGGCTGCGCTAATGGCGGACGCGGGAACCGTCGTGGATAAGGAATCGCTTTGCCGGCGGGCGCTGGGGCGGCCCCTGGCTGCCTACGACCGCAGCGTCGACGTGCACATCAGCAAACTGCGCCGCAAAATTGCGGCGCTGGGGGGGGACAACCTGATCGTCAGCGTACGCGGCAGCGGCTACCAGTTTACCGTCAACAGCGGCGACAGGACCCCGTGACCCCGCGCCTGCACCTGTTCGGCAAGATATTCATCGGCTTCTGGCTGGCCACCATAGCCGTGCTGGCGAGCTGGATGCTCGCCAGCGAGTACTTCGATACCAGCCCCGATCGCGACGCGATCGAGCGCAGGCCTGACGGTCCGCCCCCGCGCTTTGTGCTGCGGATGATCTACGACCTGCAGAACCTGGACGAGACCGCCACCCGCGCACTGCTGGCCCGGGCCAGCGCCGATCACGAGGTCGATATCTACCTGCTCGACCGCGCGGGGACGGACCTGCTGGGGCGGGCAGTGCCGGCCAGCGTCGCGAAAATAGCGGGGCAGTTGCAGGGTCCCCGGCGCCGCGCGCTTATGCGGGCCGGCGGACAGCGCCTGCTCGCCCAGGAAATCTACCGCCCCGATCACGGCCTGCTGCGGGCTGTATTCGTATTCCAGCCGCCCAGGCATGTGCTACTGGGCCTGCTGGGCAGCCGCCTGTGGCTGCGTATCGCCGTGGCGATACTGATCAGCGGCCTGGTCTGCTACCTGCTTTCGCGCCTGTTGACCAGTCGGATCAAAAAGCTGCAGCTCGCATCGCGCCACCTGGCCAACGGCCAGCTCGACACCCGGCTGCTGGTACGCAGCCGGGGCGGGGATGAGACCGACGAGCTCGCCAGGGATTTCAACAGCATGGCGCAGCAACTGCAGGAGCGCATCGAGGCGCAGAAACGCCTGCTGGGAGACGTGTCCCACGAGTTGCGCTCACCCCTGTCGCGACTGCGAATTGCGCTGGCCCTCGCCCAGGAAAACCCGGCCGCTACAGCGGACTACCTGCGGCGCATCGAAACTGAAACGGAGCGCCTCGAGGAATTGATCGGCCAGCTGCTGGACAGCCAGGGTGGGGATGTTGCGCTGGAAGATCACATCGACCTGGTGCCGCTGTTGCAACAATTATGCAGCGACGCAAACTTTGAGGGGGCCGCCCGGGCCCAGAGGACGGTGCTGGAGTACAGTGTCGACGAGGCCGTCGTGGCAAGCTCCGGTGACCTGCTGCGCAAGAGCCTGGAGAATGTGCTGCGCAATGCCCTGGGTCACACCGCGCCCGGCTCTGTCGTCGAGGTGAACCTGGAGCAGACACCGGATCACTACCGGGTTACGGTGACCGACCATGGCGGCGGTGTACCAGAGGCGGAGCTGGAGAAGATTTTCGAGGCTTTCTATCGCACCGACACCGCCCGCTCCCGGGACCACGGGGGTTACGGCATGGGCCTGGCCATCGCCAGGCGCGCCATCGCCCGGCACGGCGGCCGGATATGGGCGGAAAATACCGGCACCGGCCTCGCGGTGGTGCTCACCCTGCCCCGCCACGCCCCGCCCGACCCAGGTGACAGCACTGCCAGGGTGTGAAAACATCGCCTCCTGGCCCAGCTTGCACACTGCTACCAACCGCGGAGACAAGCCGGCGCCGGCGCCCCAGCCTATACGCCCACCAACCCCGCCCTGGGCCCTGTTACGGCCGTCCCGGTCATTGCCTGGATCTGCTGCATGAAGTGCCAGGGTGCCAACAGTGGCTCCAGTTCCGCCGCCGGT
>Ga0224505_10001378_pt1 | contig 15403 bp, 16 predicted proteins | sample SF_Jan12_sed_USG_FD_169102 | JGI IMG/M metagenome (GOLD analysis project Ga0224505, IMG submission 169102) | Sediment microbial communities from San Francisco Bay, California, United States - SF_Jan12_sed_USGS_4_1 | ecosystem: Environmental > Aquatic > Marine > Sediment | place: USA: California... | reverse complement strand
AGGTCGTTCGACCCGATCGAAAACCCATCAAAGATTCCTGCGAACTCCTCGGCCAGGATCACATTGCTCGGAATCTCACACATCACGTAGACCTCCAAACCGTTCTCTCCCCGTTTCAACCCATGCCGCTCCATTTCCGCGAGGACGAGTCGCCCTTCCTCGACCGTGCGGCAGAACGGGACCATGAGTTTCACGTTCGTGAGACCCATCACATCGCGCACCTGCTGCATCGCCCGGCATTCTAGTGCGAAGCCCTCGCGATAGCGCGGATCGTAATAGCGGGATGCTCCTCGGAACCCCAGCATCGGATTTTCTTCCCGCGGTTCGTAGCGCCGGCCCCCGATCAGATTCGCGTACTCGTTGCTCTTGAAGTCGCTGAGCCGGACGATCACGTCCTTCGGGTAGAACGCCGCCCCGATCATCGCGACGCCCTGTGCCAACTTGTCGACAAAGAACTCTGCCTTGTCCGAATAACCCACCGTGACCCGGTTGATATCAGCCCTGAGCGCCTGATCGTCCAGCCGGTCGAACTCAAGGAGTGCCAGCGGATGCACCTTGATAGAGGTGCTGATGATGAACTCCTCCCTCGCCAAGCCGACGCCGTCATTCGGAATGAAGGAGAGACCGAAGGCTTCTTGCGGATTGCCGACATTCATCATGATCTTGGTCTTGGGCCTGCGGAGCTCTTTCACATCGAGCTTCTCGACGTGAAACGGAATCTGCCCCTCGTACACAAAACCTGTGTCGCCTTCCGCACAGGACACGGTGACGAGTTGCCCGTTGTGGAGCAAGTCGGTCGCATGTTCCGTCCCAACAATGGCCGGTAGTCCTAATTCGCGACTGACGATCGCGGCATGGCAGGTCCGTCCTCCTCGATTCGTGACGATCGCCTGCGCTTTTTTCATAACCGGTTCCCAGTCCGGATCCGTCTTATCCGTGACCAAGACTTCGCCCCCTTGGAATTCGTGAATCTGCTGAGCGGACTTGATGACCCGCACCGGTCCCTGCGCGATCTTGTCCCCGATACTACGCCCCTCGACCAAGACCCGCCCTCGTTGTGTGAGCCGATATGTTTCCAGAACCTGTCCCTTTTTTAGCGATTGCACTGTTTCAGGACGAGCCTGCACGATGAAGAGTTCGCCGGTGAGACCGTCCTTGGCCCATTCCATGTCCATCGGGCTGGGAGCGCCTCGTTTCGCGCTGTAATGATCTTCGATCACACAGGCCCAGCGGGCGAGGGTCAGGATATCATCGTCCGCCACGGCGAACTTCGACCGGTCTTCGGGAGACACCGGCACATTCTTCACCATCTTACTGCCCCCAATATCATAGATGAGCTTGAACTCCTTGGTCCCGAGCATTTTTTGCAGGATCGGTCGATAGCCCTGTTTGAGCGTCGGCTTGAACACATAGTACTCATCGGGATTCACGGTCCCCTGTACAACGTTTTCGCCGAGACCGTAGGCCGCGTCGATCAAGACCGCGTCGCGGAAACCGGTTTCGGTGTCGATCGAAAACATCACGCCGGACGTCGCCAGGTCGGACCGCACCATCCGTTGGACGCCGATGGAGAGCGCGATCTTGAAATGATCAAACCCCTTATCGGCCCGGTACGAAATGGCCCGGTCGGTGAACAGGGACGCAAAACAGCGCTTGCAATGTTCGAGCAGCGAGAGATGCCCCTGTACATTGAGATACGTTTCCTGCTGGCCTGCGAAGCTGGCGTCGGGAAGGTCCTCGGCCGTGGCGCTGCTCCGAACTGCGACATCGACCGGTTCCGCATGGCTGTCGCTCAACCGATCGTACGCGTGGGTGATCGCCTCGTTCAGATCCAGCGGGAAGACGGCGCCAAGAATCGCCTGCCGTACCTGTCTTCCGCGTTGGCGGAGGTTCTCCAAGTTGTGGGTGTCCAGGTCTTTGAGAATGGTTTTAATCGTGTCATCGAGTTTTGCCTCTTTTAGGAAGGCGCGGTACGCGTCCGCAGTGACGGCAAAGCCGTTCGGCACCTTCACGCCTTTGACGGCCAGCTCGCGATACATTTCGCCCAACGAAGCATTCTTACCCCCGACAGAGGGTACGTCTTCAATGCCCAGCTCTTCGAACCATTTTATGAGTTCGACACCCTGCTTGACCGTGCTCATAGGTCCTCCTTCCCTGAATCCTTTTGTCGATCATGTTCCCAGGCCAACCCTTATGCAACAGCTGTTAAGAGCATCATCGGATATCAGCCGACCAGTTGCTTGACCAATCGCAGCTCGTCACGAACCAATCGGGGCAGAAGGAAGTTCTTGCGCACATGTTCACGGCCGGCCCGTCCAAACGAGCCCCGTTCACCAGGATGGCGCAACAGATGAATGATGCGTTCGGCACAGGACTCGACGTTATGGACGAGATTTGCCTCGAACCCTTCCGGGTACTGCATCGGAATCCCACCGGCCTGTCCCGCCACGACGGGCTTCTCCTTCCAGAACGCTTCCGACACGACCAACCCGAACCCCTCACGCAACGATTTCTGTATGACAACATCGCAGCCTCTCTGAAACACATTGACTTCCATACTGCCGACACCAGCCAGGTTTGTAAAAACGAACATGCTCGTATCACCTGCCGCTTCTTCCTCCACACGGTCGAGCAGCTCCCACCCCTCTGGATCGTCCCCAGCCATCGCGCCGATCAGCGCCAGCTGCACATCGGGGACTTCCTTCTTGACCAGGCGGTAGGCTTCGATGACACCCAAAGGATCTTTCCAGGGATCGAACCGCGACACCTGCACGAGCAGGGGCTTGCTCGGATCGACGCCGGAATCCGCGATGGCGCGGCGGCACAACTCCTGAGAGAGATCCATGTTTTTCGTCGCCAATGGATCGATGGCCGGCGCGATAAAGGCAGCACGTTGGGCCCTGAGACCAGGCAAGAGAAACTCGGACATCGTGAAAACCACCGCATCGTACTCTTCAAGGTATGGCCGTAGAAATCCGCTCACCTGCTTGTCCGGCGAGGAGCTGTCGATATGGCACCGCCAAATCCACTTTGCATGGCGAGGGCCGGTGAAGTGTCGCAACGCCGCCGGTTGAGGATCGTGCACAATGTAGACGTCGTAGTCGGTGCCCAATGCCTCCGCGCTGCGTTCGTTCACCTCCAGATACAGCTTCTGTTCCTCCTCACCCAACGCATAATGTCCGCCCTGCAGCGCATTGTGGAAGGCTTTTGTGACGGTGAAGAATTCCGGTTGGCCATGGATCAAGCGCCAGTCGGCTGAAATGCCCAATGCCTGCAGCATCGGCAGATACCGGGAGAGGAGTTCGGCGACGCCACCGCCGAAGGCAGTTGAATTGAGGTGGCAAATCCGCACATCCTTCAGCTCATGCGCGAGCTGCAACAACTCCTCGCTCAATTCATCGCTGATCAGCATGCGGTAGCGCTGAACATTGGCCAGCATGGCCCCACATCGACGACTCACGGAGATCTTCGGAAGCATCGCCGCTCCTTTCATCAAACGGATAGACCATCCGCCGTGGCCTGTTCATATTCTCTGATCACGGCTGCCGAGTCCTCAGGCCGCAGGGTCGAAATGTAAATGCCGGATCCCAGTTCGAATCCGGCGATAGTCGCCAGCCGTGGAAGAATTTGGAGGTGCCAGAGATAGTAGTCCTTGTTCTCGTCTTCGATCGGTGCGCTGTGGATCATGAAGTTGAAATCCGGATCGCCCAACCGGTCGTACAAAGCCCGCAGCGTTCGACGCAACACCGGCGCCAATTCACGGAGATCCTCCTCGCTTACCTGTCCGAACGACGGTTGATGCCGCTTGGGCATGATCCACGTCTCGAACGGCACCCGTGAAGCGAAAGGATGGAACACCAGGAACCGGTCGGTTTCCAAGACGACCCGGCTCTTCGCCTTCCGTTCTTCCTCCGCGATATCGCAATACAAGCACCGGCCGGTGTCGTCGTAGTGGGCGATGGCCACTTCATATTTCCTGCGGAGCAAGATGGGAGGGACCGGCGTCGCCACCAATTGCGAGTGAGGGTGCGCCAGCGACGTCCCCGCCGCTTCGCCATGGTTTTTGAAAATGATGATGTATTTGAGGCGCGGGTCTTCCCGCAGCGCCCGGTACCGCGCCTGATAGGCGATCAGGACATCGGCCACCTCGCGGTCCGTCATCAAAGGCAACCTTCGGTCGTGAGAGGGCGTCTCGATGATCACCTCGTGGATCCCGACTCCATCCATTTCACGAAACAAGGGCCCCTGTTCACGCCGTTCCAACCTGCCCGTCGAACCCACAGCCGGATACTTGTTGGACGTGACACGCACGGTCCAGGCCGCAGCGCTGGAATCCGGTAGCCTGAACACCTCATCGGGCGTGGAGGCCTCATGACCGGGACAGAACGGACAGAGGCTCCCATCGTCCATGGGAGGACGGCTCATAGAGGGCGTTTTGTATTCGTGCGGACGCCTCATACGCTCGGCCGCGATGATGACCCATTCTCTGGTCGTGGGATCTTGACGAATAATGGACATATCGCGTTACCCCTCCGATTGAATCTTCCGACCCAGCAGGTCGGTCTGCTTCGACACATACCGTCCAGGGTCTTTCTTAAAGGCTTCCCGGCAGCCGGGGGCGCACAAATAATACGCCTTCCCCTGATAGGAGCTGTGTGCCGCCGCCGATTGCTCATCCACGCCCATCTGACAGACAGGATCTTTTGCCATAGTGATCTCCTTTCTTTTCACAGCCACTGAACTACCGTCGACGCGGCACGGTGAAGCTGCTCAACATCAACACTTCGATTTCTTCGGTAATCTCTTCTTGCCGGAGCACATTGCGCCGCCGCCGCTCCCCCATTCCGTCGCGATCGAGCACCAAAACAAACACTCGGGCGCAAAGGCCATGCCGTCCGGATGATGACAACGCGTTCATGAATGGCTCCTCAGGAAACTGGGCGGCGCTGCTTGCGTGACAGAGCCTCAAAGCCGGAGATGACGTCGAAGAGTTCCTCGTCGATGCCACTTTGGCGCAAACGATGGAATGTCCTCTTGAGATGCTCCAGTAATTCATCGATGTTTTTGTCGGCGCGTTGCATGGCCACGAGCCGGCTCGCGTTCTCGCTCGCGAGGGATTCGGCGCAGGCTCGGAAGAGCGAGACAAAAAGATATTCGCGGATGAGCACCCGCAAGGTCGCGGTGCCGCGACCGATGACCTCGGGCAAGTTTCCGGTCGGCCAAGGACGTTCCGCCAGCTTGCGTCGCCAGGACTCGTCCAGCGGTAGCAGTCGCTGACTGACGGGCTCATAGACCGCCCCTGACGTAGGGCGGTTGTAGAAAAGGTAGAGTTCCGTGACGTCATCCTGGTTATGGCGTGGCTCGCTCTCGACGAGAATCTGCCCGACGAGCGGGGTGATGGTCTTGATGGAGTTCGGCACAGCGAAGAGTCCAACCAGCGGCAGCCCCGCGTCCGACAGGCGGCCGTGCACGCGTTCGCCGACCGCCCAGATCTTCGGTGTGCCGGGAAGAGCGGCCAGGGTTTTCACCGCAAAATCACCCACCACATCATTGAACTGCCCAACCAGCCCCTGATCGGAACCGAAAACAACCGCACCGACGGAGGCCTCGTCGGTGCGTCCGGTATCTTCTGTCAACAGCCCTTCCGGCCCGCTTTCACGGAAACACACGCTCAACCCCAGCTCCACAGTTCGATAGTAGTCGGCCAGCGCGCGCACTGATTGCTCATATTGGCCGATACTCGCTCCGGCCAGGGCTTTCATTGTGCGAACGACGGATTGGAGATCGCCGGCACTGGTGATCTTGCGGCGCAGGCTCGCCGTCGTCTCGCTCATGACTTCTCCTCGGCCTCTGCCTTTCGCTTCGGTGTAGTCACCGGCTCGGGCTTCGGTTTGGGGTGCACATCAGATATGGGCTTGTCGTTGGGTTCAGGTTTTGATCCCGGCTCAGGCTGAAAACGTGCGAGTGCGTTGCGGGCGATTTCGATGATCGTTGTCCGATCCTTGTCGCTCAATTTTGCGGCGGTATCGATTCGCGCGCATACCTCCGCCGGGATGTTCGCCGCCGCCTCGCGCACCGCCTGCTCGGCATCCGGCATCTGGTCAAGCGGTACCCGGTCGAAGAGCGTTGCGGTCAACGCCAGCAGCACGGCGATTTGCGAAGGCACGGACACCGGGGCGAACTCAGGCTGTTTGAGGCAGGCGCGAATGCGCCGTCCGTGGTCAATGATCGTGCGGGTGTCCTCATCCAGGCGGGCGCCGAACCGGGCAAAGGTCTCGAGTTCCTCAAACTGTGCGTAGGCAAGCTTGAGGTCGCCCGCCACGGCGCGGTAGGCCGCGCGTTGTGCCTTGCCGCCGACGCGCGAGACGGATTTGCCGACATCGACCGCGGGCAGCACTCCTAATTCGAACAATTGCGGCGACAGATAAATCTGGCCGTCCGTGATGGAAATCAGATTGGTTGGAATGTAGGCGGAAATATCTTGCGCTTCGGTTTCGATAATCGGCAGCGCGGTAAGGGATCCGCCGCCGAGTTCCATGCGCAACTGGGTTGCGCGTTCCAGCAGCCGCGCGTGGATGTAAAAGATGTCGCCGGGAAACGCTTCTCTACCGGGCGGGCGACGCAGCAGCAAAGACAGCTCGCGATAGGCGCGGGCATGATGGGTGAGGTCATCGTAAACCACCAGAACGTCGCGGCCTTGCTCCATGAAATGCTCCGCGATGCTGGTTGCCGCGTAGGGTGCGACGTAGGCGAGCCCAGGTGGATCATTGCCTTCGGTTACAACTACAACGGTGTAATCCATCGCGCCTTTGTCGCGCAGGTCAGCGATCATTGTGGCGACGCCAGAGGCGCGCTGACCGATGGCGCAGTAAACGCAGATGACATTGTGCCCGCGCTGATTGAGAATCGTATCGAGCGCGATGGCAGTCTTGCCGATTTGCCGGTCGCCGACGATCAGCTCGCGCTGGCCGCGCCCGATGGGAATCAGCGCATCGATGACCTTGATACCGGTTTGCAATGGTACGGTGACGGGGGCGCGATCCATGATCGGCGGCGCCGGGCGTTCGATCGGCAGGCGCGCGCGGGATATCACCGGACCTGCGCCGTCCAGAGGCTGGCCCAATGGATTGATGATGCGTCCGATCAGTCCGTCTCCTACCGGCACGTCGATCACGTGCCCCCTGCGTTCGACTTCATCGCCCGTATGCAACTGCCAGTAGTCGCCCAACAGGACAACGCCGATTTCGTCTTCATCGACGTTGAATGCGATGCCATACACATCGCCGGGAAATCTCAACACCTCCTCAAACCCCACGCCGGGGAGACCGGAGACTTTTGCGATGCCCGTGGCGATGCTCGTGATCATGCCGACCTCCCGTGGCGCGAGTTGTGGCGTAAAGGCTTCCCGCGCGTGGCGGATTCCCGTGAACGAGCTGTCGAAGACCTGCTGGAGGCTTTTCGGTTCCGTATTCATGTGCGCTTTGTGTTGGGCTTAGGTTCTTGAGGTTTGGAGACAGCTGTGGCTTCAGGTTCATCCTTCTCTTTCAGCAGATCGGCGACGGCCTTCTCAAGCGACATGAGGTAGTCCGCGATGCTCCATGCCACTTTGTGTCCATTCGTGGTGAGCTCGATTCCGCTGATCAAATCCGGCGCGGTCTCAAACTCGACGCGGATGTCTTCCGAGAAGAATTCATTGAGCGCATGCTGTATTGCCGCACGTTGCTCTGCCGGTAACTCAAACGCGCTACGCACGTGCGCGGGATGAGGTGCTGTCTTGAGGGCCGCGGCAAGGCCTGCTTTCGCCTTGCCGTCCATCTCGCGCAAACGGCGAGTGAACACGTCGCCCAGTCGTTCTTCCAGACTCGTCGTCGCGAGATCCGTCAGCGCTTTTCGTGCGATGGCGAATACTTCCTGCTGGGTCCGGCGACCGATGGTTTGATTAAGATGATGGGCCTCGTTCCTCAGCGTGTCCTGTCGTTTGGCGCTCATCGCATCGGCTGCCTGTCGCGCTTCCTCAAACAGCCGCTGACGTTCGGTTTGTGCCTCATCCGTCGCCTTACTCAAGAGTGCGGCGCGCTGCCGGTCGAACTCCTCGTTCTTCTGCTGGAACTCATCGCGCGCCTCTATGGCTTCGGCTGTTTTCGCATCAGCATCCGCGAGTTCCCTGGCGATCCGCTTCTCCCGTGCATCGATGGCGTGGAGGATGGGTGTGTACAGAAAGCGCCTCAACAGCCACACCAGGATAAGGAAATTGACGACTTGCGCGCCGACAGTGAACCAATCGATCAGCATAGGTTACTTTCCCGTAGCGAGTGCGATGGCGTGGTTCCAAAAGGGATTGGCGAACAGGAGAATCATCGACACCACGAAACAGTAGATCGCCGTGGATTCAATCATCGCCAAGCCCACGAATAAGGTCCGGGTGATGGTCGCGGAGGCATCAGGCTGCTGGGCCAGCGAAGAGAGCGCCGTCGAGACGGCGCGCCCTTCGCCCAGTGCAGGTCCGATAGCCCCGAAGCTAGTGGTAATACCGGCAGTGACGATCGATGCCACCGCGATAATCGTCATGTTGTCCATAGCAGCTCCCTTCTGTTTTCGCAGTTCATGATTTAATGTCTTGCATCTGGCTCAAGTTTTGGCTTACGGATTCGCGTGGCGGCCGCGATGTATACGGCGGCCAGAATGCTGAAGATGTAGGCCTGTACCATGCCGGTGAGTAGACCGAGCGCCGTCATGGCGATCGGGAAGATCAAGGGGGTGATAGTAAGCAGGATACCGATGATCATGGCTCCGCTCATCATGTTGCCAAATAGACGGACAGCCAGAGCCACAGTGCGAGAGAATTCACTGATGATGTTGAACGGCAGCATGATCACCGTTGGTTGTGCATAGGACTTGAGATATCCACCCACGCCTTGCTCTTCAATGCCGAACAACGGCACGGCCACAAATACGCACAACGCCAGCGCTGTGGTCGTCGAGAGCGAGCCAGTCGGCGGCTCATAGCCGGGAATGACGGTGCAGAGGCTGGCGGCAGCCACAAACAGAAAGAGCGTGCCCAGAAAGCCGAGGTACTTCTCCGGATGGCGGAGGCCGACTTCTTCGATTTGTTTCTCGATAGCAGTCACGATGATTTCCAAGAAGTTTTGCCAGCGGGAACGTCGCAGGCCCGTCGAAAGGTTGTGCGTGACGAGCGCTGAACCGACCGCCAACACGAACATCAGGCCCCACGTCCACGCAATGGTGGCGTTGAGTTTGAAAAGCCCATATTGCCAGAAGATGATCTCGTCGGGACTAAGACGCACGACCGGCCTCCTTCACTGGGAGATTATGGTGTCCGACCGGCGGACCGGTAAACCGCGCCACGATGAAATGCGCGATAACAAATCCAAGGAGAGACAGCAACAACCGCTCCCAATGGCCGCCCGCGACAACATAAAATCCAGCGAGGACGATCCCTGTCCGCAACAGCAAGCTGCCCAGAAACCAAAGCGCCGGACGTTTGGCCGAAACACCCTGCCGTACCGTCCACCAAAGGCCGCCAAAGAATATCGTCCCGAGCAAAGCGCCCGTTACTAACGCACCTGCCAGGCTTACTGATTCATTCATGGGTATTCTCCTCTTGCTCGCGTATGTCTCTTCCTTCCGCAGCAACCCAATGCCACGCAAGTAAACAGCCGATCGCGAGGCCAGCGACCAGCAGGGCCAACGTCCAAGATCGGCCTCCTGGGTAGCGCCGGTCCAGCCAGAGCCCCATCGCTGCACCGAGCAGTGTCGGCACCGCCACCGACCAGCCTACTATGCCCATCATGCCCAAGCCGGACCAAACGGTCTTCGTGACATGGCGTTGCGCCTTGAGCTTGCGTGCCGCCCTCTCACCCACCCGATGGCTGAATTCCGTCTGGCCATCCGAAGATTGATCTTCCGGTTCTTCACTCATGATGAAACTCCGCGAAGCGATGAATAAATCCACTCTCCAGTTTCGCCAGCACCGAACGCACAGTCTTCTCCTGCTCGTCCAGATTCAGAAATTCCCGCTCGACCGCCTCGTGCAGTGTATCGAGGTCCGTTCCGCCAATTGCGTTGCGCACGGAGACGAGCACATCCAGGCCGGTCTTGACCAGCACCCCTTCATCCACGGCCACGTACACCTCGCCCTCCTCTTCGTTTTCGTAGACCAGAATCCCGGGCGCGAGCGCCGCAACGCAATCGAGACGGTGCGGCAAGAGTCCGAACGCGCCCTCTCTCGTCTCCGCGACGATGCGCGACACGCCGGTTTTCTCGGCGAAGATTTGGAAGGGCAGGAGAATCTTAAGGTTCATGAGTGTCGGCAGCCTGTTGGACCTTCGCTCGAGGTTTCTCACCGGGCTTCGTATGCGGTTCGGACTTGGCGTTTCGATTGGAATCGGCGGCAGGCTTCGGGTCGGCCTTGGCTTCGGAGGTTGACGTGGGCTCGGCTGAGGTGCTGGGCTGACCAGGCTTGGCTTTTCCTTTTGCTTCGTCAATCGCCCCGATCATATAGAGCGCGCTCTCCGGGTAGTCTTTGAATTCATCACGCAGGATTCGCTCACAACCATCCAGTGCATCCTTAAGGCTGACGAGCTTGCCCTTGAGGCCGGTGAACTGCTCGGTCGTAAAAAATGGCTGGGTAAAAAAGCGCTCCAACCGCCGGGCGCGGGCGACCACGTTGCGGTCCTCCGGGGACAGTTGCTCCAAGCCGAGCATGGCAATGATGTCCTTGAGCTGCGCGTACTGCGCCAGGGTTCGGCGGATCTCCAGCGCCAAGTTGTAATGGCGGGCGCCAACGATGCCTGGGGTGGCCATCTTGGAATTGGACTGCAACGGGTCGATGGCCGGGTACAACCCCTCGCTCGCCCGTTTGCGTGACAGCACGATGGACGCAGAAAGATGTGAGAACGTATGCACTGCTGCTGGATCGGTGAAATCGTCAGCCGGCACATACACCGCCTGAATCGACGTGATGGCACCGGTATCGGTGTTGGCGATACGCTCCTCCAAGCGCGACAACTCGGTGCTCATTGTCGGCTGGTAGCCCAAGCGCGACGGCATCTGCCCCATTAAGCCGGACACTTCCATGCCGGCCTGGATGAAACGAAAAATATTATCGATCAGCAGCAGCACATCGCGATGCTCCTCGTCGCGAAAATATTCGGCCATCGCCAGCGCCGCGTGCCCGACGCGGAAACGAGCGCCGGGCGGTTCGTTCATTTGGCCGAACACCATCACCATATGTGGCAGCACGCCGGCTGCCTTCATCTCGCGGTACAGCTCCTCGCCTTCGCGACAGCGTTCGCCGATACCGCAAAATAGACTCACCCCCTCGTGGTGACCGATCATGTTGTGAATCATCTCCGTGAGCAACACTGTCTTGCCGACTCCCGCTCCGCCGAACAAGCCCGCTTTGCCGCCGCGCTCCAGCGGCATGAGCACATCGATGACTTTGATGCCGGTCTCGAAGACCTCGGATTTGGTGGAGCGCCGAGACAGTGGTGGCGGGGCGCGATGGACAGTGCGCCACTCCACGTCCGAAACTTCTCCCTCGCGGTCGAGCGCGTTGCCAAAGACGTCGAACATGCGCGAGAGAATCCCTTTGCCGACCGGCACCTTTAAGGGTCCGCCCGTATCCTCGACCACCGCGCCGCGTGCCAGCCCCTGTGTCGGCGTCAACGCGATGCCGCGCACCCGATGCGAGTCGAGTTGGGCCAGCACTTCGATGACGATGCGCCCGTCATTCCCCGCGCGCAGCAACGAATAGATGGGCGGGAGGTGCTCCTCAAAGCGCACATCGATCACGCTCCCACGTACGGACACTACGCTGCCGATGCTCGCGTTAGCCATAAAAAGATCGACCATTCATGAGAAAGCCATTCGCTGCGTCAGTCGGGACGCCACCGATGATGACCTGCCATGCCTGGCCATCGGGGCGGCGCCTCATGCCGTCATGCAAACCGGGCTTCATATGGTGATAGTTGTTCCCGTTCAAGCCGTTCGCCGAATTCGGGCCAGGGGACCTTGGCCTGAAATTCCTTGTGCAACTGACAGGCCAGCGCCGGGCTCTGTTCCGGTTCGCCTCACAGACAAATTTCATCCGGACCACCGATATTGCCCCCGATGCGGACGCGACTTGTCGAGCATCCGGGTGGACCACAGCCTCGTGGACAAGAGAGGAATACACTGTCCGCGCCGACGCTAATCCGGGGTCTCGGTCCAGATTGACTCGCACGACGCGAGATCGGGCCCCGAGGCGCATGGCAGCAACTTGGCGATCCTGCGCATCACCGACTCCATACCCTCTTCCACCGTGGGATGATAAAACGGCAGCCTCAAAAATTCTTGCGCCGTCATTCGCTCATGGATCGCACAGGCAAGCAAATGCGCGAGGTGCTCGCCGCGCGGCGCGCACAGCTCGGCGCCGACCAATCGCCCGTCATTCCGGTCTGCATAGACGCGTAACCGCCCGCGATTTTCACTCGCTATCAGTGCGCGGCCCTGGTCCGAGAAATCAAACTCACCGATGACCGTCTCGCCCTCATTCAGCTCGCCGAACACCTGCCCGACGGCGGCGATGTTGGGATCGGTGAATACGATGGACAGCGGAGTGCGGCGCTGGAAACATTCAGGCCGCCCGCGCAGCGCATTGTAGCCGGCGATATATCCTTCATCGACGGCCTCATGCAGCAGGGACAAATGCCCGTTGACGTCACCCGCGATATAGACGGGGAGGTCGCCTACTTGCATCGTCCGTGGATCGAAACGCGGAATGCCGTCCCCATCCAACTCTGCGCCGATCTGATCGAGGCTGAGACCGTCCACGTTGGGGCGCCGGCCGATGGCGACGAGCACTTTGTCCACGATCACCGCGTTGGCACCCCCGCTCACCCGTACACACGCACCTTCTACGTGGAGCTCCGCGTTGGTTCCAAGGTACAGAGGAAACTCCTCCTTCAGCATCGCGACCGCGGCTTGGTTGACGACCGGATCGGTCACACCGGCCACCTGTTCGGAGCGACCGAAGCCGGTCACCTCGATGCCAAGACGACTGAGCGCCTGCGCCATCTCCGTTCCGACACTGCCAAGCCCCACCACCGCCATGCGCGGCGGCAGCAGCTCCATATCGAAGAGGTCGTCGCTCGTGATCACGTACTCGCCAAGCGCCTTCCAGGCCGGTGGAACGATCGGTCGTGATCCGGTCGCGATGATCACGCGCCCGGCCTTCAACCGCTCGCCGTTCACCTCGATCACATGCGGTGCGACGAACCTGGCGTGACCCGCGATGTTGCGCTCGCCGAGATCCTGCGTTCGCTCCAGCACGTACGAGACAAACGCGTCGCGCAACGTCCGTACGCGATGCAACACGGCTGCAATGTCCACGGCCAACCCGTCTCCGCCTGAGACTCCCATCTCATAGAGCCGGTGCCGATGGTGGAAGGCGTTGGCTGCTTCGATCAAGGCCTTCGACGGCATGCAGCCGACGCGCGCGCAGGTCGTGCCGTAGGCCCCGTGGTTGATGAGCACGAAGTTCTCCGTATGCCGTCGGATCTCGCGCAGCGCGGAGAGACCCGCGCTGCCGGCTCCGATGATGGCGACGTCAACGTCCTGATTCATTGACTTTTTCGCTTCCTTGTCTTCCGTTCCTTACGGGCCGGCCCCGTCGTTCTGACCGCTTGATTCCGCTTCAACGCCCCCTCCCACGGTACAGCCTGACTCGCTTTTCAAGACTGTCTCAATCTCGACACAGCGCTCTCGATCGCTTCTTTCCCATCTTCCCAGGCTCGAATCAGACCGGATGAAATATCCATCCAGGCCATATCCGCCCCAGACTTGATATCCTTCCAAGCTTCTTCCCGTTGTTCACGGCGACGCTCAATCTCCTGCCTGTATGCCTCAAGTTTAGCCTTCACCGCATCAAGATGGATCTCGAGCTGCTTGATGTGAGGGTCCACATACGCCTTCGCACTGGGCGCAAGTTGATCGGCCTGAGCTTTAAAGGTCTGAAGCTGTTCCTGATACGCTTCTAGCTTGTCGTAGAGCTGTTGAGCATCCTGGTCCATACTCTCTCCCCGTCTGCCGGCCCAAGCAGATGCCGGCGGGACCGATCTCCGACCTCGTCGCACAAGGGGCATCCCCACGAATAAATGACCGCCGGGCGATTCTCATCGACGACCAACATGAGTCGGTTTCGTTTGAACGGACATGCGGGATCTCTAGCGTAGCGCCCGAGATCTTCGGAAACTTCGGTGGGGCTCAGCGGCACGGACACATGTTGTTTCATGTGGGGGAGACGTGGTGCGATGGAGAGGTCCGCCACCTGCTCGGTGCAGCCTGTCACTTCCGCAACGAGGTCTGTCTCGTCCAGGAAGTGCGCGGTAACGCGTTCCTCCGGATCGATCCACGGACCAATCTTCTTGATCTTGCCCTTATTGTCGATGCCTTCCCCCATTTGCATGATAATACCCCCTCGGCATGAACCTCTCCAGCCATGCTCAATGACAGCAAAGCGAGGTGCAAGACACAAGCCGCTTCGAATAAGTCCCTGAATACGCCGGGGAACGGGGCTGCTGCCCTTTTGCGCAACACATCGGAGTGATGCACTGGGGCGTTTGGCGACAGTAAGGGCGGTTTCTCTTTGGACGCAGTGTCCTAGGCGCCATACGCGAGTGCAGTTCGTTGATGCCATCGCGCTCGGTGGTCGTCTGTTGCAGATATGAACTGGCAGTTTCGTACCATGCTCTCTGGACTCCTTGGTGTTTGCACTCTACGATGCCTGTTTGATTGTCCGCCATCACCATCCTGCTGTGGTGGTGTGGCGCCTTGTCCCAACGAGAGGCTGAGGAATGTCTTCCCTGCCAATGCTGCGCGGATGGCCGGCACGAGATCCGCATGGGCCGGCCGGTATTTCGCAACCAGCCGAGCCGTCTGGCCTGTCCGAGTACAGCAGATAATGGCTGTTGCTTTAGCCTGATGGGCCACGAGACTTGCGGCGTGGGCAATAGATTCAGAGGCGGAAACGCGGTCGGTAGGACAAAGGGATACGAAGGGTCGCCGGGCAAAAAGTCGGTCCTCCGCTACCTCAGCAGTTTCTGCCAGAACCTTGACTGCCTCGACGGGATAAGCGCCTACGGCGCTTTCCTCGGAAAGCATCAAAGCATCGGAACCATCGAGCACTGCGTTAGCAATATCGGAGACTTCCGCGCGGCTGGGTCGAGGGTTTTCGACCGTCGAGCGAAGCATCTGTGTGGCCGTCACCACGGGTTTGGAGGCCTGGTTCGCTTTGGAAATCAGTTCCTTCTGGATGTGAGGCACCTGAGTGATCGGAACTTCAATACCGAGATCGCCGCGGGCAACCATGATGGAATCAGCCACAGCAAGAATTTCGGCTATT
>Ga0224505_10001377_pt1 | contig 15408 bp, 10 predicted proteins | sample SF_Jan12_sed_USG_FD_169102 | JGI IMG/M metagenome (GOLD analysis project Ga0224505, IMG submission 169102) | Sediment microbial communities from San Francisco Bay, California, United States - SF_Jan12_sed_USGS_4_1 | ecosystem: Environmental > Aquatic > Marine > Sediment | place: USA: California... | reverse complement strand
CCCCGATCGAGTCTCCGGTAGGGGACGTGGGCGCCGTGGGCCAGGATGCCTCGCATGGCGTCAACGTAGCGGCGTCGTCCCTCGACCACCGACCCGCCCGCGGCGAGCCGGTAAGGAGCGGCACTTAGGACCTGAGCGGATAGGTGCACGCGCTATCGCCGAAACGGTTTCGTTTCGGCTCGTTCCTCGCCGAAACAAGGGCACTGTATCTTTAGGTCGCCTTGCGGATCGGGCTCCTTCGTCGCCCTATCCGCGCGGCTCCTTATATGGCCGTGGGTGAGTGGGTCCGTGTAGGGTGCCGACGATGTCTGAGTCTGGGGGGAACCGGCACTCATCCTCGGCCGCCTCGCTGACGGCGACGATGCTCGACGAGGAAGCCGCACGACTGGCCGCCCAGGCCGACAAGGACGAGCAGATCCTGTTCGCCGACGACATGCTCCCCGGTGTCGGCAGCGCGGAGATGACCCTCTCGGAGGGTCTGGCCAAGGGCGGGATCCGCACCTTCATGGTGCTGCTGATCCTCAACTCCCTCGATGAGCTCGAGGGTGCCACCATGAGCGTGCTGGCCCCCGACATCCGCGACTCCTTCGGGGTGTCCGACGGCGTGATCACGTTCATCGTGTCGGCGTCGTTCGCCTTCGTGGTGCTCGGCGCCATGCCCATGGGCTGGTTGGCCGACCGCTTCCGCCGCCCGCCCATCATCGGGAGCGCCAGCCTCGTGTTCGGGGCCATGGTCTTCATGTCCGGCCTGGCCGTCAACGCGTTCATGCTGTTCTGGGCCCGCTTCGGCGTCGGGGTGGCCAAGTCCAACACGATCCCCGTCCACGGCAGTCTGATCGCCGACACGTACCCGATCGGGGTCCGTGGCCGCATCAACGCCACCAATTCGATGGTCGGACGCTTCATCGGCGCGGCCAGTCCCGCCCTGGCCGGCACCATCGCCTTCGTCTTCGGTGATGACGGATGGCGCTACGCCTTCCTCATCCTCGGCTTGCCGGTGTCCGCCTTCGCCATCTTCGCCTTCTTCCTCAAGGAGCCGCCACGCGGCCAGTGGGAGAAGGACGACGTGGTGGGCGAGGTGCTCGACGATGCCGAACCGGCCCCGGTGTCGGTCGAGGCCGCCTTCGCCCGCCTGTGGAAGATCAACACCCTGCGCTCGGTCATCGTCGCCTTCTCGGCGATGGGTTTCAGCCTCTTCACGGGAGCCGTCCTGGCCAACCTGTTCCTCGAGGACGAGTTCGGTCTCAGCAGCCTCCAGCGGGGCTGGTTGGCCACGGCCACCGCCATCCCCGGGATTCTGGCCGTGCCCTTCGTCGGCCGGTACTTCGATGGGCTCTACCGCAAGACCCCCAGTCGGGCGCTGGCCACGTTGGGCTTGCTGTTGTTGCCCTCGACGCTCCTGGTCCCGGCCCAGTACTACCTTGCCCCCAACATGTTCGAGAACACCGCTCTGGTGCTGCCCACGGGCTACGAGGTGCCCGGCTCGGTGCTGATGTTCGGTGTGTTCAACGCTTTCAACGCCTTGCTGGTGGGAGCGTCGTTCGCGATGGTTCCCGCATTGCTCCAGGCGGTGGTGCCCTACCGGCTGCGGGGCCTCGGGTCGGCCATGGCCACGATGTACATCTTCTTCATCGGGGCGGTCGGGGGTGGGCTGATCGCGGCATGGGCCTCGGACACGTGGAGCCCCCGGTTCGCGGCCATGTTGGCCGTCCCGGCCATGCTGATCGGCGGGCTGACCGTGGTCAGGAGCTCACGCTTCATCCGCAACGACCTGTCCCTGGTGGTGGCCGAGCTCCAGGAGGAGCAGGAAGAGCACGAGCGCCAGCGGACCGACCCCGACTCGGTGCCCACCATCCAGGTCAACAACATCGACTTCAGCTACGGCAACGTCCAGGTGCTGTTCGACGTCGACTTCGAGGTCCGCCCCGGCGAGGTGCTGGCCCTGCTCGGCACCAACGGTGCGGGCAAGTCCACCATCCTGCGGGTGATCTCGGGGCTGTCCACTCCCGAGCGGGGTGTGGTGCGGCTCAATGGCCGCAACATCACCTTTGCGTCGCCCGAGCAGCGCAACCGCATGGGCGTGCACCTGCTGCTCGGCGGCAAGGGCGTGTTCGACACCATGACCATCCGCCAGAACCTGGTGATGGCTGCCTTCCCGTACCGCAAGGACAAGGCCGAGGTCGAGGCCCGACTCGAGCGGGTGTACGACCTGTTCCCCGATCTGCGTCAGCGTCAGGCGCAGAAGGCCGGTTCGCTGTCGGGTGGTCAACAGCAGATGTTGGCCCTGGCCGCCACCATGTTGCACGACCCCGAGGTGCTCATCATCGACGAGCTGTCGTTGGGCTTGGCGCCCATCGTCGTCGAGGAGCTGCTCGGCGTGGTCGAACGGCTCAAGGCCGAGGATCTCACCATCATCATCGTCGAGCAGTCCTTGAACGTGGCCCTGGCGATCGCCGATCGTGCCGTGTTCCTCGAGAAGGGGCGGGTCCGCTTCGAGGGAGATGCGCAGGAGTTGCTCGAACGCGACGACCTCGCCCGCGCCGTGTTCCTCGGCGATGAGGGCGGCTGAGGATGGAGCGACGCACCCAGTTCGCCCTCGGCGTCGGCCTCATCGTGTTGGTGCTGGTCGGCTTCGCCTCCGGTGCCATCGAGTGGTTCCTCGGCCTGTTCGGCCTCGAGTTCACCAACCAGCTCCTGTACGACGGCGTGGTGTTCGGGCTCGTGTACGGCCTGCTGGCCCTGGGCATCGTGCTCATCTATCGATCGACCCGGGTCATCAACTTCGCCGTTGGCAACATGGGCCTCCCGGGTGCGGTGCTGTTCGCGCTGATGATCTTCAACTGGAGCTTCCCGTTCTGGATCGCGCTGGCCGTCACCCTGGCGGTCGGCACCTTGTTCGGGTTGATCATCGACGTGGCCGTCATCCGCCGCCTGTTCAACTCGCCGAGGGTGATCCTGTTGGTGGCCACCATCGGCGTGGCCCAGCTGGCCCTGGCCATCGTGTTCGCCTACCCGGATCTGGACGTGTCGCCGGGTGAGAAGTACCCCCGCTTCATCGGTTCGGAGTGGACCGACGTGTTCGGAACCGGCGTCGACACGACCGGCTCGGAGCTGGTCGTGCTCCTCATGGTCCCGGTCCTCGCCGGATTGTTGTCGGTGTTCCTCTACCGGACCACGGTCGGCCAGACCGTCCAGGCCGCGGCCGACAACCCCGACCTGGCCCGGCTGTCGGGCATCTCGCCCCGCATCGTCTCCATGTTGATATGGAGCATTGCCGGCTTCCTGTCCACCATTTCGATGGTGATGCTGTCGCAGCTGAGCGGGTCGACCTCGGCCGCCACCTTCCAGAACATCGGGCCCAACACCATGGTGCGGGCCCTGGCCGCGGCCGTGATCGCCGGGATGCGATCGTTCACGCTGGCCCTGGTGGCCGGCATCGGCGTCGGCGTCACCCAGGCGCTGATCCGCTTCAACTATCTCGACCAGTCGGGACTGGTCGACTTCATCCTGTTCGTGGCCGTGCTGGTGGCGGTGTTCTGGCAGAGCCGAACCGAAGAGCAGACCACCCAGTCGTCCTTCTCCTTCGCACCCAAGATCAAGGCCATCCCGGCCCGACTTCGAGGCATCAACAGCGCGCTGGTCGGCCTGCTGGGCATCGTGGCCCTGGCCATCGCCATCATCACCCCGCTCATCGTCGACACCCCGTCGAGGCACTTCCTGTATGCGTCGATCGTGGCCTTCGCGGTGTGCGCCGCGTCGGTGACCGTGATCACCGGCTGGTCGGGGCAGCTGTCGCTGGGGCAGATGGCTTTCGCCGGCCTCGGCGCGTTGGGAGCGGCCGCGCTCACGAGGGGAGTCGAGCTCGACATCTTCTTCATCGACGTCCAGTTCGAACCCATTCCCTTCGTGTTGGCCGTCTTCGTCGTACCGCTCTTCACCGCCGTGCTCGCGGCGTTGATCGGCATCGGCGGCCTCCGGGTTCGGGGCCTGATGCTCGCCGTCACCACGTTCGCGTTCGGTCTGGCTGCGCAGCAGTACATCTATCGGCGACCGATCTTCTCCGACGGCAACAGCCAGAGCGTGCCCTTCGATCGGGGAGCGTTCTTCGGCATCGAGCTCACCAGCCAGCGGGCCTACTACTTCTTCAGCCTGGCCGTGCTGGTCCTGGTGCTGGCCGTGCTGGCCCGTCTGCGCAAGAGCGGGGTGGGCCGCACCATCATCGCCGTGCGGGACAACCCCGACTCGGCCGCGGCGTACACGGTGGCGCCGACCCGCACCAAGCTCGTCGCCTTCGCCATGGCCGGCGGCATCGCCGGCCTGGGTGGTGCGGTGCTCGGCGGGTTGGTGCGCAACATCCCGTTCACCGAGCGGTTCTTCCTCACCGACGACTCGCTGCGCCTGGTGGCGATGGTGGTCATCGGCGGGCTGGGATCGGTGGTCGGCCCGGTGATCGGCGCCCTGTGGGTGCAGGGGTTGCCGGCCTTCTTCCCCGACAACGAGGTCGTCCCGCTGCTCACCTCCAGCATCGGGTTGCTGGTCCTGTTGCTGTACTTCCCCGGTGGCTTCGTGCAGATCTACTACTCGGCGCGCGACAAGTGGATGCGTTGGCTCGAGGTTCGGCTGCCGGAGGATCCGCACAAGACGTTGCGCGAACCTCCCCAGTCGATCCGAACCAGTGGCGGTCGACCGTCGCTGCCCGAGGTCGCTCTGACCATGCAGAAGGTGAACGTGCACTTCGGGGGCAACCACGCGGTGAACGACGCCACCGTCGAGGTACGGGCCGGCGAGGTGGTGGGCCTGATCGGCACCAACGGCGCGGGCAAGTCCACGCTCATGAACGCGGTCGGCGGGTACGTCACCTCCACCGGAACCGTCGAGCTGATGGGCCGCGACGTGTCCCGTCTGCGACCCGAGTCGCGCTCGCGGCTTGGTCTCGGCCGGACCTTCCAGGCCGCGTTGCTCTTCCCCGAGCTGACCGTCAGCGAGACCGTGCAGGTGGCGCTGGAGGGACGGGGCCGCACCGGGGTCATGTCCACCGCTCTGTTCCTGCCCCACACCTTCGCCCGCGAACGGCGCCGGCGAGCCGAGGCCGGTGAGCTGATCGACTTCCTCGGGCTGGGTCGCTACGCCGACACCTACATCTCCGACCTGTCCACGGGCACCCGTCGGATCGTCGAGCTGGCCGGTCTGCTGGCCCTCGATGCCCGGGTGCTGTGTCTGGACGAGCCCACCGCCGGTGTGGCCCAACGCGAGACCGAGGCGTTCGGTCCGTTGATGCTGCGCATCCGCGACGAGCTGGACGCCAGCATGCTCATCATCGAGCACGACATGCCGCTGATCATGAGTTTGTCCGACCGGGTGTACTGTCTGGAGGCGGGTCAGGTCATCGCGGAGGGCGATCCCGACGCCGTGCGCCACGATCCGGCGGTGATCGCCAGCTACCTCGGCACCGACGAGCGAGCCATCGAGCGCTCGGACGCCCGCTAGCGGGCCGAGTCCGATGATGCCGACGTGAGTCGCCCGTGGCCGTCCACCGCATCGGACCTCGCCGATCAGCTGGTGGCCGATGTGACGGGGGTGTTGGCCGACCTCGAGGCCGATTACACCCCCGGCCTGGTGCTCCCGGCCACGTTCGGCGGCCACCTCGTCGGCCCCGATGTGGCCGCTGACCTGGGCTTCACCCTCGGCCTGCTGCACGAGGACGGTGTCGACGACGTGGCGGGCTGCTCGGTGGTCGACACCGTGCTTCGGGTACTGCGTGACATCGACGGGCCGGCCACGCACACCTTCTACAGCTACCGGGCGGCCGAGACCCTGCTCCGCCTGGGCGGCTACCACGACAACCCCCACCTCGAGGACTGGGACGCCCGCGAGCTGGCCAACCTGGCCGAGGCCGTCGACTCCTCGGGATTCGAAACGGCCTTCGACAGCGGTCACCTCCCCAACAACTTCGCCATCGTCCTGGCCCGAGCGGAGCTGGGCCGCCGTCGGCTGGGCCTGCTCGATGATCCCCGGTTCTTCGACAAGCTGATGGCCCGCACGGTCGACCTGCTGTCGGAGGCCGACCGCGGCTGGATCGACGATGCCGGCGACGATCGGGGCCAGTACGACATCTACACACCGGACATGTTCCTCTTCTCCGAGCCACTGGCCGACGAGCTCGGCGATGTCTGGATTCGTGGTCTCACCCGGGTCATCTCCGACATCCACGATCTGGCCCAACCCGGTGGAGCCGTCGTGTGGGGTCGTTCGATCGGTGCCCTGGGGTTGGCCATGTCGGTGGAGCTCGGATCGGTGGCCGTCGGGCGGGGCCTCACGTCGGACCCGTCGCCATGGTTGGCCCGGGCCGCCCATGCCGCCGGTGAGCTGGCCCGATGGTTCCGACGGGGTGTGCTCGACAGCCATGTCGGACGAGCCACGATGTTCTACCGGGGCCCGCCGCGGCGATTGCAGATGACCCTGGATGTCGCCGGCAAGCTGGTCCAGGCCGTGCTCGAGCTGCGGCGGGCCCCCGACGCCGCCGTCGGGCCGGTCGCGTCCGCCTTCGGGGACGCCGACCGTTTCGTGGCCTTCGACGCTGATCGGCCGCGGGGCGTGTGGTCCTACCGCCGTCGCGGCCTCCAGTTCGTGGTGCCCGCCGTCGGGGGCTACATGACCGGGTACAGCGCGGCCCCCCGCGCCCCTGGCCTGTGGGAACCGGCCACGCACGGTCCGGTCGCCCTCGAACCGGTGGTGCACCAGGGCGACAAGTCCCGCTACTACCAGGCGGCACCGCTGGCGGTCGATCACCGGTCGGGGTCGGTGGAGATCCGCCAGGGCACGCTTGGAGAGCAGGGCCAGCTGGAGGCTCCGGCCGACGCGCCGAGCGGGCGCCGTGAGGTGCGGTATTCGGTCGAAGGTCGGTCGTTGGTGGTGCACGAGACACTCCACATCGACACCCATCTCGACGAGGTCATCGCCGTCAGCTGGGCCCTCCCCGAGCGGACCGACCGCCCCTACCGGGTCGAGGCCACCGGGCTCGACGGCACGGAGGTCGGCCCGGTGCGCACCACCGACGTGTCCGGTATCGCCGAGTGGCGCAGCTTCTGGGGCGAGCCCCGGGTGGTCCACGAGTTCGACGCGCGCCCGGCGGCCGCCCTGTCGGTGCGCTGGCAGATGACGCCCAAGATCCGGTTGGGGGGTACCGCCGGCATGCATGCGTACCCGGCCGCGCTGTTCGGCCCCATCACCGAACGCATCCACCACCGGGACGCGCCCATCGACGATCCATGGGCGGCCTACGACCTCGACGTGCTGCACCTGCACTGGCCCGAGTGGTACTCGGGTATCGACCCGATTCGCACCGCAGAGGTCATTCGGCAGTTCGAGGACGCCGACACCCGCGTGTTGTGGACGATGCACAACCTGCTGCCGCATCTGTTCCGTGAGGAGGGTGCCCGGGCGAGCTACCAACTCTGGGCCGAGGCGGCCGACGGCGTGATCCACCACACCGAATGGGGTCGCGACCGGGCACTGGCCACGTACACCTACGGCGACCACACTCGTCACGTGGTGATACCGCACGGCCACTGGGCCGAGCGCTTCGGGCCCGGTCCCACCCGCGAGGATGCCGCCGCCCGCTGGGGGTTGCCCGACGCTCCCATCCGAGTGGGGGTGATCGGGGCGCCGCGGATCGACAAGCTGGTGCAGCACGTCATCGACGGGTTCCACCGATCCTCGCGAACGGACATCCAGCTCGTGTTGTACTCGCTGGTCGATGAGCAGCTGCCCGACGACGACCGGATCGTGACCTTCCCCTACACCCACGTGTCAGAGGCCGACTACGCCTCCAGGGTCGCAGCCCTCGACGCCCTGGTGCTGCCGTTCGAGGTCGAACACACCGGGATGTTGATGACCGGCACCCTCTTCGATGTGATCGGCTTCGGCCGGGCCGCCATCTGCTCGGACTGGCCCGTGCTGCGCGAGACCCTCGGCGACGCTGGTCGCTACTACGGCGTCGGCGCCGACGACCTGACCGCGTTCTTCGACTCGGTCTCGGCCGATGATCTGCGCGCCGCGGGGGCGGCCGCGGCCGAGCTGCGCCACCGCTACGACTGGGGTCCCATCGCCGACACCACGGCGGCGTTCATCGACGAGCTGGTCGGGTCCTGAGCGCGGTGACACCGCGGCCGCGCGGCCGGCAACGCTGGGACGCGGTCGATGAACCGTCGGGTAGCGTTCCGGGCGATGAAAGGGGTCACCGGTGACCGATGAGGTCCTGTCGCAGTACCGCCAGAGCATCGACAACATCGATGCGGCTCTCGTGTTCCTGCTGGCGGAGCGGTTCAAGATCACCAAGCAGGTGGGGACCTACAAGGCGCAGGTCGGCCTGCCGCCGGCCGATCCCGAGCGCGAGGCCGAGCAGTTGGCCCGTCTGCGGAGCCTGGCCGAGTCGGCCAACCTCGATCCCGAGTTCTCGGCCAAGTTCCAGCGGTTCATCCTGGACGAGGTGATCCGCCACCACGTGCGCATCGCCGACGAAGCGGCCGACTGACCGGTCGGTCAGTCGATGGGCGGCGCAGAGAAGCTCATGGCCGCCGTGATCTCGTCGTCGGACATGGTGGCCAGCGCGGTGAGGATCGGCTCGGGGTAACGCAGATGCGGCTTGGCCGGATCGGGCGCGGGTTGGGCGACGGGGCGTTCGGCGATGTCGGGTTCGGGCGGATGGCGGAAGCGCTCGAGGTCGGCCTCGTCGATGCCACACCGGGCCGCCACCGCGGGATCGACCCAGTGGTGACCGTCGATGGAGGTGACCCATGCCGACACCTCCAACACCAGGCCCTCGGGGCCACGGAAGTAGATCGACCGGCAGAACCCGTGGTCGATGGGACCGTTCACCTGGTAGCCGTGGCTCCGGATGCGATCGCGCATGGCCAGGAGGTCCTCCACGCTGTCCACCCCGAACGCCACGTGCTGCATCGTGCCCGGTGCCGTCGTGTCGCCGCCGTGGGCGGCATGGGTGACCCCCAGCTGCTCGTCGATGTGGGCCATGTCGGGGAGGAACACGAACGACATGGCCGAGGTGTCGTTGAGCCGGAGGAAGCAGTGGGAGCCCCCCGGGACCCCGTGCATGTCGAACAGGCCGACCAGTTCCATGCCCAGGACCTGGGTGCAGAAGTCGATGACGCCCCGCATGTCGGCCGTGCTGGCCGCCAGGTGATGGAGGTGGGTGACGCGTGGCATGCAGGCATGGTTGCACCGCCGGCGACCCTCCGACAAGCGTTCGTCGCCGGGTGGGTGCCCTCCCGGCCGGGCGGGTCACTGTATGCGGGCGACCTAGCGCGGTGAGTGGTTTTGGGTCATACTCGCTGGGTCGCCTACCAAGGACCGGTCATGTCACGACGGATTCTCGCAGTATTCGCACTCCTCGCCGGGATGATGGCCTTCGGCCTGAGCCCGGCTGCGGCCATGGAGATGTGTGGCGGGGAACCCGCCACCATCGTGGGGACCTCGGGTGACGACGTGCTGGTCGGGACGACGGGTCCCGACGTGATCTTCGCCGGTGACGGCGACGATCGGATCAATGGCAAGGCCGGCGACGACATCATCTGCGGTGGTGCCGGCGAGGACACGGTGTTCGCGGGCGACGGCGATGACCAGGTGTTCGGCGACGACGATGCCGACAACCTCAATGGCGGTGCCGGCGACGACACCCTCGCCGGGGTGTCCGGCGACGACAAGATCGCCGGAAACAGCGGCAACGACAGCCTGCTCGGTGGGTCGGGCGCCGACCTGGCCTTCGGTGGTGGAGACGACGATGTGCTGCGGGGCGGCAGCGAGGACGACATCATTCGTGGCGGCCCCGGCCTCGACACGCTGCTCGGCGGCGACGGCGCCGATGTGGCCCGGGGTGGCCCGGCCGCCGACCTGCTGCGGGGCAACGATGGTCCCGACACGCTGGTCGGCAACGGTGGAGCTGACTTCGTCGAAGGCGGCGCCGGCAGCGATCGTGTGTTCGGTGGCAACGGCGGCGACGTGCTGTTCGGCCTGGTCGAAGCCGAGGAAGAAGCCACCGCCCTGAACCTGCGGGCCGACGAGAGCCTCTCGGAGGATCACGTGCGCGGCGGCGACGGCAACGATCAACTCGAGGGCGGTCTGGGTGACGATCTGCTCGAGGGCAACGCCGGCGACGACCGCATCGGTTCGGTGTGGTTCATCGACAATGGCGACGACCGGATCTCGGGCGGCGCTGGAAACGACGACGTGATCGACAACGTCGGCGCCAACCGCGTGTTCCTGGGCGCGGGCGACGACCTCTTCACCGGTTCCGGGATCATCCGGGGTGGCGATGGAGACGACGAGCTGGCCGGCACCGCCGGTTCCCAGGACATTCGCGGCGAGGGCGGCAACGATCTGCTCTACGGCGACGCCGGCAACGACAAGGTGCGGGGCGGTCCGGGCAGGGACTTCGTGCGGGGCGGCGCCGGCGGCGACGTCCTCGAAGGTGGCCCGGGCACCGATACCTGCGCTCCGGGTGCCGAGGTGATCGATCTCGAGGTGTCGGTCACCTTGATGCCGCCGAGCGACAACGACCGTTGGACGAGCTGTGCGGGCCTGGTCGCTCCCGGCTTCTACACCTGGGACGAGTACTTCGCCTTCGCTCCCTGAGGAAGCCGACCTCTTCCGAGGTCAGGTCAGAGGGTGTGGAGGAACTGCCGGATGGCGTCGGCCACGGGCCGGGCCGCCTTGGCGTGCACGGAGTGACCCGCGTCGGGGATCACCACTGACGACCGGACGTCCAGGGTCTTGGCGAACAGCCCCGCGGCCGCCGCGAACCGCTGGTCTCGTTCGCCCAGGATGACGCACACCGGCACCGTGATCTGGTCGAGGTCGTCGATCACCCAGGCGTCGGTGTGTTTCGAGATGACCTCGGAGCCGGGGGGGATGTCGAGCTTGGCGGCCGACGCATCGACCGATTCGTTCCACTGATCCCGTGCCAGCTCCTTGCGGAAGCCAGGGCCCGAAGCCACCAGCACCAGCGCCCGGACCTGATCGGGATGGAGCAGGGTGTGGGCCAGCGAGAGGTAGCCCCCGAGGGAGTGGCCCACCAACACCGCTGGTGTGTCGGCGTGGGCGATCACCCTGGCCAGGTCGTCCAGCGCGTGCTCACGCGTGTACTGCCCCGGCGGGGGAGCATCGCTGGCGCCGTGGCCCCGTAGGTCCCAGCTGATGCAGTGATGATCCGACGCCAGGGCATCGACCACACCGGCCCACACCGACCGGTCGTCGACCCACCCGTGGGTGAACACGATGGATGGTCCGGCCCCGCGCTCGGCGATGTCGAGCTGCACTGTGGTGTCGTCACTCATCGAACCGAACCTAGCGGGCCATCGCCCCGCCCGACGTCGCCCGCTAGGTTGCGGCCGAACCACACCGGAGGGAGCAAGCCATGCGCGCCGTCGTGCTCGAGCAGTACGGAGGACCCGAGGTCCTGAGCCTGCGGGACATCCCCGATCCCGAGATCGGTCCCGAGGACGTGTTGGTCGACGTGGCGTCCTCGGCGATGAACCGGGCCGACCTCCTGCAGCGAATGGGCCTCTATCCGGGCCCCGACACCGAGTACGAGGTGCCCGGTCTGGAGTTCGCCGGCACGGTGACCGCAGCCGGCCCGATGGTGCGCGACGTGGCGACCGGAGACGCGGTGATGGGCGTCGTGTCCGGTGGCGCCCACGCCCAACGGCTGGCGGTGCATCACCGCCAGGTCCTGGCGGTACCCGACGCCCTCACCCTGGCCGATGCCGGCGCCGTGCCCGAGGTGTTCCTCACGGCTTGGGACGCGCTGGTCGTGCAGGGTGGGCTTACGCCCGGTCGGCGGGCGCTCGTGCACGCCGGCGCCTCGGGCGTCGGTACGGCCGCCATACAGATCGCCAAGGCCTATGGGGCCGAGGTGTACGTGACGGCGTCGGCCGGCAAGCTCGAGCAGTGCCTGGCCCTGGGTGCCGACCTGGCCATCGACTACGGGCGTGACGACTTCGTCGATGCGGTGCGTCAGGTCACCGGTGGTCGAGGCGTCGATGTGGTGCTGGACGTGATCGGCGGTGACTACGTCGACCGCAACCTGTCGTGCCTTGCCGTGCAGGGTCGGGTGGTGCAGGTCGGGGTGATGGCGGCGGGCGAGGCGCAGATCAATGTGGGTCGGCTGCTGCCGCTGCGGGCGTCGCTCATCGGGACGGTGCTGCGGGCCCGCCCACTCGAGGAGAAGATCGCCCTCACGAAACGTTTCGGGCGCGAGGTGCTGGGTTGGTTCGAGACGGGCGTTCTGGCACCTGTCATCGACTGCCGCTTCGACCTCGACCAGATCGCCGCCGCCCACGAGTACATGGCGTCGAACGCCAATGTGGGCAAGATCGTCCTGGATGTGGCGCCCGACTGAGCCGGTGGGGTGGTCAGCGCTGAGCGATGGGAACGTAGTCGCGCGTGTCCTCGCCGATGTACACCTGGCGCGGGCGGGCGATGCGCGAGCTCTGTTCGAGCATCTCGGTCCAGTGGGCCAGCCAGCCCGATGTGCGGGCGATGGCGAACAGCACGGTGAACATGTTGGTGGGGAAGCCCATCGACTGGTAGATGAGTCCCGAGTAGAAGTCCACATTGGGATACAGCTTGCGACTCACGAAGTAGTCGTCCTCGAGGGCGACCTCTTCCAGCTTCAGGGCGATGTCCAGCCACGGGTTCTGGCCCGTCACCGCGAACACCTCGTGAGCCGTCTTCTTGATGATGGTGGCCCGCGGGTCGTAGCTCTTGTAGACGCGGTGGCCGAAGCCCATCAGGCGTTCCTTGCCGTCCTTGACGCCGGCGATGAACCGATCGACGTTGTCGAAGCTGCCGATCTCGTTGAGCATGGACAGGACCGCTTCGTTGGCCCCTCCGTGGCGTGGTCCGTACAGGGCCGCGCAGGCCGCGGCCACCGACGAGTACGGGTCGGCATGGGATGAGCCGACGACGCGGGCGGCCGTGGTCGAACAGTTCTGCTCATGGTCGGCGTGCAGGATGAACAGCGTGTCGAGGGCCCGGGTCAGGACCGGATCGGCCTCGTACGTCGGCTCGGCCACCCGCCACATCATCGACAGGAAGTTGCCGGGGAAGTCCAGGTTGTTGTCGGGGAAGACGAAGGGCATGCCGATGCTGTACCGGTAGGCCATCGCGGCCAGGGTGGGCATCTTGGCGATCAGGCGCACGACCTGGTGCATGCGCACCTCGGGATCCTCGATCTCCTTGGCCTCGGGGTAGAAGGTGGACAGCCCGGCCACCGACGACTCGAGCATGCCCATGGGGTGGGCGTTGTAGTGGAAGGCGTCGACGAATCGCTTCCGGAAGTTCTCGTGCACGTAGGTGTGGTGGGTGATGTCGTGCACCCAGGCGTCGAGCTGGTCCTGGGTGGGCAGCTCGCCGTGGATGAGCAGGTACGCCACCTCGAGGTAGGTGGAGTGCTCGGCCAGCTGTTCGATGGGGTAGCCCCGATGGCGCAGGACGCCGTTGTCCCCGTCGAGATAGGTGACGGCACTCTCGGCTGCCGACGTGGTGGCCAGGCCGGGATCGTGGAACCAGACCCCCGGGAGCAGGCTGCGCCACTCGGCTGCGTCGATGCCGCCGTTCACCAGCGGGATCTCCAGCTCCTCCCCGGTGCGGTTGTCGGTGATGGTGATGCTTTCAGCCACGCTCGTAACTTTCCGGGCCCTGAGGCCACCATTGGTCAGAGGGCCAGCTCGTGGCCGCAGGGGGATGGTAGCCCCGCGGTGCGGGCGTTCTCACACCGAACGTGGCCGACCCGGCCGGCGGCCGGCTGCTACAGCGGCAGGTTGTCATGGCGTCGCCGTGGCAGGCGCTCCCGTTTGGTGGACAGCACGGCGAGGGCGGCCGCCACCTCGCGGCGGGTGTCGATCGGGTCGATCACCTTGTCGATCGACCCGCGCTCGGCGGCGATGTACGGGTTGAGCAGCCGCTCCTCGTAGGCCTCGATCAGCTCCTGGCGGTGGGTGTCGTCGGCCCGCCGGTGGAGGATCTCGACCGCGCCCTTGGCCCCCATGACCGCGATCTCGGCACTGGGCCAGGCCAGGGCCAGGTCGTTGCCCATGTGCTTGGAGTCCATCACGATGTAGGCGCCGCCGTAGCTCTTGCGCAGAGTGACGCTCACCCTGGGCACCGTGGCCCGGGCGTAGGCGAAGGCCAGCTGGGCCCCGTACCGGATCATCCCCCGCCATTCGAGATCCTTGCCCGGATAGAACCCGGAGGTGTCGACGAATGTCAGCAGCGGCAGGTTGAAGGCGTCGCAGAAGCCGACGAACCGGCCGCCCTTCTGGCTGGCCGAGATGTCGAGGGTGCCGGCCACGGTCTGAGGTTGATTGGCCACCACACCCACGGGTCGCCCATCGACGCTGGCCAAGGCCGTGACCAGGTTGGCGGCCCAGTCGGCGCGCAGCTCCAGCAGGTCGCCGTCGTCGACCACGTCGGCGATCACGTCGCGCACGTCGTAGCTGCCGCTGGACGAGGAAGGCAGATGGCTGGGACCGTCGACCGTGTCGCGGTCGCTGGGGTCGCCGGTGCGGCGCCGGGGCGGCTCCTGGTCGTTGTTGGGTGGCAGCAGTGACAGCAGGTCGTCGACCGCCAGGCGGGCCTCTTCGACGTCGTTCACCACGAGGTGAGCCAACCCGCTCGTCCGGGCGTGCACCCCGGCACCGCCCAGCTCGTCGTTGCCGACGGGCACGCCGGTGAACTCGGCCACCATCTGGGGACCGGAAACGTAGGTGTACGCGTCGGCGGTCATCACGACCACGTCGGCCAGTCCGCTGAGCAACGACACCCCGGCCGTGGTGGGCCCGGTGAGGACCACGACGATGGGGACGATCCCCGAGCAGGCCACGATGGCGTGGGCGGCCCGCCCCCATCCGTCGAGCGCGGCCACGCCTTCCTCGGCCGATGCGCCGGCAGTGGCGATCTCGAAGACCAACGGCAGCCGACGATCGTGGGCATTGGCCGCCGCGGCAGCCATGTCGGCCCCGTCGGCGGCCAGCAGGTCGGCGCGGGGTGCGTCGGGTTGCACCAGCACGGTGACGGTGGGTGTCCCCCCGCGCCGAGTGATCGTGGTGGACGTAGCGCCTGCGGTGGCCGTGCGGAGCGGGAGCGTCTCGGCCAGGCCAGCATCGGTCATCGAGACGAAGCTAGTTGGCGGTGCCCCGGGCCCGGTCATTACCCGGAGGTAGCCCGGACGCGCCGGGCCGTACGCTTCGTGCGAAGATCGGGGGCCTACTCTTCGGGAGCGACCCATGACCACCCCGCACATCTCGGCCGAGCCGGGCGACTTCGCTGCCACGGTGTTGATGCCGGGCGACCCCCAACGGGCCCGCTTCATCGCCGAGGAGTACCTCGACGACA
>Ga0224505_10001374_pt1 | contig 15428 bp, 10 predicted proteins | sample SF_Jan12_sed_USG_FD_169102 | JGI IMG/M metagenome (GOLD analysis project Ga0224505, IMG submission 169102) | Sediment microbial communities from San Francisco Bay, California, United States - SF_Jan12_sed_USGS_4_1 | ecosystem: Environmental > Aquatic > Marine > Sediment | place: USA: California... | reverse complement strand
CCGATATTGCAATTAAGCTCGCGAACACGGGCCACCTGACATTTTCGACGCTTCATACGAATGACGCCCCCAGTGCCATCTCGAGGCTCTTCAAAATAGGTGTCGAACCGTTCCTGCTGGCGCAGGCATTGAATATCATTGTCGCACAGCGCCTTCTTCGTCGTCTGTGCAAGAAGTGCCGGCAGCCTGCCGGGGGAATCGATGACCATGTCCTTGCGAGACTTGGTTTCTCCCAGGATGACGCGGAAGAAGCGACACTTTTCAAGGCTGTTGGGTGTCCTGACTGTGTGGAAGGATATAAGGGCCGGGTTGCGATCCATGAATCACTCTATATAACACCGGAGATCCGTGAATTGATCATAGAAAGCAACGACCGCGTTGACGTTGATCTGATCCGGGCGACAGCCTTCGCACATGGGATGCAGACCCTGCGGTCATCCGGTCTCCAGTTAGTGAAAAAGGGGATTACAACGATCGAAGAGGTTGCAAGTCTTACAGTGCAAGCCTGATGGTGGAATTTTTGGGTGAGGAAAAAATTACCTCGCAGGTATCGTTTTTCCTGCAATGATTGGGAAATGAGAGAAAAGGTGTAGAATACGATATTTTTCCGAATTTCTCGTTGTGGCACGAGGATTGTAACACCGGGGGGAGTGCCAACAAACTGTAAATAACGAACTCCCTACAAATTAATTATCAACCAAACAAAGGAGCAACATAATGGGACAGCAGCAACTTCTCTTGATCATCCTCGGTGTCATTGTGGTCGGTATCGCGGTCGCGGTAGGTATCACGATGTTCCAGGATAACGCAGTGTCAGCTAACCGCGATGCGGTGACCAATGACCTGGTCAACCTTGCGGCGCGTGCACAGCAGTATTATCGCCGGCCTACCGCCCTTGGTGGTGGTCAGGGTTCTTTCGCGACAATCCAGCTGAACCATCTGACTTCGAAGCCTTCCAATGCCAACGGTTCATACGTTCTGTCGAGCCCGTCCGCAGCTTCTGTGACGCTGACAGGAACAGGTGTTGAGCTTGGTAATGACGGGTCAACTCCGGTTGAGGTTGAGATGATTGTTTATGCGGATAGTATGACCACAACGGTCAGCAACTAACGCAACACGCTGAATCAATGCGGGCTCTTCCTTACCGGATGAGCCCGATTTGTATCTGAAGCACAAAGGAGCAGGAAAAGAAAGAAATGGGAACCCAGCAACTACTTCTGATTGTCCTCGGCCTGATTCTTCTGGGGATCGCGGTGACAGCTGGGATCTTCCTGTTTCAGGACCAGTCTGCAGCCACCAACAGAGATGAAATAGCAAACGACCTGGTGTACTTTGCAGCCCAGGCCCAGAAGTTCTATCGTCGTCCGGCCGTTCTCGGCGGAGGGTCAAACTCCTTCGGCGGAATGACAATGGCGAAACTGACGAGCAACCCATCGAATGCCAACGGTAGCTACGTGCTGGCACCTGATCCGGTCCCGGCAGGGATAACGTCGATCACTGTTACAGGTACAGGTACCGAGACGGGACACGATGCGGCGACACCGGTCGAAGTAGTGATGACCGTGTGGGCAGACAGTTTGTTGATCGTAGCGAACAATTAGTGATCTCCCTGCAGGAACAGGCAGCAGAACATGACATCGGTCCCCCAACGCCTGGATTCTGAAAGTACAGTCAGGGAAGAAAGAAGGGGGTACTCCCCCGGTTGATCTGCTGGTTTTGCTAGGTGGGGGATCTAGTAAGACGGAAGGCGGGTTGACGGGGGAGCTTACCCTTTTCCTGTTTCAAGAGTCGTGAAGTTGTTATCAACGGTAGAGCCTAACGTCAGGAGGAGCACATGCCCGAATTCAGGATAGAGGGACTGACCACCTCAGGGAAACCGGTTCAGGGAATTCTTGAAGCGGAGTCCGCCAAGTCAGCAAAGAAGAAGGCGACTCAGCTCGCACGACAGAAGAATTTCAAGCTGCTCCATGTTATCCCGCGCTCAACCTGGGTCTACCGGGTCCAGAGGGGGACTGAAAAGCCGCTGACAGGTGAGCAAAAAGCGTTCACAAAAGGGGAGGTCCAGGAAGCCCTGCAGAAAATGGGGTACCGGGTCCTGCGAATCCAGAAGCGGTTGATCGATTTCAAACCGAAACCGCCTGCAACCGAAATTGTAACGTTCGTCCGGGTCAGCGCCGACCTGATCCGACAGAAACTGCCATTCAACGAAATCATGCAGCTCCTCGCCAACGATATCCAGAACAGAACGCTTCGCGAGACGATCAAGGATATCAACGCAGAACTGAAGCAGGGGAAAGACAGCGAAAAAGCGTTCATCAAGCATGAGGGAGTCTTCGGCCGGTTCACTGCTCATATGCTCGGTCTTGCCTCAAAGAGCGGTAACATGGCAGAGATCTATGACAGCACGGCGAAGTTCCTTGAACGGAATGCCGAGTTCAAGAAGAACCTGAAGAGTGCTCTCATTACGCCGATTGTTACCCTGTTCGTTCTCTTCGGAGCAGTGGTCTACTATGTCGGTTACATCTTTCCGGCAACCGCCAATCTCTTCCGGAAATTCAATATTGACTTGCCGCCGATGACGCTCGCTACTCTCGCGCTCAGCGATTTTCTGGTGGACAACATGCTGTTGATCACGATCGCCAGCATCGTTCCTGTCGTGATCGCGATGAAGTATTTTTCAACCGAGAAGGGCCGGTACGTGATGGACCGGTATGTCTGGAAGATCCCGATCATCGGCCCGCTGCTCCACAAAATGAGCATCGAAATCTTCTGCCGGGTCTTCTACGCTCTCTACAGCGGCGCGGGCGAGAATATCGAGGTAATCCGGATGGCGGCCGAGGCGTGCGGAAACAAGTACATGGAGCGGCAGATCAAGAGCGTCGCCCTTCCTCTTATGGTGCAGAAGGGAACAGGGATCACGGAAGCGTTTGAAGCAACAGGGGTCTTTACGAAGACGGCGATTTCGCGGTTTCACTCCGGTTCAGAAACCGGTACGGTGAAACATACGGCACTCCAGCTCGCGGAATATTATGAAAAAGAAACATCATATAAGATGAAGAATGCGATCGACTACATCCAGCTCGCCATCTCAATGGTGATCATGGTTGTTCTCACCGCACTCACAATTGTGTCATCGGAAACGGCGACGATCAGGCCCAAGAATCCTGCGATCGGCCAATCCACAGTTCAGGTCACGACAGACAATCTCACCTGACATCATGGAACCCCGGAGGAAATCGTCGGTACCGATCGATATTACCGACAAGATCGGGTTCGCCCTGCTGAAGAAGGGCGTGATCGACTATGAGACGCTGGAGAAGTCGCTCAAGGTCAAGGAGAGCGAAGGGAAAAAGAACAGGCGCAACCTCGGTCAAATTCTGGTCCATGATTTCGCTGCTGACCACGATGCCGTCTTCCAGGAGGTGGCGGATCTCTACGCGTTCCGGGAAATCTATCTCTCCGACGAGAAGATCGATGCGCAGAACCTCGACTTCATCAAGAAGCTGGTGGACGGACTTCCCGACAACATCCGGGAAATGCTTCTTCATGCGAAGCTCCTTCCCCTCAAGTTTGACGAACGCTCGCCCGAGAAACTGATCATTATCGCTTCCGATCCGACCGACCGCCGGATCGCGGTGATTGCCCGCAGTTTTAATGTGAAGAAGTACGAGGTGACGTACTGCCGCCTCAAGGACCTCAACGGATTACTTGAACAGATTGCTCCGCGCGAGAACGAGTTCCTGAAACTCCTGGAGGGAACCGAACTCGGCATCGAAGGACACGAAGATGACGTAACCGTCGATGAAGACGAACTTGAAGCGGAGATCAGCAAAAGCGCTTTGGTGAATCTTGTGGAGGGGTGCCTGATCGAGGCAGTGAGGCAGGGTGCCAGCGATGTTCACATTATCGCGAAGGAAGGAAACCGGACGGAGTTCTGGTTCAGGACGGACGGTAATTTGAAGCTCTGGCATGTGCAGGAAAACACCATGCCCGAAGCGGTGGCGGCGGTGGTGAAAGACAGGTCGAAGAATGTCGATCGGTTCGAGCGCGAGATGTCCCAGGACGGATTTATTCAGCGTCTGATCGACGACCATATGATCCGCTTTCGTGTCTCGATCATGCCGATCGTCGGTATTGAGTTCAAGCACAAGTTCGAAAGTATCGTTATCCGGGTCCTCGATGACCGGAAGGTGATCACCGACCTCGAAAAACTCGGCCTTCAGGGTCCGACGAAGGAGTTCTTTAACAAAGCGATCGCACGTCCCCAGGGAATCGTGATCCTTACCGGGCCGACAGGAAGCGGGAAGAGTACGACACTGGTCGCGGCGCTCCACCAGGTTATCGATCCGACTGTCAACGTCCTCACCGTTGAAGAACCTGTGGAGTATATCATCAAAGGTGCCCGTCAGCTGAAGATCGGGACGAAGATGGATTTCGAGCTGGCTATCCGCGGAATTCTCCGCCACGACCCTGACATTGTTCTGGTCGGCGAGATGCGGGACAAGGCAACCGCAGAGATCGCCATCAAACTTGCAAATACGGGGCATCTGACCTTTTCAACACTACACACCAACGATGCCCCGAGTGCGGTTTCCCGTCTCTATAAGATGGGAATTGAGCCTTTCCTGATTGCCTATGCAATCAATATCATTGTTGCACAACGTCTTATCCGAACGCTGTGCAAGTTCTGCAAGAGGCAGGTCGAGGTAAATGAGGTTGACCGCGATGTTTACCTTCGGTTCGGCTTCGCTGAGGCGGATATTGATAAGGCGACCATTTTTGAAGCTGTGGGGTGTGACAAGTGCAGCGGGGGATACAAAGGCCGGGCAGCGATACATGAAGCACTCTTTTTTACGAAGGAGATCAGGAATATCATTGTCAGATCCGGTACCGAGGTCGATGAAGAGGCTGTCCGGACCCAGGGCGTAAAGGATGGGATGTGGACTCTCCGGAGGGCCGGAATAGAACGTATTATCAGGGGTGAAACGACGGTTGAGGAGATCTTATCCGCGACCACGGATGATTAGTTACCCATGTGGATAATTGGTTAACAGGCTTGTGGTGAACCAGAATCTGAGGTGTTTCGATGCTTTTGGGGAAATCGCAAAAAATTTGTTGACTTTGGTGTAAGGTATGAAGTATATTTATCAAACGGTGTGACGGTGGTCAGATAGTCTGTGGACCGCACGTGACGATAGGTGAAGACTTATGATAGAAGCCTCCATACGCATATTGAAGGAACTGGCGGCATCGATTCCGGACACATCACCCGGGATCGAACGTCAGATGTTGATTGGTGACCTTGTTTCCAAGCAGTCACCTGCGGAGAGGACTGCTCTGAAGAAGTTGATGGACAGCTATCTCTCTCAGATGTCCAGGATGAATGCGTCTGATATAGACCTCGGGGGCTACGGGTCGGAAGGACGGATCTGGTTCCGCGTTTTCGGTGATAAGAAGTCATACGAGGAAATGGGGAAATTCACGCTCGATGAATTCAGCGTGTTGATTCAGAGTATTCTCATCGAAAGGCAGCGGCTGTTCCTCTATGAATACCGGAATCTTGACTTCTCTTACTCACTCACGGAGGATGGGAAGATGTATCGGTTCCGTGCGGACGCCTATTTCGACCTTGATCACCTTGCGTTGAACATGCGAGCCATTAATGCGGTGGTGCGGCCTTACAAGGGACTGGATTTTCATCCGAATGTAACCCGGAGCCTGAGTCTGCTTCATACCTCTCAGGGATTGAACCTGGTTACGGGAATCACCGGTTCAGGAAAGAGCTCGACACTGGACAGCATTATCGACGCGAACAACCATACCGTTGATGCTCATATCGTCATCATCGCATCACCGGTCGAATACGTTCACAAATCAGATCGCTGCATCGTACGTCATCGCGAAGTGGGCCGCGACGTGCTCTCGTTCAAGGAGGGGGCGGTCCAGTCTCTGCGCCAGGACCCTGACATCATTGTAATCGGAGAGATGAGAGACCCGGATACCATCATGACCGCACTCGAGATCACGGATAGCGGTCACAAAGTATTTTCAACACTTCACACCGCATCGGCGGTCGAGACCATCGATCGTGTGATCGGTGAGGTTCCTCCGATCGAGCAGGAGAGGGTCAGGATGCGGCTCGCAGATACACTCTCCTGTGTGCTCTCGCAGAAACTGGTACCAAGCCTCGACGGAAAAGTGATGCTGGCGAAGGAGATCATGGTGATGATTCCGTCTGTTCGCGCCGCGATCAAAAACAATAATACAGGTGAAATTTATCAGATGATGGCGGAGTCGGGCGATCTCGGGATGTACACGCTCGAACAGGATCTGAAGCGTCTGTACCTCCAGAAGAAGATTTCACTGGAGACGGCAATCGTCAATGCCAATAACAAACGAAGACTTCAGCAGCTGCTGAATCTTACAACAATGGGGGATTGAGGGACGGGATCGGTACCTCGTTCAATCACAAACGGGAATCAGGATGGCTATGATCGGGAAAAAGAAATCGGTTCTTGGGCTCTTTGTTGACGGGCTCGATATCAAGCTTGCCCACCTGACCATCAAGGGAAAACGGGTCGTTCTTCACGACCTTCGGTCTGCCACCCTCGCGGCAAAGATCGAGGAAAAGAAGGTGGTTGAGGTCGAGGCCCTGTCGGGCGCTTCCAGTGATGGGGATCCGTTCGGAGGATTCGATGCCGGTACCGGAGAAATGGGGCGCGAATCTGTCGGAGCGGAAGACAATAATTCCGTTCTCCTCGGTATCCTCTCGAACTACCAGGCGAACAAGACCCATTTTGCCTACAGTATCGCGGAACCATCACTCTACTATCATCTGCTTGAGAGTGACTTCGGTCTCAAAGGGAAGAAGCTGAAGGACCGTATCCTCAGTGAGCTGAGAGCAATCAGGGCGTTTCAACCCGCCGCCGATGCGGTCGATGCGATCCATACCGATGAGGGGAACCTTCTCTGCGTGATCCGTGAGGATGGTCTCAGTCTGATCAACTCGCTCGAAGATATCAAAGGATTCATCGGCGGACGGGTTCCCCGCATTCCGGTTATTGACAGCGCTGATATTTCTCTCATGAATGTCGTGCGCCTGAACTACAACCTTCAGCCGAATGAAGTGACGGTGGTGGTCTATGTCGGCTTCGATTTCACCCGTCTGATCTTCATGCGCGGGAACCAGTTCTTCCAGTTTGCACCGATCCTCGGCGAAGGGTACGATTCCGCCAATCTCGCGAATACCGTCTATAGTCGTCTGCTCCTGGAGCAGGACAACCTCGGCATTCCGCGGATAAGCAGGATTATTCTTGCCGGCGAGAGCAGGCGAATCAACCTGAGTGATTTTCTCTCGCAGCAGCTTCCGGATCAGGAAGTCGAATATCTGATCGCTCCCCAGCTGGATACGAGCGGGCTTCCGGCTGAACAACAGGACCAGATCTCGGAGTTTGCCGTTCCGATCGGTGTTGCGTGGAGAACCCTTGTACCGGAAGATCCGGATGTGTATGCGATTAACCTGCTCCCCGCCTCTGTGCAGGAGGGTCAGCGTTCGCTGAAGCTCGCATGGCACGGGTATCTTCTTCTGACCGTACTGTTTCTCTCGACGTTCTTCTTCAGCATGTCGGTCACACAGAAAATGCAGGAGATTGAGGAGCAGGCTGAAGTGCTTCGCCTCAAACAAACCCAGATCGCCGAGGTCGAGGCGCTGCAGAACTCGATCATTGAACTCGAGGCCCAACTCCAGACATTCCGGAACTCGCTGGAACTCTATGACAACATAGTTCCCGGAAGTGACCGCTGGAACAAAGTCTTTACAAAGCTCAGCCACGGTGTGGAGGATTTAAACTCGCTCTGGCTTGCGGATCTGGGATCGGATGAGAAGGGGACAATTACCATGAGCGGGTACTCTATCTACAGGACGAGGATTCCCCGTCTCTCAACCCTCTTCGACCGATCGATCCTGAAGGAAGTGACCGTTCAGGATATCCGTGAGGTTCCGGTGTACCGTTATCTGATTGAAATTCCTGGTCCGTTGGCAGCCAACGGTCAACCTGATTCACAGTCTATGGAGGCAGAGAGTGTCGTACAAAGCGCGCAATAGTCTGATCCTGGGCATCCTGGTCTTCCTGATCGTTGGTGTCGGAACGTATGTCAGAGGATTCAATCTCCCCGCGAAAGCGGAGAAGATCGAGACGGAGGTCAAACGGATCGATGAGGAGCTCCAGAATACGCCGAATCTGGTGAACCATTTCAACGACCTGAGCACCACGCTGGAGGAAGCACGCGGGCGATGGGAGAACAGGTCAAAGGACATTCCGGCTGAAGACATCTCGTCACAGACGTATGCCTATTTCAGCCGGCTGATCGATCTTAGTGGACAGATCAAGCTCGACATGATCTTTCAGGGGGCGGAGCAAAAGGAAAACTATGGCTACAATATCTACAACCTGAAAGGGGAAGCGTCGTTCGACAGCTGGTATCGCTTTGTCTGGTACCTGGAGAACGGCCGGAAGCTCTACAAGATCACCGACATGAAAACGAAGGGAATCGAAATCCCTCCGAAAGACGGTGAGGCGGGTGATTTCGTTGTCGGATTCGAAATGGTTGTCCATGCATACTTTTCCCAGGTGCCGGAACTTGCCAGCGCCCCGGGAGAACGGGCGATCATTCCCAACTATCTCGGGGTGGACCCGTTCATTCCGGTGATCTGGGCCGATGTTCCGCCGAACATGGACGGTCTGGTGGAAATCGAACGCTCGGATCTCAAGGCGGTGATTCCCGGCAAAGCGTTTATCCTGGATCAGGATAACAGAATCAGAACGCTGGCGGAAGGCGACGAGGTCTATCTCGGGTATGTCACCCGGGTCATTCCGGAAGACGGCCGTATTGAATGTACGCTTAACAAGGGTGGCATCATCGAAAAGGTCGAACTGACGATCAGATACAGCGCAGATGAAACTGTCGTGAACAAAGGTGGAAAGGGGCCGAGGTAGCCATGAATATTCGAATCACAGCACTGGTTCTGTCTCTTGTCGTTGCAGGAACCGCGTTTCTGCAGGCACAGACGAGTCCGTCGGAAAAACGGGCATTCAGAGAACACACGTCACCCGAGGAACTGGTTTCGATTGCACCTTCGACCCCGCTGGACAGGGCTCTGGTTGCACTCAGCGAGGTTTCCCAGCAGTTCATCGGAAAGGTCATCATCGATCCGGAAAACCGGACGATGCCGATCAATATCGATGTCCAGGCGAGACAGTGGCGCGACGCGCTGGAAATGATCTGCCACAAGAACGGGCTCTGGTACACCGAGCATGAGAAATATATTCAGCTGACCGGCCGGGCGCCTGAGGGAAGTGGGGTTGCCGGTGCGGATCCAACGGTCAACCGTCCGACATTCAGCAGCCGGGAACTGAAGATTTCCGCGGTCTTCTTCGAGGTCAATCTCACGAAGCTGGACGAAATCGGCATCAACTGGTCGTTCATGAAGAGCGCTTCCAACTACGACCTTGACATGAGTTTCAGCGGCGGTGATAAGGTAACAGCACCGATCTTCGACGTTGGACTGACGCCGAAGGTCAGCTTTGCCAACATGGACTTTCTGGCGAATGTGTTTTCGAGTTACGATCTCGGTGAAGTCCTTTCAGGACCCCAGGTGACGGTCCGGTCCGGGGAAGAGGGGAATATCCAGGTTGGTCAGGATTTCTCCATCAAGGAGCGTGACTTCGCCGGAAACCTGATTGATCGGTTCTACCACGCCGGTACGATTATCAAGGTCACACCTGTTGTCATCACAGAGCAGGGTGTTGATTTTGTCCATATGGATGTCGATGTGGAGCGGAGCTCGGTTCAGCCGAGTACCATCTCGACGATCGTCAACAAGACCGCAGCACAGACTGAGCTGCTTCTGCTCGATGGCGAAGAGACAATCATCGGTGGCCTTTACAGCAACGAGAAGTCGAATATCAGGCAGGGGATTCCGTTCCTGAAGGATTTGCCACCCTGGTTCTTCGGTCTTCGGTATCTGTTCGGTTATGAAAAAGAGCAGATTACGAAGAAGGAACTTGTGATCCTTCTGAAAGTGGATATCGTTCCGACATTGCAGGAACGGATTACACAGAAGACGCAGAATGACAGGATTTTTGAGCGCTGGCTCAAGGAGAAGGAAGATCAGGAACGACGTGTCAAAGGGGGAAACTAGAAGGATCAGTATTTCGGGCTCAGCGGTGTTGAAGCGAACCTAGAACAGAATGGGGATAGTCATATGAGATCGACGATTTTGGCGTGGGTGGTGGCGATTGGACTGATCGGCCTTGTCACCGGCTGTGAGGATGACAATCAATCGGCCGTCCAGGGGGAAGCAAAAATAGGCGGAACGGTCACGGATGACGCGACGCTGGCTCCGATCGCCGGGGTGAGTGTCCGTGCGAACAGTGTTTCGCTCGGGTCGAAGACAACCGTGACCAACGATCAGGGATACTACGAGTTCACTTTCGAAGTGGACAGCAGCGCGACCGTGGAGCTCGTCTTCACGAAGTCGGGATACAATGACAAGACTGAGACGACGACGGTCAACTCGGCGACATTTCTGACGCTGAATGTGGATGTGACCGCGAAATCCCCGATCATCGGCGGTGGCGGCAGTGATGGCGGAAGCGGGATTGCCCAGACGATTGCCTTCCTGAGCGCGGAACCGCAGGAGGTTTCGGTGTACGGCGTCGGCGGGCTTGAGACAGCGCTGCTCGAGTGGGAAGCACGCGACTCTCTTGGCTTACCTATCGATGCTGCAAATGCTATCGACATTACCTTCACGATCGTTGGTGGCCCGGGTGGAGCGGAGTATATCTCTCCGAGAACTGTCACCACGAGCGCCCTCGGCAAGGCATTCACTACCTTCAATAGCGGTGTCCGGTCAGGGGTGGCTCAGGTCAAAGCCTCTGCGACCGTTGGTGGAAGGACGATCGAGACCTCGCCGATCAGAATCGTCATCAATGCCGGTTTCCCGGATCAGGCGCATTTCACGGTTGGACCGGCACGGCATAATTTCCCCTCGCTGCTGTTCGTGTTTGGTAAGCGGAACCCGATCAGTGTGCTCGTGGGTGACAAGTACAGCAACCCTGTCCAGCCGGCGACGGCGCTCTACTTCCGTTCGAGTGCCGGAGTGATCCAGGCAGCAGTGCACACCGACGATGACGGCCAGGGAAGCGCTGATCTGATCAGCGGCAATCCGTATCCGCTCGGAGCCGCAGCCGATCCGATGGCGGGCGACGGCTATCACTTTGTGGTCGCACACACGATCGGAGAGTCGGGCGTGGATGTTATGGACAGCACGCTGATTCTCTGGAGCGGCTTCTCCGAAATCAAGAATATTACACCGACAACGTTCGACATTCCGAACGGCGGCACGCAGGTGATCACCTTTAACGTCTCTGATTACCTCGGTCATCCGTTGTCCGCGGGGACAATTATTACGGTCGCAGCGACAGTTCCTCCTCCCCCGTGTCCGGATTGTCCCATCAATACCGTCGGCAATTCGTTCGGGATTGACGGCTCGCTGACTCTGGACGACTATCTCGTCTCAGGGCCGGGAATAACCGATTTCTCCTTTGTCCTGAGTGACGGTTCGACAGACATCAACGACCCGATCGGTACGACCGTGACGGTCCGGATCTCTGTCGAGTCAGAGAACGGCGACGCCACCACATCCTTCGTGGGAACGCTGCACTAACCGTAAGGTTGAGATGAAACGGCGAACGGCCTCTGTTGCAACAGAGGCCGTTTGTATTTCATGCCGTTTCATCCTGTTGAACAGGGAATGGAGTTCCGCCTCCGCATTGATTTTCCTTCCGATTTGACGTAACATGAAATTTAGCCATTTCGTAATCGACAGGGGTCCCCTCACACTATGCCACGACGAACACCCGGGCCCGCCCGGGGCGCTGCAACCCGCCCGGATGTTCTCTCAATCCGGGGAGCCAGGGTCCATAACCTGAAGAACGTCAGCCTCGAGATACCGAGAAATCAACTCGTGGTGATGACCGGTCTGAGCGGGTCAGGGAAATCGAGCCTTGCCTTCGACACGATCTATGCTGAGGGTCAGCGCCGCTATGTCGAATCGCTTTCGGCCTATGCCCGGCAGTTTCTGGAACGGATGGAGAAGCCGGATCTTGACTCGATGGAAGGGATCGGTCCTGCGATGGCGATCGAGCAGAAAACCAACACCCGGAACCCGCGGTCCACCGTTGCCACCTCAACTGAAATTTATGACTATCTCCGTTTGCTCTATGCGCGGATCGGAAGCACAATCTGCCGGGGTTGCGGGAAGACGGTGATCCATGATTCAGCAGAATCGGTCGTTTCCTTTCTGCACGATCTGTCTGTCAAAGCAGGCAAATCCGGCGGGGAGGAGGATCTCAAGGTGCATATCGCATTTCCTGTCCCGGTAACCGGTGAGGGCGGATTCGACGAAGGTGTTGCGTTCGTCAAAAAGGAAGGGTTCTTCAGGCTTCTCTATGACCGCGAGCTGATTGACATCAACGCCGGCGGGATTCCGGATGGGATGTCGTTTGACAATACCTTCGTCCTCGTGGATCGACTCCGCTTTCAGCCGTCAGATCAGAATCCCCGGTTGATCGATTCCCTCGAGACCGCATTTTCAGCGGGTAGCGGTTGGGCGGTTGTTCTTGCGGGTGAGGACAATCCGCCGTTTCGTTTCAACCGTCAGTTCGCATGCGCTGAATGCCGGATCACCTACCCCGAGCCGGAACCACGGCTCTTTTCCTTCAATAGTCCGGTCGGTGCGTGTCCCGACTGCCAGGGGTTCGGCCGCGCGATCGGGATCGATCTCGACCTGGTGATTCCGGATAGGTCGAAAACGCTTCGTCAAGGAGTGGTGCAGCCATGGAAAACTCCGAAGTTCTCGGTTGTTCAGGAGAAGCTGGTAGCAGCGGCGGAGAAAAGAGGAATTCGCCTGGACGTCCCTTACGGCGAACTCAAACAGGAAGAAGTTGACTTCGTTCTGGAAGGATCCGGAACATTTGAAGGCGTATACAAGTTCTTCAAACGGATCGAAAGAAAATCATACAAGATCTATTACCGTGTTCTGCTCAGCCGGTATCGCGGCTATACACAGTGCGGTCTGTGTAAGGGGTCACGTCTTCGCGCCGAAGCGCTCGATATCAGAGTGGGCGGGAGACGGATATCAGATGTTGTGGCGATGACAGTGACCGAAGCGCTCCAGTTCGTGACAGATTTGAAACTGACAGCTCACGACAGAGAGGTGGCGAAACGGATCCTGGATGAACTGAGGCGACGTCTGAAGTATCTCGATGATGTCGGAATCGGCTATCTTACGCTCGAACGGCTGTCGAACACGCTTTCCGGAGGGGAGTCACAGCGGATCAATCTTGCGACATCACTCGGCTCTTCTCTGGTTGGAGCCTTTTATGTGCTTGACGAGCCGAGCATCGGCCTCCACCCCCGTGACAATGAGAAACTGATCGGGATTCTCAAGGCTTTGCGGGACATCGGGAACACTGTCCTCGTGGTTGAGCACGATCGGGATATCATCCGGGCTGCTGATTATCTGGTTGACCTCGGTCCGGGAGCGGGAGAACACGGGGGAGAGATCGTCTTTGCCGGGACTCCAGACCAGCTCCTCCTCAGCAGGGAATCACTGACCGGCGCGTATCTCTCAGGGGAGGCTGAGATCCCGGTACCGGCGGAGCGGAGAAACGCCGATGGGAAAGCTCTCTCGATCCGCAATGCTTCTGTCCATAATCTGAAACGAGTCGATGTGACGATCCCGCTTGGCGTTATGGTCTGCGTGACCGGCGTCAGCGGGAGCGGGAAGAGTACCCTCGTCTTTGACGTGCTCCACCGGCGTCTGAAGGGCGAAGCGGTAGCGGGTACGGAAGCGGTGACCGGGGCCGACAGTGTTGCTGCGGTTGAAAGCGTGGATCAATCTCCGATCGGCAGGACGCCCCGGTCCAATCCGGCAACCTATATCGGAGTGTTTGACCTGATCCGGACCCTGTTTTCCCGGACTCCCGCTTCAAGGATACATGGGTTCAAACCGGGCCATTTCTCATTCAATGTTCCGGGAGGCCGGTGTGAGGCATGTGAGGGAGACGGCGTGATCAAGGTGGAGATGCAGTTCATGGCTGACCTGTATCTCACCTGCGACTCCTGCAAGGGAAGCCGGTACCAGAAGGAAGTGCTGGACGTTCAGTGGAACGGAGCGAGTATCTCGGATATTCTCGGAATGCCGGTTGCCGAGGCGATCGGTTTCTTCGGGAGCAAGGCTGAAGGGCGGCGAATCGCTCTGAAGCTCAAGGTGCTCGATGATGTCGGCCTCGGCTACATCCGGCTGGGACAGTCAGCCACATCACTCTCGGGGGGAGAGGCACAGAGAGTGAAACTGGCTGCCCACCTCGGCAGCTCAGGTTCCGGTGCAACCCTGTTCCTGTTTGACGAGCCCACCACAGGCCTGCATTTCGACGATATCAGGAAGCTCCTTCGATGCTTCAACTCCCTGATTGACCGCGGCAACTCGGTGGTGATCATCGAGCATAATCTGGACGTTATCAAATGCGCGGATCATGTCATCGACCTTGGACCGGAAGCCGGGGAGGGTGGCGGGACAGTTGTCGCAGAAGGAACTCCGGAAGAAGTGGCCCTCAATAGAAAATCGTTGACAGGGAAGTACCTGGTGCCTTTACTTGGCATCAGGGAGGAGCAGGGAACAAGAAGGAAGAAGAGGAAGGTCGCTCCGTGACACGGGTCACGACATTCCCTTCGTCATGGTTGTATCTTGGTTGGCGCTAACAACAGAAAGGCAGTGGTGCAACGGTGGATTTGGGGAGGTCTGCCGGACGCGCCACTGCCTTTCGCCAATTCCGGGTGGTCAGTACACCATTCCGACGTTCAGCGTGATGAAGAACCCGCCGAAGCTGGTCTGATTCTTCGCCGGCAAACCTGTTTCCGAGTCATACAATGAAGGAATCCCTTCGCCGAACAGGTATGTAAAGTAGTACCGGAAATTCACTCCGAACAGATTGGATCGGTCACTGCCGAAATTCGCCCCGACCCCGATATATCCGCCGACAGTATAGTGGGCTTTACCCCTGCCGAGACTCTCAAAAAACTCTACCTGCCGAAAGAGAAACCCGGAACTGACCTGCGTTATTTCCGTGAAGGGTGCTGAATAAATTAGCGCCGGACCAACCCCCGCGTTCACGTACGGCCGGAAGGTGTCCACGATATCCTCTCTGAACAGTCTTCGCTGGATCCCGAATGTCAATGGCATCACAAGGAATCGGTTGAGTTTTCCCGGAATAAACGAGTTGCCGAAGAAATCGTGGAATTCGACTTCCCGTTCATCTTTTGCTTCAGAGATCGAGAGGGTGACCATCCCGTACATGTCCTGA
>Ga0224505_10001373_pt1 | contig 15432 bp, 9 predicted proteins | sample SF_Jan12_sed_USG_FD_169102 | JGI IMG/M metagenome (GOLD analysis project Ga0224505, IMG submission 169102) | Sediment microbial communities from San Francisco Bay, California, United States - SF_Jan12_sed_USGS_4_1 | ecosystem: Environmental > Aquatic > Marine > Sediment | place: USA: California... | reverse complement strand
CCGTGGGGTACTGCAGCGCTGCCTCCCGCGCCGCGACAAGCTGTCGCGCGAGCTCGCTGCGGGTCGCGGCGTCGAGCGGCTCGTCGGGCTCCATCTCGTGGGCGACGTCCTGCGCCTTCACCCCCTCGATCTCGTGACCGTTGAGGTCGGTGAGCGCGCTGCTGGACGCGACCGGCGCCGGCGTGGCGTGATCGTGCGTGCCGCCATGGGAGTCAGCGTCTGTGGAGACGGCCTGGGAGCGCTGGGCCTGCGCAGTGCGATCGCTCGGCGCGACCTCGGCGTGGTGGTCGTGCGCGACCTCGGCGTCGTCGTGCGCGACGTCGGCGTGGTCGCCGTGCGCAACCGTGGCATGGTCGCGCGCTTCGGGTGTGGCGATGAGTGCGGACGTCAGGGTGAACACCCCGATGATCGCGGCCACCGCCAGGCCTGGCGAACGGAACCGCAGCGTGGCTCGAGAGAGAAGCGCCACGGCGATCAGGATCGCCGTGGACTCCATCACCACGGTCGTGCCGTCGATGATCGTCATCGACTCGGCGTGACCGGAGTGCTCGCCGAAGGGCAGGCCGGCCGTGCGGCTGAGCGCCCACGCGGCGATACAGGCGGCACTCACGGCGATCACCGCGCTGAGGACACCCCGGGACGGCCGCAGTACCACCGCCACCCCACACCCCACCTGGAGCCACGCAGCGACGAGGAAACCCACGCCTTCGGCCGTCGATTCGTTGAAATGCGCAGGCGCGATCGCCAGGTGCACGGCACCGGCGCCCACGAGCAGCGCTGCCAGCGCCCACTGGGCGAAGGAGATGTCGGTGAGTGATTGGTGGGCCCCGGCGGGGCGCACCCCAGGCTCGGTCGGAGATTGCACAGCTGACATGGTTCCCCCTATGTCGGGTCGAGCGCCAACGCCCGACCCCTCGTGTTACCCCGATGCACCAGCTCGTTCCGTGTGCGCAAGATAGATCTTCTCGGCGACCTGCCGCCTGCACGTGTCGAGCATCGTGGAGTGAGGATCTGACAGCAGGCCGCGACGTCCTCGGTTGTGCCGTTCACCGTTACTTCTTGAGCACGTCGGACATCGCGGCGACCGACCGCAGGTCGGCGGCGTCCTCTCCCACGATGAACCCTGCCGCCAGCGCGTCGTGTGTGGCGCGGTTCCATCGTGACACGAAGCCGCCATGGTTCCGGTAGCGCTCGGTGAGCTCGTCCGCCGAGAACGGCACGGTGGTGCCGAACAGCGAGCAGAACGGCGAACCGCTCTGTCCGAATCCACTGAGTACGGCGACAGGCACGTCGACGGCCGGGGTGCGGACCCCGCCCCGTGCGATGCCGTTCGAGTCCCGCGCGTACACGACCGGCGAGAGACTGGTGGTCTCGAGCCGTGGCGCCATGGGGGGCGGCGTGCCGTGCCGGATCCAGTCGTCGAGGTGTGCGATCGCCGCCCGGGCGACGAAGGTCGCCGGCCCGCTGTTGATCGGCGTGGAGCACACGAAGTTCGGAAGCGGCTCGCTGACGGGATGGCGCATCGAGTCGAACCACTCGGCAACGGTTGACCGTCGGCCCATGTCCAACCCGGCCTGCGCCAGGCCGTAGAGGTCGAAGTGCGCCGTCCCGGCGACCTCATAGAGCCGGTACTCGAGCGGGCCGTCGCTGTCGGGCTGACGGGCGGCGACCCCACCCGCGTCGGTCTCTGCCTGGAAGACCACCACCGGAACGTCGAGGTCCTGCCGCATGAACGTCGGAGACGGGGGCGTGATGGTGGGGGTCTGAGGCGCTTGCCGCAAAGGTGCACCACCGGAGCCGCGGCTGTGGACGAAGAAGCCGTCGTAGACGTGGTGCTGGGGCTGGATCGCGTTGATATAGGTGACGAGGCGCCCCGCGGACTGCGACTCGCCGGCGGCGATCAGCACCTCGGGTTGCAGGCCGCCCAGCACGACGTCGGCGTGGTCGCGGATCGCCTGGCCGGCCTGCGAGAAGATGTCGTAGGAGAAGCTGTCACCGGGGTGGTTGAGCGTCCCGTAGCGATCGGGATCGCCTGGGGTGGGGCCGCCCACGCCGGACGGGCACGACGGATCCGGCGGCGTGGGGCACTTGAGCTGGTTCACCCCGACGGCCTGCGCCGAGACGCCGATCCACGCATAGCCGCGCCGGATCAACTCGACATGGGTGTGCTGCCAGTCCGGGCCGGCATCCACGCCGCCGCTGACATTGAGCCACTCGACGAGAACGGTGCCATTGAAGTCGTCGGGGTCAATCGGCCGATTGACGACAGCGCGGCTCTTGTACGCGGCCTGATCCGACGGTTCCACCGTCCACATGCCGTCACTGCTGAGCGGCGTCGTCTCCGCCCCGTACGCGGCGGCCGTTCCCTCGAAGAACACCTCGGACTGCACATAGCCCACCGTCCCCAGATCGAACTCGGTATGCCCGAACACGAGCGGGGCGCCGGGAACGGCGGCCACCACCGGCGAGCCAGCGTCGGCATGAGCCGCCGCCACCATGCCGACCGACAGCAGGAGCACGCAGGCGAGGCCCGCGATCACACTCCTCGTTCGACGAAGGCTACGAGAATTCATCCGACCCCCCGGCTGCATGGACAGGAGCCACTGGCCCCCAACGCACCAACGCGCACGACATCATCATCCGTGCGTGCCAGCGACGTCAACAGGGACGTGAACCCGTGCCGTCAGCCGTAGCGCGACCACTGGGCCACCACCGAGGGAACCTGGGCACACACAAGGCCAACACTCCGAGAAGAAATCACCACGCCATGACTCCCCGAATCGCTGAGAGCGGGGGACGGCCGCCCTGAATCGCCCCGGGAATGTTGCGTGCTCAACCCTTTGAGAGGATTGAGTCATGTCAGGAAGATCACGCCGGTATCCGGCGGAGTTGAAACAGCGCGCGGTGCGGATGGTGCTCGAGCATCAGGACGAGTACTCGTCTCAGTGGAAAGCGATCTGTCAGCGCCTCACATGGTCTAACGGGAACGGCGACGGCACCGTCGCGCTCGTGTCCGGAAACGCCCGGCTCGAGATCCCGCTCGGCATCCAGGTCGTCGACCTCACATTCGGCGACCTGGATGGGAACGACAGACCCGAGGCCATCGTGGCGCGGTTCGGCGCGCCGAACGCGGAGATCCGAGTCCTGCGCAACAACTCGTTCATCGCCGGCGACCCGCTCTGAGGCGGCACCGTTGCATTGGCGGATCGGGAGCGACGCGACGAGCGTGGGCCAGTGAATCGCCGTCGCACTGCTGAGCCCTCCTCGTTTGCCGGGTACCGGTTCCCACCCGAGGTGATCCTGCTCGCCGTGCGCTGGTACCTCCGCTACGGCCTGTCCTACCGCGATGTCGCCGCCGCCAGGCGCTTCTTCGCAACCGCGCTGAGCAACCACGAACGACCTGCAGAGATCACCACAGATCTGGCCGCACCGCTTCTGCGCGTGGTCGATGAGCTGATCCCGAAGCGGTTCATGACACCGAGCAATACTCGAACAACCGGATCGAGAACGACCACGGCCGCCTCAAGGCGAGGCTGAGACCAGTGCGCGGTCTGCGAACTGACCGGAACGCGTCGGTCGTGATCCGCGGTCACGCCTTCGCAGCGGGGATCGATCACCTACGTGTCCATGACCTCCGCCACACCGCTGTGGCCTTCTGGATCGCCGCCGGAGCCAGCCCCAAGGAGATCGCCGTGCGAGCCGGGCACACCTCAGTGGTCACCGTTCTCGACCGGTATGGCCATCTGCTGCCCTCCACCGAAGATCACGTGACCGATGCCCTCGATGAGATGGCCGTCTCCGCAGCTCAGCGGCATGCCGAGCGTGGGGCCTGAACACACCTTCAGGAGGCTGATTCTCGATCTGATGCGGGACAGATGCGGGACGGGTCCGGCATCGAAGCCGGTCAGTCGGTGCGGCAGGCCGGCAGAAATGGCATCTGACCTGCAGCGATGTGGAGTGGGCGATACAAGACTTGAACTTGTGACCTCTGCCGTGTGAAGGCAGCGCTCTAGCCAGCTGAGCTAATCGCCCGGAGCCCGTCAGGGTAGCGGGTCCGGCGCCCATCCGATCCTAAGGTGGACCCATGTCGGATCTGGTGTGCGCCAAGTGTGGCGAGGAGGACGAGCTGCTCGGTACCCGGGACGGCGACACCATCACCATCACCTGCGAATCGTGCGGGCTGGTGTGGGACCGCGACCTCACGCCACGGTGCCCGATCTGCGGCAGCGACGACGTCCGGCCCGCCTTCAAGGCCATCCTCGACAAGAGCCGGGGCACCCAGCTGTCGATCCAGTCGATGCGTCTGCTCTACCTGTGTCCCGATTGCGACCGTGAGCAGCTGGCCGTCTACCAGCAGTCGAACACGCCGATCCCGCCCGACGAGCTGCCGGTGACGCCCAGGGACTGAACGCTCGGCCAGCGAGGTCAGGCGGACACCTCCACCTCGGCCAGCTCGGCCAGCGCCATTAGCTCGGCGACGTGCAGTCCGGCCAGATGGTCGAGGTCGGGAACCAGCTCCCGGCAGGCCACCAGGCCGATGTCGAGCGTGTCGTGATAGCTCTGCACGGTGATGTTCAGCCCCTGGCCATCGACGATGGTGGACACCGGGATGTAGTGGCGCACCGCGGCGGGACCCAGGCCGAGCGGTTCACGCGGTCCGGGCACGTTGCTGATCACCACGTTGGCCGGCTGGGGAGCGAGGTTGACCACTCGGGGGTTGGTGATCACCCGCGCCGCCTGCAAGCCCAGACGCCCCGGCGTGACCGACGCCGACTCCAACAACAGCTCGGCCGGCAACAGATCATGGGCCTCCTTGGCTTCGGCCATGGTCTGACCGATGGCCGCCACACGGTCGGCGCGGTCGTCCAGGTCGGTCGGCAGCTTGGCGAAGATGCTCGACACCCGGTTGGTCCAGGGATCGTCGTCGATCTCGCGGATCGACACGGGCACCATCGCCACCAACGGTTGATCGGGTAGCGCGTCGTGGTCGAGCAGGTACTGACGCAGGGCCCCCGTGGCCATGGCCATCACGACGTCGTTCACCGTGACCCCCAGCGCCTTCTTGACGTCCTTGATGGCGGACAGCGGCACGGACCTGAACGTGAATCGGCGATGTGCGGTGATGGGCGCGTTGAACGGTGTGCGGGGCACGCTGGACGCCATGCCCCGGATCCGCTGGCGCGACTCGGGGTCACGTCCCAGGCGCCAGGCCTCGCTCAACAGATTGCGCTGGAGCTTGAGCATGCGTCGGGGCCGCCGGGCCAGATCGATGCTGGCCCGACCGAGCATCGACATCGGACCGGGTACGGCGGCCCTGGACTTGGCCGGGTGATCGTGCACGGCGGCGCCCTCGTCGCCGTCATCGCTCAGCAGCCGCTGGGTCATGTAGGCCCCGGCCACACCGTCGAGCGCCGAGTGGTGCACCTTGGTGAGGACCGCGGCCTGGCGGTTCTCCAGGCCCTCGATGACATAGGCCTCCCACAGCGGCTTCGACCGGTCGAGGGGGCGGCCGATCAGCCGCGACACCAGATCGTCCAACTGGCTCTGGCGGCCAGGCGGCGGAACGGCGATGTGGCGCAGGTGGTACTCGATGTCGAAATCCGGATCCTCGGTCCAGTACGGGTGATCGAGACCGAACGGCACCTCGACCAGTCGCCGGGTGAGCGGTGCGAACTCTCGCAGCGTGCGTTCCATCCGCGCTCGATACACCGCGAACAGATCGAAGTCGTCGTCCTCGGGCAGGTCGAAGATGAGGATGCTGCTGACGTGTCCGAACGTTCGCCCGGTCTCCATGTACAGGAAGCTGGCATCGAGTCCGGAGAGCTGTTGGAGCATGGAGGTTCCCCTTCGCGTGGGCGTTGGGTGAGACTAGGCGTCGCGGACGCCCCTCGTTCAGCCGCCCACCAACTGGGCGGCCAGCCGCTCGAGGCCGGCCACCCGACTGCCCTTCACCAACACGGCGGCATCGGCGCCGAGCTCACCCCACTCGACCAGTGCCCCCACCGCCTCGTCCAGGCCCGCGACCCTGACGGCACCTTCGTACGGTGCGTCCACCGCGATCACGTCGATGCCCAGCTGTCGGGCCAGATCGGCGATGCGACGGTGTTCGTCCTCGGATTCGTCGCCGAGCTCGGCCATCGGCCCCAGCACCGCCACCCGACGATCGACGGCCAGCGCGGCCAGCGAGCGCAGGGCCGAAGCCATGCTCAGCGGGTTGGCGTTGTAGGCGTCGTTGATGACCGTCGCACCCGACGCCGCGGTGCGCAGCTCCATCCGCCACGGCGACATCTTGGGCTCGGCCAGCCCGGCCACCACGGCCGACATGCCGGCCCCGGCGGCCAGCGCGGCGGCCGCCGCGGCGCAGGCATTGGTCACGTTGTGGGCGCCCCGGGCGCCGAGCACCACATCGGCCGAGCCCCACGGGCTCACCAGCCGGAACCGTGAGGTAAGGTCGGGGGCCACCTCCACCCGCTCGGCCCGCACCTCACCGTCGGCACCACCGAACGTGATCACCCGAGCCGCCGTGCGGTCGGCCATGGCCAGCACCAGCGGCACCTCGGCGTTCAACACGGCCCAGCCCTCGGCCGGAAGGTCCTGCACGATCTCGCCCTTGGCCCGAGCCACGGCCTCGACCGATCCCAGTTCGGACGTGTGGGCCGAGCCCACGGTGGTGACGACGGCCATGGACGGAGAGGCGATACGACACAGCCGGGTGATCTGACCCGGGCCCCGCATCCCCATCTCGACCACCACCGCAGCCACCCCGTCGGGCGCGTTCAACAGTGTGAGGGGCACCCCGAGCTCGTTGTTGAACGAGCGCTCGCTGGCGTGCGTGGCGCCGGCGCGCCGCAGGACCGATGCCAACAGATCCTTGGTGGAGGTCTTGCCCGCCGAGCCGGTGATGGCGATGACCGAGGCGTTGCCCAACCGCCGACGGACGTGGGCGGCGCACTGTTGGAGGGCGACGACGGTGTCGTCCACGCGGATGGCCGGGGCGTCGACCGGTTCGTCTCGGCTGGTGAGGGTGGCTGCGGCGCCGGCCACGAGGGCGGCCCCGATGAAGTCGTGGCCGTCGCGTTCGGCGACCACGGGCACGAAGAGCTGACCGGGCACCACCGCCCGACTGTCCTGGGTGGCGCCCTCGACGGCCACGTCGGAACCCCGCAGCTCTCCATCGGTGACGGCGGCGATCTCGGCCGTGGTGAGGCGCATGGCCGCAGTCTGACACCGCGGCATCCGATGGCGGCACCATGGTCCACGGTCGGCCGGTTAGCGTTGCATCATGACAACGCCGCCCATCCGCCTGGTCGTGCTGTTCGGGGGGCAGTCGGCCGAACACGATGTGTCGTGTGTGTCGGCTCGGCACGTGTTGGGCGCCGTCGACCCCAGCCGCTACCGCATCGAGCCGGTGGGCATCACCCGCGACGGCACCTGGGTTCGGGCCGAGGACGCCATGGCCGCCCTGGCCCGAGGGGCCGACGCGCTGCCCGACTCGCTGAAGGCCGTCGGGCCCGACTACGACCTGTTGCCGGCCATGCACGGCGCCATGCAACAGGGCGAACAGGTCGTGGTCCTCCCCGTGCTGCACGGTCCGCTGGGCGAGGACGGCACCGTGCAGGGCTTCCTCGAGCTGGCCGGGGTTCCCTACGTCGGCTGCGGCGTGCTGGGCTCGGCGCTCACCATGGACAAGGCCAAGGCCAAAGAGGTGCTGGCCCACCACGGCATCCCCCAGTGCCGCTTCCGGTCGTTCCACGAGGCCGAGTGGTCGGCCGAACGGGCCGATGCGCTCGCGGCCGATCTGGGGCTGCCCCTGTTCGTCAAGCCGGCCAACATGGGCTCGTCCATCGGGGTGTCGCGGGCAGCAACCGTCGCGCAGGTGGTCGAGGCAGTGGAACTGGCTCTCACATACGACGAGTGGATCGTGGTGGAAGAGGCGGTGGACGGCCGCGAGATCGAGTGCTCGGTTCTGGGCAATCACCAGCCCCGGGTGTCACTACCGGGCGAGGTGGTACCGGCCGACGAGTTCTACAGCTATGCCGACAAATACCACGACGAGGCCGCCCAACTGGTGGTCCCGGCCGAGCTTCCCGTCGCGGTGGTCGAACGGCTCCAGGCGCTGGCGGCCGACGCCTTCGTGCTGTTGCGCTGCGAGGGGCTGGCCCGAGCCGACTTCTTCTACGAGGAGGAGGGCCGGGGCCTGTTGCTCAACGAGTTGAACACCATGCCCGGCTTCACACCCATCTCCATGTACCCCAAGCTCTGGGCGGCATCGGGACTGTCGTATCCCGAGCTCATCGACGAGTTGGTCCGCCTAGCCCTCGAACGTCACCAACGCCGCCGGCGCCGCACCGACCGTTGAGCCCACTCCCGCAGCCAGGCCGACCGTGACCGACTGGCGGCGCACGTTCGACGAGCTCACGCTCGACGCGCTGTACGAGCGGCGGGGGGCCAAGTGGCGCAAGTACGACACCTCCGTCGTGCCGGTGTGGGTGGCCGACATGGACTTCCCGATCTCGCCGGCCGTGGGGGCCGTGCTGGAGCACCACCGCCGCCAGGGCGATCTGGGCTATGCCAGCTACGACGACGACCACGGCTATCGGATGGCCCTCAGCACCTGGCTCCAGGCTCGGGATGGGTGGGCACCTCACCCCGACGACATCCACACCGTGGTCGACGTGCTCCAGGGGATGGCCGCCACCGTCGCCGTCCACACCCGGCCGGGCGACGGCATCATCCTCCAGACCCCTGCCTATCCCCCGCTGTTCCGCATCATCGAAGAGGCCGACCGACGCCTCATCGCCAATCCGCTCACTGCCGATCACCGCCTGGACGTCGAGCACCTGGCCGAGGTGGCGCCCGACGCCCGGGCACTGCTGCTGTGCAACCCGCACAACCCCACCGGACGGGTGTTCACGGCCGACGAGCTGGGGGCCGCACTCGAAGTGGCCTCCCGGCACGACCTCCTCATCATCAGCGACGAGATCCACGCCGACCTCGTCCACCACGGGCACCGCCACATCCCGATGGCGTCGCTCGATGCGGCCCACTCCCGAACCGTCACTCTCACGTCGGCCAGCAAGACCTTCGCCATGCCCGGTCTCAGCTGTGCCGCGGCCATCGGCCCGCCGGCCATGCTCGACCCGATCCGCTCCATGCCCATGGGCCTGCTGGGCCATCCGTCGGTGGTAGGGCTGCGCGCCGCGGTGGCCGCCTGGGAGGACGACTCGGGCTGGCTCGACGAGGTCCGGCGCCGCATCGTCGACAACCTCCGTCACGCCGCCGCCCGCCTCGAGGAGGGCGGCTTCGGCACCACGGTGCCCGAAGCCACCTACCTGATGTGGGTCGATTGCCGGCCGAAGGATTGGAACGACGAGCCGGCCGAACGGTTCGTGCGCGACGCCAAGGTGGCCTTCGGGTTCGGCTCCGACTTCGGAGTCGACAGCGTCGATTTCGTACGCCTCAACGTCGCCACGGTGCGGTCCGTGCTGGACGAGGCGCTCGACCGGGCCTTGTCGCTCGGCTAATCCCGGCGTTCCCAGGGTCGATGGAACGAGGTGGGAGACCATTCGTGACAAGGCGAATCGGCACGTGTGTGCTGGCCATCTGTCTGGCCGTGGTGGGCTCGAGCGCGCCCGGTGTGGCCGCCGACGAGGCCGTCGACCGTGGGCTGAGTGTGCCGGGCGCACCCGAGTTGTTCTTCTACCGGACCGACCAGCGCAGCGCCATCTACGAGACCCACCGCAGCGGCAACCTGGCCCGGGTGCGGCTGGCCCGCAACTGGGGCCGGGACTGGACCCATGTGAGCCCGATCGAGGTCGACGGCGACAGCGCGACCGAGCTCCTCTTCTACCGGGCCGGCGACGGCCTGCGGGCCGTGCGCGACGTGGCACCCGACGGCGTCACCACTGACATCCGGCCCACCCTCACGTGGCAGCCCGGATGGGACGTGGTATTGCCGCTGGAGATGGACGGCGACGCCACCTCCGAGCTGCTCCTCTACCGAGCCAGCGACGGCCACCGCGTGCTCCAGGACGTGGCACCGGACGGATCCACGAGCATCATCACCGACACGGGCGGTTGGGCCGCCGGCTGGACGCACATCCTGCCCGTCGAGATCGACGGGGACAGCGGCACCGAGCTCATCCTCTACCGGTCGACGACCGGCAAGCGAGCCATCTACGACCTGCACCCCAGCGGGGGGTTGGCCGCCATCCGCACCGCCGGCAACTGGGCGTCGGGGTGGAGTCACGTGGTCCCGATCGAGATCGACGGCACCGGCGGCACCGAGCTCCTCTTCTACCGAGCGGCGACCGGCAAACGCTCCATCTACGACGTTCATCCGTCGGGCGCACTGATCGCCATGAAGCTGAACGGCAAGTACGCCCAGGACTGGAACCAGGTGCTGCCCATCGAGCTCGATGGCGACAGCCGCAACGAGCTGATGTTCTACCGGGCCTCCACGGGCAAGCGAGCCGTCTACGACATCCATCCGTCCGGCAACCTGATCCTGGTGCGGCGGGTGGGCCGCTATGCCCGCAACTGGAGCCACATCGTCCCGGCCGAGCTCAACTGAGATCAGTGGTCGCTCCGGCGATGAGCCGGGCGATGCGGCGAACGGGCTCACCCCTCATCAGTCCGCCATCGCCGAAGTGGCTTCCGTCGACCACTTCCACCCGCGCCGCGGGCGCGAGTGTCGTCCAGGGCGTCGACGTCAACTCCGGATCCGTCTGCGAGGCCCGAACCACCAGCACCGGACCGTCATAGGGTCCGGGGCGATAGGCCGTGGCCGCCCGATGGGCCGCCCGGTACAGGTACGCCTCGTTCAGCGTCGGCGACACCGTCGTACCGCGAGCGGCCGACCAGCGCCGGCGAACACCGGCCCACAGGGGCGAGCCGCGGCGGTGGGCGGCGTCCCAGGCATCGGCGACCAACGCGCGCAGGTCGCGCTGGGCCAGTAGGTCCCGGACCCGCTGACGGCGGTCCGAGACGGCGTGCTGGCGGCCAGGGAAGACCGTGTCGATCAGGACCACCAGCTCGACGGTGCGACCCCTGCGGGCCAGGCAGCGGGCCAACTCGTAGGCACCCAATCCCCCGGTCGAGAACCCGACCAGCTGCAACGGGCCGACCGGAAAGCGGGTCGACACCTCCCGCTCGAACCGGTCGACGAGGGCCTCCACCGTCGCCGCCGGCTGCTCCCGACTGTCACTGCCCGGCAACCGCAGTCCCCAGACCGGGATGTCCATGGGCAGGGCCTGCACCAGCGGCTCGTAGCCCAGCACGTGCCCTCCCCCGGGCGAGATCGCCAACAAGGGCGTGGCCGTGCCGCTGCGCCTGAGAGGGACCAACAGATCATCGGCGACCAGTCCGAGCCCGGACGGCTCGAGCGCCGCCGCCAACCGCGCCGGGGTACGAGCGTCGACGAGCGCGTTGATGGGAATGGTCCGCCCGAGCAGTTCCTCGAGGTTCGCGGCGAGCGCCACCGCCAACAGTGAGTCGCCGCCCAGGTCGAAGAAGTCGCTGTCATCGTCGATGGTGGGATCAGCGAACGCCGTTCGGAACGACTCGACAACTGCTCTCGTCGTCTCCGTGCCACCGGACGGACGAGGCGCCTTTTCCGACGTCCGGGCCGCACTCCAGTCCACCGCTGACCGATCCAGCTTGCCGTTGGGCAAGAGAGGCAGGTCGGCGACCAGGCTGATGCGTCGCGGCACCAGCGCGGCCGGCAACACCGTGGCGAGCTGTTCCCGGACCCGTACGGGGTCGACGTCAGGACCGGCCTCGAGGAGCGCGACCAGAACCCCGGGCCCGGCGTCTTCGGCCACGAGCTCGGCCAACGCGGAGGCGGGGTCGTCCTCGTCCGCCGCCTGCCGCAACAAGGCGGAGACGTCGGCGGGTTCGATCCGGCGGAGGGCATCGAACCCGGCCACGGGCTCGCGGGCCAGACCGACCGCGGCCCGGTGAACTCCGGGATGGGTCATCAGGTGCTGCTCGATCTCGCCGGGCTCGACGCGCCGTCCTCCCAGCGAGAGCTGCTCGTCGACCCGGCCCAGGAAGAGCAGGTGCTCGGCGTCGGGTGCGGTTCGCACCCGATCACCGGTGCGATACCACCGTTGCCCCTCGCGAACGACGAAGCCCCCGTCCTCACCGGTCAGATACCCGTCGGCCACGGTGGGACCCGAGATCCACAGCTCTCCGGCCACGCCGGCGGGCACCACCTCACCGAAGGCGTCCATGACGGCGACCGTGACACCGGAGATCGGCCGCCCGATCGGGACCGTCCGTTCATCGGCCCGGCAGCGATGCGCCGTGGCCCAGATGGTCGTCTCGGTGGGCCCGTACTCGTTCACGAGCTCGGCGTCGATCACCCGGTGGTGCCGACCGACCAGGTCGGCCGGACAGGCTTCGCCGGCCACGATGACGGTGGCCAGAGAACGCAGACGGCGTGCGTCTCCTCGGGCCAGGACGGCCCCGTAGAGGCTGGGCACCATCAGCGTGTGGGTGACGGCAGCCTCGCCGATGAGGTCCACCAGGCGATCCGGGTCATGGACCTCGTCCTCGGTGGGCAGCACCACCTCTCCCCCTTCGGCCAGCGTCCAGTGCAGGCCCACCATCGAGCTGTCGAAGGAGAAGGCCGACACCATCAGGAACCGATCGGGACGATCCGGGAAGTACGCGCGGCGGGCGGCCATGGACGCGGCCAGGTTCTCGTGTGTGATCTCGACGGCCTTGGGTCGACCCGTTGTTCCCGAGGTGAAGATCACGTAGGCCCCCGGCCCCGGACGGGCGTCCACGACAGGGGTTGTGGGACCCGGCGGCTGGTCGAGGCCCAAGACGACGGAGGTTCCGATCGGTTCGGACCAGGAGGCTCGGTCGTCGACCAGCACGACGCTCGGAGCCACGGCCTCCACCAGCGCGCGGATGCGGGACAGCGGTTGGGTCGGGTCGATGGGCACGTACGCAGCACCGACCTGCCAACAGGCCAGCATGGCCGCCACCGCATCGGTCGACCGACGTAACACCAGCCCCACCCGATGCCCGACCGCCACATCGTGGGCGGCCAGGACCGTGGCCAGCTCGTCACGACGGGCGCGGAGCCGGCCGTAGTCGAGCGACACCGTGCCGCACCGCACCGCCGGCGCCATCGCCGGGTGGGCGTCTACGAGGGGGCCCACGTGCTCGATCGGACCGAGATCCGGGCCGGCCAAGATCGACTCGCCCGGTCGAAGGGCACCGACCGGGCGGTGCGGGTCATCGAGCCCGGCCTCGATGACGGCGGCGAAATCGTCGAGCAGGCGTCGCGCTGCGGCCTGCCCCATGACCGAACCCGAGTACTCGATGCCCAGCTCAACCGATTGACCGCGCACCTGCACGAAACCGGTCAGATCGGTGACGGCTCGGCCCGAGGCCAGGATCTGATGCTCGACGCGGGCCTCACCCAGACGGGGAGGCACCAAGTCCTCGTAGGCCAGCATGACATCGACCGGAGGCGCAGTGGCGCCCTCGGCCCGGGCATCTCGCACCATCCAGGCATACGGGTAGGTGCGGTGGGCCAGCGCATCGGCGATGGCCTCGTCGGCCCGGGCGCACACCGCCGCGAAGCTGTCGGCCGGCTCGGCGCGCACCCGGACCGGGAGTGGGTTCAGGAAATACCCGACCAGCCGCTCGGCGTCGGGGTGGTCTCGAATGGAACTGGTGACGGCGACCTCGGGTTCACCGCCTCGTCCGTGGCGCTGCAACACGACGGAGAACGCGGCCAGGGCGACCGAGAACGCCGTGCGACCCGGCCCCTGAGCCAAGTCGGATGCGCACCGGTCCAGCGCGCGATGCACATAGCCGTCGGGCTCGGGAGGAACCGGCCGTTCCACGGCAAGGAAGGGCGCCCGATCTCGGCCCTCGCGATGTGTCCGCCAGAAGCGGGCATCGGTGCGGTCCTGCCGGTGCCGGGTCCGGTGCTGGTCGGCCAGGGCCGCGTACGTGAGGGGTAGTGGCGGGGGCTCCTCGCCGTCGTACGCAGCCGCCACCTGCTCCCAGAACACGTCGAGGGCGCCCGCGTCGGCCACGATGTGGGGCACGGCGACCAGCGCGGCCCAGCGGTCCGGACCAACGTCCCCCAGGCCCAATCGCACCAGGGGCCCGTTGACCAGGTCGAACGGTCGGCTCTTCTCGCCTTCCGCCCACTCCCGCACCGCCTGGTCGTCGGGCATGCTCCGCCGGATCACCTGGAGGGACTCCTCGATGCCGAGGTCACGCCGGTCGGGTCCGTAGGAGGTGTGCAGTGGCTGATGGTGCTCGACGACGGTCGCGACCGCGTCGACCAGGCGATCGGGATCGATCGATCCCTCGATCGTGTACAGGCGGGTGACGTTGTAGCGCACGTCGTCGGGGTGGCTCCGAGCGTGGAACAGCAGGGTCTCCTCCCCCACCGACAGCGGGAGCGGCCCCGACGACCGATCGGAGACGACCGGGACCATGGCCACCTCACCGCGATCGACGGCCTCGCGGAGCAGCTCATCCACCACGGTGGCGAGGTCGCGCACGGTTCGATGCCGAAAGGCCAAGCGCTCGGGTATCTCGGTACCGACCGCCTCGCTCACCGCCACGATCATCTCCAGCGCCCGCAGGGAGGTTCCCCCCTGATCGAAGAAGGGGGCCGTGACGCTGACCGCCTCGAGACCGAGCACCCTCGCCCACACGCCGGCGATGACCTCCTCGGTCTCCGTGGCGGCCGGTTCCTGGTCGCCGAGGCGCTGGGTTCGATCCGGGGCAGGCAGTCGGCCGACGGCGACCTTGCCGTTGTCGTTCAGCGGAATGGCGTCCACCCGCACGAAAGCGCTCGGGACGGCGTGCGCAGGAAGGAGTCGAGCCAGGTGCCGACGAAGCTCGTCGGGCTCGATCTCCTCGGCGGCGACGTACCACCCGGTGAGGATCTCGGCCGGGCGCGGACGGTACCCGATCTCGGCCAGCATGGCGTCGACTTCTTCGGTCACGATGGGGTCATCGAGCTCCTCCACGGCCTCGGCCCTGGTCTTGTGGCCGAGGCGGACGTCCCAGCTGTACGGCAGTGCGTAGTTGTGGAAGCCCCGCTCGAGGCGATGCACGTGGATACCGGCCGCGTTCACCAGGCAGTTGGTGGACCGGCCCGTGTCAGCCGGCCGGATCCACGGTGCCCGCTCGGCCAGGAACGACAACATCTCGTCCAGTTCGACGTCGGTGTAGCGGTAGTAGTCGACGAACTCGATCCGCTCGAAGACATCGTCGGTGGCGAAGATCGACACATCGAGCAGCCGGGACACGGCATCGTTCTCACGGTGATAGGCCTTGCGGGCCTCGAGTACCGTCTGATCGATCGCCGCCGGGTCGAAGCCACCCCGACTGAACTGCGCCGGCGTGAGGCGGGTCTCGAAGAACTGCCCCCGGCTGAGACCGGTGACG
>Ga0224505_10001372_pt1 | contig 15435 bp, 13 predicted proteins | sample SF_Jan12_sed_USG_FD_169102 | JGI IMG/M metagenome (GOLD analysis project Ga0224505, IMG submission 169102) | Sediment microbial communities from San Francisco Bay, California, United States - SF_Jan12_sed_USGS_4_1 | ecosystem: Environmental > Aquatic > Marine > Sediment | place: USA: California... | reverse complement strand
AACGGTGATGGCGTTGACGTAGTCCTTGGTGAGAGCCGAGTTGGTGGTGCGGATCTCCATGCCCCGCTCCTCGGCGATGCGCGTGGCGTTCACGAACGAGACCGGCTGACCCGAGATCTGACCCAGCAGGCCCTTGACCAGGGACAGCTCGGTGAGGCGGTTGTCGAAGCCACCGATCTCACCCTGGAACTCGATCTCCAGCTGCTCCGGGAAGGCGTCGCAGAGGCTGGCGAACATGGCACCGAGCTTCTCGGCCAGCGGGAGGAAGGGTCGCACCGCCTCGGCCACCTCGCGGGCGTCGACGTTGACGGCGAACGGGACGAACTCGCCGGCCAGGGCCAGGCCGACCTGCTCGGCGATGGTGATGCCGGCCTTGTCCTGTGCCTCGCGGGTACTCGCCCCGAGGTGCGGGGTGACCACCACCGCGTCGAGATCGAAAAGAGGTGATTCGGTGGCGGGCTCGTCGGTGAAGACGTCGAGGGCGGCACCGGCGACGGTGCCGGCGGCGATGGCGTCGGCCAGGGCCTGCTCATCGATGATGCCGCCTCGACTGACGTTCACGATGCGCAGGTTGGGTTTGGCCCGAGCCAGCAGCTCGGCGTCGAAGAGCCCGACGGTCTCGGGCGTCTTCACCAGGTGCAGGGTGATGAAATCCGATGCCGCGACCAGCTCTCCCAGGTCCTCCACGAGCTCGACATTGATCTGGCGGGCCCGGTCGGCGGAAACATAGGGGTCGTAGGCGATCAGGTTCATACCGAACGCCATGGCCCGCTGGGCCACCAGTTTGCCGATGCGTCCGAGGCCGACGATGCCCAGGGTCTTGTCGGCCAGCTCGACCCCCTCCCATCGCGACCGCTCCCAGCGGCCCTGCTTGAGCGCACCATGCGCCTGCGGGATGTTGCGAGCCTGGGCCAACAGCAGCGCCATCGTGTGCTCGGCGGTGGTGAGGGTGTTGGACTGCGGCGCATTGGCAACCATCACCCCCTGCTCGGTGGCGGAATCGACATCGACGTTGTCGAGCCCGATCCCGGCCCGCCCGACCACCTCGAGCACATCGGCCGCGGCCAGCACTTCGGTCGTCACCTGGGTCGCGGATCGGATGATCAGGGCATGGGCGCCGACGATGGCGCGACACAGACCGGCCTCGTCGAGGTCGGTCTGCACATCGACGTCGTGACCGGCCTCCCGCAAGGCGTCGAGTCCGGGTTCGGCGATCTTCTCGGTGACCAGGATGCGAGCCATCGGCACAACCTACTGGGACCCACTCGACCCACAACCAACGGGACCGGCAATGGGTCGGGAGTCACACGAGGACCGTCGGCGACCATCGGTGTCGCGGCGGCCGCAGTCAGAGCGCCGGCTGGAATCCGAGAACCTCGCCGAAGAAGGTCAACTCGGCCTCGAGGGCAGCAACGATGCTCTCGGCCTGGCGGAAGCCGTGCTGCTCGCCCTCGAACTCGAGGTACTCGACCCGCACCCCGTTGGTCCGGAGCGCATCCACGATCATCCGACTCTGGTTGGGCGGCACGATGGCGTCGTCGCTGCCCTGCAACACGATCATCGGCGCGGCCAGGGACTGGACATGATGGATGGGCGATCGGGCGATGTAGGTCTCGCGGTCGGCCGGATAAGGCCCGACCAAGGTGTCGAGGTAACGACTCTCGAACTTGTGGGTATCAGCGGCCAGCACCTCGAGATCGGCCACGCCGTAGCGGCTGGCTCCCGCGGCGAACACATCGTGGAAGGCCAGCGCGGCCAATACCGTGAAGCCGCCGGCGCTGCCCCCTTTGATCAGGAGCCGTCGGCCGTCGACATCGCCCCGATCGACCAGGTAGCGGGCGGCGGCCACGCAGTCGTCGACGTCGGCGACGCCCCACTGCCGGTAGAGCTTCTGGCGGTACCGGCGGCCGTAGCCCACACTGCCCCGGTAGTCGACGTCGACCACCGCGATCCCCCGGCTGGTCCAGTACCGCTTGGCCAGGTCGAGTTGGGTGCGGGCGTTGGCGGTGGGCCCGCCGTGGGCCAGGACGAGCAGCGGCGGTCGCTCACCCGCAGGCGCCCGGGAGTGGGGATTCGCCGGTGCGTAGTAGAGGGCGTGGGCGTGGTCCCCGTCGGTCGTGGGGAAGGTGATGGCCTCTGCGTCGGGCAGCAAGCCCGGCTCGATGCCGTGATCGCGTGGTGGCACCACGATCCGGTCGCCGAGCACCACCGCGGTCTCCTGCGACCACGAGGCGGCGGCGAACACCAGTCCGTTTCCGTGGGCGCGGACGGTACCAAACATGGTGTAGTCGGGGTGACCTTCGAGGTGCTCGGCGCCGTGGTGGTACCAGACCCCGACCGGTGTCCCGTCGGCCAGGAACGTGTAAGGGCTGGTGCCGAACACCCAGCCGGGGCAGCTGATCTCTCCCGGACCGTCGAGCACCGGCTGGTGGTGGCCCAGCCGGTAGAGCTTCCACCAGTCGTCGCGATCACTCAGCCAATGGAGCTCGCCGGACGGACTCCACTCGGGGAGCCACACCGACTCTCCCCCGTCGCCCGCCACCCGCTGCGCATCGGCCACCGATTCGCCGACCAGGTCGGCCAACCAGAGCTCGGTGTCGTCCCACGGCATGTTGGGGTGGTTCCACTGCACCCACGCCAGTTGGCGACCGTCGGGTGACGGGCGCGGTGAGGCGTAGAAGTCGGCGCCTCCGGTCAGGACCGCGATCCGCAAGGAACCATCGGTGGCCACTGCGACCACCTCGTTGACCGGTTCGGCGCCACCGTCGGTGTGGGTCTCTCGCACACACACGTACCAGGCGCCATCGGCAGTGAGCCGGCCGTCGGCGAAGCGATCACCCCGCTCGACTGCGGGCTCGGGGGTCAGGAATCGGGGGGCCGCGCCGACCCGATCGCCGTCGAGGCTCCGCAGGCGCTGGTCACCGAGCTGGCTGTAGATCAGGGTGCCGTCCTCCACCCACCACGCCCCACCGCCATACTCGTGCACGAGGGTGCGCACGTCGGCGTCGGCCGGTGTCATCTCGTCGATCGCGCCGGCCCGCCATCGCATGAGCGCGGTGCGACCACCCTCGGTGGGCCGGGACTCGGCCCACCACACGTCGTCTCCGTCGGGGATCACCTCGCTGATCCCCACCGCACCCTCGACGAGCGATGCGGCGCTGATGGGCGATGGCCAGGCCCCGTAGGGCAGCTCGCTCATCCTCGGGCCAGGAAGTCACCGATGCGGGTGATGCCCTCACCGAGGTCGTCGTCGCCGAGAGCGAACGACAGGCGGGCATGGCCAGGGGCACCGAAGGCCTCGCCGGGCACGATGGCCACCTTGGCCACCTCCAGCAGGACCTCGGCCAACTCGACCGTGGTGGCCGGGATCTGACCCGCATAGGTGCGCCCCAGGAAGGCCTCGAGGTTCGGAAAGGCGTAGAAGGCACCCTGGGGTTCGGGGACCACGACGCCGTCGATGGCCGACAGCATGGCGTACATGTTCTTACGCCGTCGGTCGAAGGCCTGGCGCATCTCGTGGACGGCGTCCAGCGGGCCCGACACCGCGGCCAGCGCCGCCCGCTGTGACACGTTGGCGACGTTGGAGGTGGCATGGCTCTGGAGGTTGGTGGCCGCCTTGATGACGTCGGTGGGCCCGATCATCCAGCCCACCCGCCAGCCGGTCATGGCGTAGGTCTTGGCCACGCCGTTGAGCACCACGCATCGATCGGCGATCTCCGGCACCACCGCCGGCAGGCTGTGGTGGGTGTTGTCGCCGTACACCAGGTGTTCGTAGATCTCGTCGGTGATCACCCAGATCCCTTTGTCGACCGCCCACCGACCGATGGCCTCGATCTCGTCCCGGGGATACACCGCGCCGGTCGGGTTGGAGGGCGACACGAACAGCATCGCCTTGGTCCGGGGCGTACACGCCGCCTCGAGCTGGTCGACGGTCACCCGGAAACCGCTGGTGACGTCGGTGGGCAGGATCACCGGTGTGGCACCGGCCAGGCGCACCGGCTCGGGATAGGTGGTCCAGTACGGCGCCGGCAGCAGCAGCTCGTCGCCGTCGTCGAGGAGCGTGAGCAGGGTGTTGTACACCGCGTGCTTGCCGCCGTTGGTGATGAGCACCTGGTCGGCCCGGCACGCGAAGGCCGAGTCCCGGGTCGTCTTGGCGGCCACCGCCTCCTTCAGCTCGGGCAGGCCGCCGACCGGTGTGTACTTGTGGTTCTTGGGGTCACGGGCGGCGATCACCGCCGCTTCGACGATGTGGTCGGGAGTGGCGAAGTCGGGTTCACCGGCGCCGAAGCCGATGACCGGCTCGCCGGCCGCCTTCAGCGCCTTGGCCTTGCTCGAGACGGCGAGGGTGGCCGACTCGGCGATGGCACCGACTCGGCTCGAGATGCGCTGGTGCTCGGTCATGGCGATGCTCCGGCCTGGAGGGATGGATCGGCGCCGAGTGTGTCACGCCGACGCCCCGCCGTGCCCACCCGATATCCCCACCGCGCGGGGCCGAGCGACCACGCGCCATCGGCCGCACGCCACCACCCGTTCGGGGGGTTCGGGCCATTCGGGCCGATGTCGGCCGTTTTCCACTGGCGGCGTGACGGGGGCCGGGGGGTACGTTGGCGGCCGTGATGACACCGATCGAGATCCCGCCCGCCCTGCTGCCCGCCGATGGACGATTCTGCTCGGGACCGGGCAAGGTGCGGGTGGAGGCGCTGGAGGCGCTGGCCGCCACCGGCGCCACCTACATGGGAACCAGCCACCGCTTCGTCACGGTGCAGTTCAAGGTGGCCGAGCTGCGCAACGGCCTGGCCGAGATGTTCGCCCTGCCCGACGGCTACGAGGTGCTGCTGGGCAACGGAGGGTCGACCAGCTTCTGGGACGCCGCGTCGTTCGGACTCATCGAGCGCCGCTCGCACCATCTGAGCTACGGCGAGTTCAGCTCCAAGTTCGCGACGGTCACCGAGGCCGCGCCGCACCTCGAGCGTCCCGAGGTGATCACCGCTGAGCCGGGAACGCGCCCCGATGTGCAGTCGGGCACCGACGTCGACGCCTACTGCTACCCGCACAACGAGACCTCCACCGGCGTCATCATCGACCCGACCCGGCCCGATGACGACGGCCTGGTGCTCGTCGATGCCACGTCGGCGGCCGGCGGTGTGCGCTTCGACCCGAACCAGACCGATGTCTACTACTTCGCCCCGCAGAAGGCGCTCGCCTCCGACGGCGGGCTGTGGCTGGCCGCCTGCTCGCCGGCCGCCATCGATCGCATCGAGCGGCTGGCGGCGTCCGATCGGTGGTGCCCGGCCACCCTCGACCTCAAGATCGCCCTCGACAACAGTCGCAAGGACCAGACCTACAACACACCCGCCCTGGCCACCATCTTCCTGGCCGCCGAGCAGGTCAACTGGATCAACGACCAGGGCGGACTCGAATGGGCCGCGGGACGCTGCGACCAGTCGGCGGCCACCATCTACGGATGGGCCGAGGCCAGCGACTATGCCGCGCCGTTCGTCACCGACATCGGCCACCGCAGCCCCATCGTGGCCACCATCGACCTGGACGAGCGGCTCTCGGCCGACGACATGGTGGAGCAGCTTCGCCTCAACGGGATCCTCGACACCGCCGGCTACCGGAAACTGGGACGCAACCAGCTGCGCATCGCCCTGTTCCCCGCCATCGAACCGTCCGATGTCGAGGCCCTCACCCACTGCATCGACCACCTGGCCGAGCGCCTCTGATCGCGGGCCGGCCGAACGAGTCCAGGCCTGCCCGTCAGGGGGCGAAGTAGCGGCTGAGCAGGAACCCGGCGCCGGGGATGCCACAGGCGTCGATGTCGGCCGCGGCCCGGCCCACGTCATAGCCGACCGACCGGAACTCCACACCGTGTCCGTCGGGGGTGTGATCCACCACCAGGTAGCGGGCGTCCTTCACCGCATCGGTGGGATTGCTGACCGATCCGGGATTGACGTAGCGCACACGGTCCACCTGGTGATCGGTCATCGAGTGGGTGTGGCCCCCCACCACCAGATCAGCACCGGAATCCGGAAACAGCCGGCGGTACTCGGCCCCTGACCGGTCCGGGTGAATGCCGTCCCCGTCGTCGGCGCGCAGCGACGCATGCACCGCCAGCAGCCGAGTGCCGTCGGCGAGCACGAAGCGGGCCCGTCGCCGGAATCCGACCAGCCTCTCCAACAGGCCCTGGCTGGTCAGCGCCCCCTTCGTCCACGCGAACGACCCCACCACCTCGACCAGGCGGGGCAGCTCGCTGGCGTCGGCAGCCACCTGCTCCAAGGTGGGGTCGGGCCGGTCACCGGTGAGGACATAGCGCTCGGTGTTGCCGGTGATGGCCGCCACCACGTCGACCTCATCGAGTCGACGCAGCACCTCGCACGGGTGCGAACCCATGGCGACCACGTCGCCCAGCACCAGCCATCGACCGACACCTCGCCGGCGCCCGTCCGCCAGCACGGCGTCGAGGGCGCGCAGGTTCCCGTGGACGTCGGTCATCACCCCGAGCCGACCGGGATCGAGCCTCGGGACCGGATCGCTCATCACCCGATGGTGCCACGGTCGGGGACGCATCCCTCGAAACGGCGCTTGACCCTCACGTGACGTGAGGTCGTACGGTCGAACCATGACCACGGCCGAACCCACCAGCGGACGACGAATCGGCGAGATGGCCTCGGCCACCGGACTCACCGTCCGCACCCTGCACTACTACGACGAGATCGGCCTGCTCGTGGCCTCCGACCGCACCGCGGCCGGCTACCGGCTCTACTCGGCCGCCGATGTGGAACGGCTCTACCGGATCTGCCTGCTCCGCCGCCTGGGACTCCCCCTGGCTGACATCGCCCGGGCCCTCGACGACACCACGGCCGACCTGCGGACGGCGCTGACCGACCACCTCCGCTCCCTCGAGGAACGCCTGGAGGTGGAGACCCGCCTGCGGGGTCGGCTCAGCCGACTGGTCGCCGCACCGCCCGCGGACCCCCCGCTCACAACCGACCTCTTGGAGGTCTTGGAGGAGATGACCATGCTCGACACGACTGTGCAGAAGAGGATTTCGATCCTCGTGTACGCCGACCTGGAGGCGGCTCACGACTTCCTGGTCCGGGTCTTCGGCTTCGAGGCGGGAGAGCTGACCCGCGACGACCACGGGCGGGTCATCCACGCCGAGCTGTACGTTGGTGACGGCGTCGTGTGGCTGCATCAGGAGTCGCCCGAGTTCGGGCTGGCCTCACCCGCATCGCTCGGCGGCGCCACCGCCACCATGGCGGTCATGGTCGACGATGTCGACGCCCACTTCCGCCACGCGTCGAGCGAACGCGCCACCATCCGATACGAGCCGACCGATCAGGCGTACGGCTACCGGGAGTACGGCGCGCTCGACCTCGAAGGCTGCCTCTGGTCGTTCATGAAGCCCCTCGACTGAGCGGTCGTCCGGCCGGGCCACAACCACCGGTGAGGGCATAGCCTCTGACCGACGGCCGAGACATCCGGAGGGATCCCGTGCAGACCAATCTCCTCATCGGGGGACGATGGGCCGATGGCTCCGAGAACGAGCGCATCACGGTCCTCGACCCCGCCACCGGCGAACCGATCACCGACGTCGCCGCGGGCACTCCAGGCGACGCGTCACGGGCGGTCGACGTGGCTGCGGCGGCCCAGCCGGGTTGGGCCGCCACTGCGCCACGGGTGCGGTCCGAGGTCCTGCGAGCCGGGTGGCAGACGATGGTGGACCACACCGACGAGCTGGCCGAGCTGATCGTGCGCGAGCACGGCAAGCCGCTGGCCGACGCCAAGGGCGAGGTGGCCTACGCCGCCGAGTTCTTCCGATGGAACGCCGAGGAGACGGTGCGCATCCACGGTTCGATGGGTTTGGCTCCCTCCGGCGACAAGCGGATCATCGTGCACCATCCGCCCATGGGGGTGGTGGTGATGGTCACGCCGTGGAACTTCCCCGCGGCGATGATCACCCGCAAGCTGGCACCAGCCCTGGGTGCCGGCAACGCGGTGGTCATCAAGCCACCGCGCGAGACGCCCCTCACAGCCCTCCGAATCGGCGAGCTGCTGGAGGAGGTGGGCCTGCCCCCGGGGCTGGTCAACATCGTGGCCACGACCGATTCGGGCGGTTGGTTCGACGCGGCCGTCGACAACACCCACACCCGCATGGTGTCGTTCACCGGCTCCACCGAGGTCGGACGCGTGCTCCTGCGCCGCTGCGCCGATCGAGTCCTGAAGACGGTGATGGAGCTGGGCGGAAACGCTCCGTTCATCGTGTTCGACGATGCCGACCTCGACGCGGCCGTCGAGGGAGCCATGGTGGCCAAGATGCGCCACTCGGCCGAAACCTGCACCGCGGCCAATCGGTTCTACGCCGAGGCCGGGATCGCCGAGTCGTTCACCACCGCGCTGGCCGACGCGATGGGTGACATCAAGGTGGGCAACGGGTTCGGCGAGGGCGTCACCTGTGGTCCGATGATCAACGCCCGTGCGGTCGACGACATCGACGAGCTGGTCCGGGGGGCGGTCGCCGCCGGCGCCTCCATCGTGGTGGGCGGTGGGCCCATCGACGGCCCGGGCTTCTTCTACCAGCCCACCGTTCTGGGCGATGTCGACCACCGGTCGCCGATCGCCCACGCCGAGATCTTCGGCCCCGTGGCGCCGGTGATCCCCTTCACCGACACCGATGCCATGATCGCCCAGGCCAACGACACCGAGATGGGTCTCACCGGGTACGTGTACACCCGCGACCTGGCCCGTGGTCTGCGGGTGAGCGAGCGCATCCAGGCCGGCATGATCGGTCTCAATCGCGGTGCCGTATCGGATCCGGCGGCGCCCTTCGGGGGCATGAAGCAGTCGGGCCTGGGTCGCGAAGGTGCCAGCGAGGGCATCTACGAGTTCTGTGAGACCCAGTACATCGCCACCAGCTGGTAGGGGGTCAGGGCCCGATCAGCGTCACGTGCGGCGCGTTCGCGGCACGGCGTGCGGCTCGGGGGCAGATGGCTCAGAGCGGGCAGACGTCGAGCACGCCGCGGGCCAGCTTGCCGTGGTGCATGTCGTCGATCACGGTCTGTACCTGATCCAGCGGGTACACCTTGGTGACCAGCTCGTCGAGCTTGTACTTGCCGGCCAGATAGAGCTCGGCGATGCGACGGATGTCGTACTGGGGCTTGCTGGAGCCGTACCGACAACCCATGATCGACACGTCGAGGTAGGTGGTGAACGGGGCGTACTCGACGGTGGTGTCCAGCGGCGGCACCCCCAGCACGATGACCTGGCCGCCCCAGTCGACCATGCCGATCGATTGCTCGATCAGCGCCTTGGCGCCGACGCACTCGAAGACGTGGTTGGCGCCCCAGCCCCCGGTGAGCTCCTTGACCTTGGCCGTGCTGTCGGCCTCGGCCGCGTTCACCCAGTGGGTGGCACCGAACTCCATGGCCAGCTCTTCCTTGCCCGGGTTGGTGTCGATGGCGATGACCGGGTTGGCCCCCGAGATGGCGGCAGCCTGGATGACGTTGAGCCCGATACCGCCCACGCCGATCACGACGACGCTTTCGCCGACGCCGACCTTGGCCCGGTTGAACACCGCGCCGGCACCGGTGAGCACCCCACACCCGATGAGCGACGCCGCCGGAAGCGGCACCTCCTTGGAGATGGGCACGGCCTGGTTGGCCTTCACCACGGTGTATTCGGCGAACGAGCTGATGTTGGCGAACTGATACTGCGGCTCACCGTCGAGGGTGAACGGCTGAGGTCGGCCTCCGAACGTCGCTCGGCACATGGTCGGCCGACCGCTGTCGCAGGCACCACAGGCGCCGCAGTTCCCGAGGGTGGACAGCACGACATGATCACCGACGGCGACGCTGGTGACCGCGGCGCCGACCTGGGTGATGATGCCGGCCCCCTCGTGGCCCAGAACGACGGGCGTGTTGAACGGGATGGTGCCGTTGATCACGCTGACGTCGCTGTGACACACGCCCGAGTTGACGATCTGGACCTTGACCTCGTTGGCGTCGGGCTCGCGTACCTCGAGTCCCTCGACCACCGACAGCTCCTCGCCGTCGAAGACGATTCCCTTCACGTTGTCACCCCTGAACCCTGTGGATCGGACAGGGCGATGGTATCGGTGTGGTCGAGGTGGGGCGAAGTGAGCTCGCCGCTCGGGCTCAGGCCCAGGGGCCCACGCCCAACACGATGCCGGTGTTCCAGGTGACCACCACGACGTACCAGGCGATGGCCACACCCAAGGTGGCGTGCACCACGCGGATGCGGGCCCGGATCATGAACATGAACCACGCCACCGCCCCCAGGGCCACCACCTTCACCGCTGCGGCCGTCCAGAGGCTGGCCACCACGTCCTGCATGAGCGGGTTGGCCTCGCGCAGCACCCCGCGTTGCAGCCCGACGTGGGTGATGATCATGTCGCCCAGATTCAACCCCACCAGCACGGTGAACAGCACCATGGCGGTGGAGACGCGGATGTCCCGCACCGCCCGGTTGCCGTCGATCGTCAGCTCGCCCAAGACGTCGTTCTCCATCAAATCGCAGAGTACATCATGAAATATACCGAAAGATATCCACTGCTCACTGGCCCAGGAACCCCCGCAGCAGGGGATCGACCTGGGCATTGACCAGCAGGCTCCCACCGTCGATGACGACGCTGTGCCCGGTGACGTAGCGAGCCAGATCCGAACACAGGAACACCACCACATCGGCCACCTCGTCGGGATGACCGATGCGACCCAACGGCGTACCGGCTTCGATGGGACCGGCCAGCTCCGGGTCGTCGCAGATGAAGTCGTTGAGTCCGGTCCGGATGAACCCGGGAAGGACGGCGTTCACCCGGATGCCGTCGCGGCCGTACTCCAGCGCCCCCGATCGGGTGAGGGCGATGGCGGCCGCCTTGGCCGCCGAGTAGGGCGCCTCACCGCGGGTGGGGCGAAGGCCGTTCTGACTGGCGTTGGTGACGATGCTGCCCCCACCGGCGGCGCGCAGATGTGGCACCGCGGCGCGCATGCCGGTGAACACGGAGGTGAGGTTGGTGTCGATCAGCCGATGCCACTCGGCGTCGTCGTAGGCATCGAGGTCCATCACGTTGCCCACCCCTGCGTTGTTGAACAGGTCGGTCAGCCCACCCATGGCCCCGGTAGCGGCGTCGATGGCATCGGTGAGGGCCGCCGAGTCGGTGACGTCGGCTTGGTGGAACGTGGCGTCGAGGTCCTCGGCCAATCGCTTGCCGCGATCGGCATCGATGTCGATGAGCGCGACGGCGGCTCCCTCGTCGACGAACCGCCGGGCCGTCGCCGCACCGATGCCTCTGCTGGCTCCGGTGACGATGACCTGGTGCCCCTCCAGCAGTCCCATGGCGCCGAGTCTTGCAGTCGCTGCGGCGGCGGGCACGCCGAGTGTCCGGCGCCTGCTCCGTCGTCGACGATCAGCCGGCGGCGGAGAGACTCCACGCGACGATCGCGGCCATGGTGTCTCGCAGCTGCTCGCGGGGCACACCCCAGTTCTCGAAGCCCTGCCGATGCGCCGCCACGTGGGCCAGCATCGACGTGAGGACGCCGGCCACGGCGGCCGGACGGGCCGTTTCCGGTAGCCGACCTTCGGCCACGTGGGTATCGACCAATGCGTCCATCGCCTGGTTGGCCCCGTGCAACAGCCCGGTTCTGAGGTCACGGAATCGCTCGTCGCCCTCCAGCGCGGCCAGGTCGATCACGCGGATCAGCGACCAGTGCGCCTGCCAGAAGTCGAGGTAGCCGTCGGCCACCCGTCGGGCCACCGCCATCGGATCGTCATCCCAGTTCTGCGCCACGATGAGCGAGCGCAGCTCGCCGGATCCGTGCTCGGTGAGCTCGGCGGCCAGCACCAGGACCGCGGCTTCCACATCGGGAAAGTACTGGTAGAAGGTGGCGGGTGATGTGCCTGCCGTCCGGGTGATGTCGACCACCTTCAGGTCGCGATACGTCGAGGTGTTCAGCAGCGCCAGCGTGGTGTCGAGCAGGCGACGCCTGGTGGCCAGCCCTCGCCGTCCCGGTACCCGCCCATCGACCGCTCGCAGCTCGGCGCGATCGTCCGCCAGCAGTGCTGCCCGGTCGTCCGCCAGCAGCTCCTCGCGGTCTTCGGTGCTCACGACAGGCGAGAGTAGACCCGACCGCCCGGAGCCTCTGCACCGGGTCGCCGGGGATCAGAGCCCGAACGAGCCGTCGTCGAGATGCACCTTCCATCCCGACGCCGCCCAGTTGCCGCCGTCGACGTGCAGCGACGAGCCGGTGATGAACCGGCTGAGGTCCGACGCCAGGAAGACGGCGGCAGCGGCACTGTCGTGTACCGACCCCATCTCGGGCCAGGTCTGCGACGCCCAGTGCGTGTGGCTGATGGCGCCCGAGTCATCGGCCAGCACCGCGTCGCCAGGGGTCGGAGTGACGTCGACAGCGATGCAGTTGACCCGGATCCGGTCGCCAGCCAGCTCCATCGAGAGGCTCTGCGACAGGCTGGCCACGCCCGCCTTCATGGCGCTGTAGATGGCGAACCCGGGGCCGGCCCGGTGGGCCTCGATCGAGGTGACGTTGATGATCGATCCGCCGGAGGTCATGTGGGGCACGGTGTGGCGGATGAACGAGGTGACACTGGTGAAGTTCTCCCGGATCAGGGCGTTCTCACCCTTGGCACTCACATCGAGGAAGGCGGCGTTGAAGCCGCCGCCGGCGTTGTTGACCAGGATGTCGACGGAACCGAAGGCGTCGGCCACGTCGGCCACGAACGCGGCCACGGCGTCCTCGTCGCGCACGTCGAGCAGACCGGTGAGGGCGGCTCGTCCCTGGGCGGCGATGTCGGTCGCCGTCGCGGCCATGTCCTCGGCCTCCCGATCGCAGATGGCCACGTCGGCGCCGAATCGGGCCAGGCCGGTCGCGATCGCCTCACCGATGCCGCGTGCTGCGCCGGTGACGATGGCGGTGCGCCCGTCCAGACGGATGTGTTCCGGCGCCGGCGGCGCGCCATCCCAGATGGACGGTTCCCCGGTGAGCCCCATGGCGTCTCCTTCGTACAGCGATCAAGGACCTTTCCGAACGGACCGGCCGACCAGAGCGTCCCATCCAGTCCTCGGCGCCGCCAGACCGCCGTCGCCGACGGGGTGATCAGACCGGGCCGAGCTCGGACCGGATGGCCTCGGTGTCGGCTCCCAGGGCCCGGGCCCGTCCCCGATCCGGACGAGACCGCGGTGGGGCGGCCGCGCCGGGATCGGCCTGACGCCAGGTCGTTCCCGCGGCCACATGAGCCGCGGCATCGCAGAGCGACGCCGACACCAGACCGGCTCGACCCTGGTCGAGGCAGGCCAGGGCAGCCAGCGCGGCGTAGAGCCCGGTGATGGGATCGGCCGCGGCATCGGCCACGAACCGCGGCGGCGATCCGGGAATCACCAAACCCCCGGCCACCGCGCCGTCGTCGCCGAACGCCACTCGCTGCCCGGCCGCGCCGACGCGGCCGTACCCGGTGATCGAGACCCACACCGTGCCGGCCGCTACGTATCCCCCGACATCGATGCCCCATTGCCGCATCACCCGCGGTCGCGAGCCGTCGATCACCACGTCGGCCCGGTGCAGCAGCGCCAGCAGCAGACGGACGTCACCCTCGTCATCCCGATCCACCACCACCGATTCCTTGCCGGCGTTCAGGAGATCGAAGAATGCGGTGTTGCCCCGCCGGGCTCCGTCCGGGCGGCGGCGAGTCTCCACCTTCACCACCCGGGCGCCGGCTCGGCCCAGCAGGTCGCCGCACAGGGGACCGGCCCACAGCCCGGCCAGCTCGACCACGAGGGGCCGGGCACTCGGTGCGATGTCGGGGCCCTCGGTCACCGACACCGGCCCGGTCACCGATGGTGGCCGGTCGGGGACCGCGGCCAATGGGAGGCCCAGGTCGGCGGCTCGGGCCACGAGGTCGGCGTTGCCACGGGTGCTGATGGCCGCCTTCACGTCCGGCCAACCCTGGACGGACCGCTGCACGAGGGCCGGCAGCAGGTCGATGTCGGACGGGCGGGCCAGGTTGACGGCCAGCCAACCATCGGCCGTCGGCACCATCTCGGCCAGTCCCCCAACCGACCGGGCGCCCTGGCGTCCCAGCCCGCCGATGGCGGCTCGCTCGCCGAGCAGGGCACAGCCCGCCACCGACAGCGGATGGCCCCGTCGGGAGGCCAACTCGGCCACCGCACCAGCTGCGGTGTGCAGCCGGGCGGCGAGAGGTCCAACGGCGTCGAAGACCGGTCCGTCGGCGTCGCCCGTGAGGGCCATGGCCCCCGACTCGGCCCACGTCGGCGCGGCCCCGAATCGGTCCTCGTCGGCCAGCCACAGGTCCATGATCGCCACTCCACGCACGATACCGAGACGGCCCCGCCTGGCGGGGGGCGCCTCCCGTCCGCAACAATCAACGACGTCCACACAGTCGACATGGAGTTCCAATGCCTGAGTTGAAGATGGGCGGCAAGCTGTCCAGCACGGTCTGCGCCACCGAGATCATCGTGGTCAAGACCCCCGGCGGCGACATCGACGTCACCTGCGGCGGTGCCCCCATGGTCGATCCGGGCAGCGCCGGCGACCCCACGGGCTCGCCGGCCGAAGGTGCGGCCGAGGGAACGCTGCTGGGAAAGCGGTACGTCAACGCCGACGAGACACTGGAGGTGCTCTGCACCAAGCCGGGCGAGGGTTCGCTCGCGGTCGGCGGTGAGGCGCTGGCCCTGAAGGAAGCCAAGCCGCTCCCGGCTTCGGACTGATCGATCCGGGGACCCGTTCAATGAACATCATGATGCTGCTCGAGATGGCGAGCAGCGGATTCGGTGATCGCGTGGCCATCGGCACCGGCGACGACGCGCTCACCTACCAGGAGCTCTTCGACAAGGCGGGCCAGGCCGCCACCCGGTTCGCTACGGCCGACATCGCCCATGTCGGCCTCATCGACGTGTCGAGCCCGACCCTGCCCGTGGTCCTGTTCGGCGCCGGGTGGGCCGGTTTGCCGTTCGTGCCCATCAACTACCGCCTGGACGCCGAGACCCTCACCACGCTGGCTGCGAGGGTCGCGCCCGCCCGCGCCGTGTGCCATCCCGACTTCGTGGACCTGGTCAGCTCGGTCGACGGCATCAGCACCGAGGACCGGGGAGCGTTCCTCCGGGGGCTCGACGGCCTGAAGCCTCATCACGAGGCGTGGGGAATGGACGGCGAGGACATCGCCGTCCTGCTCTTCACCAGCGGTACCACCGGTGATCCCAAGGCGGCGGTGCTGCGCCACAAGCACCTCGTGTCCTACATCCTGGGGTCGGTCGAGTTCATGGGTGCCGGTGAGGACGAAGCCATCCTGGTCTCGGTCCCGCCCTATCACGTGGCCGGTCTGGCCTCGCTGCTCAGCTCGGTCTTCGCCGGCCGACGCATCGTGCAATTGCCGCAGTTCGACGCC
>Ga0224505_10001371_pt1 | contig 15448 bp, 32 predicted proteins | sample SF_Jan12_sed_USG_FD_169102 | JGI IMG/M metagenome (GOLD analysis project Ga0224505, IMG submission 169102) | Sediment microbial communities from San Francisco Bay, California, United States - SF_Jan12_sed_USGS_4_1 | ecosystem: Environmental > Aquatic > Marine > Sediment | place: USA: California... | reverse complement strand
GAAAGGAGTAAAATGTCTAATACGTCAATACGCGCATGGAAACCAACAGAAGACGGTAAAAATCTTGTTGTGTGTGAAAAGACTGATGAATTAGCAGAAAAATATGATGTATCATTTCCCGGAATGGTTTATGCGTCATCTGTACTTACATATGATAATCTTCATGATGCTGAAGAAGTTCAACGAGCTTTAGAAAGATGTTTTGAAGCTGGTAAAAAGTATAAACTCGCCGAACTCAGGAAATTTATAGGGGTAGAGTAAAAAAAATGCTGAACATCACCCCAATCTGCAAACGCTTCAACAAACTACCAGCACATTTTCGAGACAACTTTGAAGATAAGTCAGGTTTTGGCTACGAAACTGTAGGACGTACCCAACACACTACGATTGATGATAAACTGATACCAGACTTTTTGTTGTGGCTGTCAAACGGTGCGAAAGGTTGTAAAGAGATCAGACAGATGCTGGCACGTCAGGGGATTGAGAAGACTTTAGAATTTGCTAGGAGGTATAAGAAATGACACCAATAACCTGCCCTACCAAATATCACCACCAGTTCGTAGAAATCCTTAAAGAAATGGCGAAAGAAGGCTTGTATATAAGCACTTTTAAAGCTAATTACATAGAATTGCAAGACGATAACACTTTGGAAGACATAACTATTCTCGGTATGGTTGATATAACTGTAAAATGAGTAGAACCCCAACCCACCAAAAGCCCAGCGGCTACGAATACTGGACACCGAGACCATTCAATAAAATTGGTGGCATCATAGGTGCGTTTACCAAGAAAAGAACTCATAAATCTGAGAGACAGATTAATAAGGTTAAAGCGGAGGATTTGAAAGATGAATAACATTCTAAACCATATAAAAATAGGCGACCTCCTAACCCATACCAGATGCTTAGGCGGAATCGAAGAACACTATTTCACAGGAATGGATGGTAACTGGCTGTGTGGGAAAGCTACTAAAGAGACAATAAAATTTGGTGGCTTTAAAACAGTTAATGATATTTCTACCAAAAATATCACGCATGTCAACCGCGTACCAGTTGGTAATTTAGAGTTTATGAAGGGACTGAAAGAATGAATGAACTCGTTGAGATAATCCTAGTAGTCGTTGAATGCGTGTTAATGGGATGGTTATGTTACCCAAAACATGATCCTTATAGAGATAGATAGTTGACATACCCAACAACCTAAGATATAATGCACGTTCTTAATTCCAGAATGGAGAATGAAATGACGAAAGATGAAATTAAAGAATACTTGCGTGAGAACTTAAACATTCAAGTCTATACTGAGAGTACATACGAAGATGGTTGTTCAGGAATTAAAATAAAAGTAACACTTGAATTGGAAGGTGAAGATATTGCAGTTAGCACAGATTATTGTAGCCTATGACCTACCACTGGTACTCCCCAATCATAACACTCCCACCAAAACTCGTAAACGGTTTCCTATACCCTGCGCGTAGTGAACTGGTTGAGGTCGTTAAGGAGAAGAAATGAAAACCGACCTAGACCGCACAAAAGAGTTTCTGGATTCACTTGGAGTTTTATATGGTGAAGAATTAAATGCTGAAAATCCTACAGACGGAAGGTTGGTTGAAAAAACAATAGTTTTCGGGAATCATCAATATAACGACGATGTATTTCCAGAATGTGATAAAGTTAGTGGATATACTGGCTTCTTCACGAGATTTGAGTTTGACAACAACGGTAAATTTTTAACAGTGGGAGCTTAGGAATGAATATTATTAAATGGTTTAAAAACAGGCAGGAACGTAAACTTGCTGAGGAACGGGCGAAAAACGATAAGTTAACTGCTGAACTAACAGCGTGTAGAACATCTCAAGAGGCACGATTCATAAAATTGAGAGTTAATCGTGACGATATTATTTGTATAATTGGAGACATTGATGACCCGCACGGGTGGATTGGTGAATCTATTCGCAAGAGATTTCCTCAAGTTGGAGAAGTATTTATCCTGCCAGCAGGTACAGACATCGCCGTGCTTACAAAGACAAAATGAATAAACTCCTAGTCCTGCTAATCCTGTCCACCGCAGCCCACGCAGATCCTGCGCTAGAAGAGACCCGCTACGTCTCAAAAGTAGTCCGTAATAGTGACGGCAGCATACATAGGCGAGCAGACGTTGTAGCCGCGTTTAAACGCATCCATCCGTGTCCTAGCACTGGCCGGACATCTGGTGCGTGTCCGGGGTGGGCTGTAGATCACGTATTACCGTTAAGTAATGGTTATTGTGATTGTGTAAGTAACTTGCAATGGATGCCAAATGTACTTAAATCTGGTAAAGGGTACTACCCAAAAGATAGGTGGGAGCGTAAAATAAACTCAGTACCATTAGAATTAGTAATAATGCCTGTATCTGGCACACTTAAAGTGGAGTAATAAATGATTCACGGACTAATTATACTTGCAGTGTTTGTAATAATTTGCATCGCAGCTATTTTACTATCCGCTAAAGACGACTATGAAAGGAATGAGTGATGAAAGACCCACACGATAACGTAACTTACGACCTATTTAACAGTAGATACGACGGTTTAAGCTGTTTAGACGCAGCCTACGAACGTAAAGCAATTGATGACGGTATGAATGACAACCCAGTCTTTCCTGAAAATATTGAATATCTAAGGATTAAAAATGACCGACTACGAAATCTTTAACTGGTTATACGCACATGTAGTATTCATAGAGCGTCTAAAATCTGGCAAGTTTGCGCTAACTTATAATACCGATGGAACTGATCGTATTATAATTGGTGATGATATTAAAGACTGCGTTAGGAGAACTAATAATGGTTGACACTCCACAAGAACCGCCAGTATATTACGGCTACTGGCTCTATAATCGTGGTGGGTACTCTACTATAACAGAGTGTACATCATGCGGGAACACTGGACTATATGAGGATTGTCACACAGTAAATCCATGCAAGCATTGCGGAGGAAGAGTTAGAGAGTGCGGAGCCGGTAGGTGGGTTTCTCCAACATATTCCGGTTTCTTGATATGGCGAAGAATGCTAACAGCAGGATACTGGAAGAGGGCATAACAAAATAATATGCACTACATCCTAACCCGCTACGACCTGAATATAGAAGGTAAACTATTCTTCCGAGGCTTCGACGAACAACACGAAGCCGAGCGACAATATTATGCACAATCTGACATCTTTGGGGTTGATAAAGTCCGATTGTTTGTGTATACTGAAGACTGTAAATACGAATTTCAAAAAGGTAAAGGGTATATTGAATGTATAAAGTAATCGCATATTCTGCTAATTTCGGTGGTTTAAGACATTATACCTTAGCTAAAATGTCTTTTCTTGAATACTTTAAACTTCGGATACTACAGAGATTTGATAAAACAGTATTTGATGTATATAAACAACCTAGTGGAGATGTTATATTATCAATGATTGAACATGAGGAGTTACATTTTAATGTATAAAGTAATGAGACGAATCGCCAATTATCCACCACACCCTGTTATAATGACTTCAGGTAATCCTTGGCAGATGATGAGTGAACACAGTGATAAGATCGAAGCCATCGCAGCCTACGAGCGGATGTTTCCGGCAAGGCATCATGAGTTTGGGGTGTTTTGTGATGGTGTTAGGATAGTGGTGGAGTGATGGATACCACAATAAACTTTTTAATAGGTAGGTATACAAGGTGTGGAGCTATTTCTTTATGTTCATTATTCGGCGTACATATTTATGCTAGAATTGGAAATGCTAAGGAATACTTTGGGTTTATTACTAGTAAAAATGGTAAAATTAGTTTTGGAGGATGAGTGATGTGCTACATTGATAATCCGTTTGAACCATATAAAGTAGCTCCAGATTTTCCTTATCCTCCAATCAAGCGGCCACAAACAGGTTGGATTTGCCCCAAATGTGGTAGAGTTAATGCGCCTTGGATACCTAGTTGTAATTGTACAGATGGAGAACGTCGGGATACTTGTTTCGCTGTTATGGATTGATAGTTAATGCCACTTCCACGCAACATAACTAGATTCAAAATCCATTACTACGGTGGTGAGTGTCTACTTGTGTTGAACCGAAAACATTTTGAAACCGCTTATAAGTGGCTTAACGATGATAGCCATGAGACCAACGAAGAACATGCAGGGCTTACATGTCAACCAGTTACAAAAGACGGACAAGTGTACTATCTCATAGGAATTTTTGACCGGCAAGCAGACACCCTAATCCATGAAGTTTGTCACCTGTCGGTATTCATCCTCGATAGAGCAAATGTTGATCCGCGCAAAGAGAACGGAGAAAGTTTAGCTTATCTACTGAGTCATTTCTTTCAAGAATTCAGTAAAAAAGTCTTTGAACAGCCTAAGAAAAAGAAACAGCCAATTAACCAAGGAGAACCACAATGTCAGACAGTGTTGGAAGAGAAATTAAAATAGGAGACACTACTTTTGTAGTTACAGACATCCGATTGCACGAAGATCGAGACATTAAGAAAGTTATACTAGAACCTCAACAAATTAAGGATAACCAAGATGTCAAAGAAATCCCATTGGCTTGACCGATCACTTTTCACCAGTCCCTACTATTACCGATTGTGCCTGACTGAGAAAGAGTTTCATAAGGAGCTTAAAGGTTTAAAACTACCGAAGAAAGATTGGCCCAACTTTATAAAAACCGAAAGGGCTGGAGCAACAGTGCATACCTTTGAAAGCGATGAAGGGATGTTGTGCGCTATAGTTTGTTTGAGAAAAACTTCTAACCAAATTGAAAGTATTTACGGTTTACTTATACATGAGGCACAACATCTGGTAGACTACTGCTTTGAAGAGTTAGGTGAGACTGAACCAAGTTCAGAATTGAAAGCCTATGCGATTCAGACAATTTCACAACGGTTAATTGAATCTTATAAAATACAAACGAAAGGTAAAAAGAAATGAGCAGAAAACTTATCACAGTAGATGGTTCCGATTTAATTGCAGAAGTTTCAGAAGGCATGGAAGAATTCTATGTTACAATAGCTTATCTCGGCTCTACCGGACTATTTATTGACAGCAGCGATTGGAAGAATTTCGTTGAGTTGGTTAATAAGGTTGATGGGGAGATTTAAATGAAACCGGCACGCTTAGGAAAGTTTCAAATAGCATTACACAACATTCAAGACCATCCTGAAATGGTTCGACAAATAATGGCAGAAGTTATTGTCACCCGTTGCGAATCAGTATATGATACGGACAGTTTTCACTACACAGCATTGTCTGAGCATTTTGAAGAAGTCGCATTAGGTCAGATGATTCCTGAGTACACTGTAATCTGTGACGGCAAGCAAGTTACGTTTTTGAAGATTTAATATGATACAAACTAATATCAACGATGCTATGAGATATGCAGCTCGTCGTAAAGCAACATACATCAACAGGCTTCGCACACAAGTATTTGGTCGCGTACAGACAGAAGAAGAGTTTAACGCCGAATACGACGCAGCCTGTGATAAGAATGTTCAAGGATACATCACTGATAACCGTGGGGTATGGGTGAAGGACGATAGAATGGTTTTAAATTAACAAGCACTCCGGCACTCACCTGACGACCCGCGTTGTCAGAGAGCAAAACGAATCCTGAATTTACAGGTGAGCCTAGCAGACGTGCTAAGGTACGGTGATTCCGGTGGTGATAAGCCACCAACTAATTTTAAGGGTATATGGAAACATTAAGCGCAAGTCAGTTGATGTCTGATGTAAAGTTTTATGGGGATTACTCACGTTTCAGCGAAGCTACAAAAGAATACGAATCTTGGTTTGATGCTGTTCGCCGTGCTATGGGGATGCACCGTAAGAAATATAAGGATAAGATTACACAAGAGTTATCGAATTTAATTGATTTCGCAGAAACGGCGTATCTTAATAAAGAAGTGCTAGGTGCTCAACGCGCTCTTCAATTTGGTGGAGATCAACTATTAACCAAGAACGCAAAAATGTACAACTGCGTTAGCTCCTATGCAGATCGTCCAGAATTCTTCGGGGAGTTTATGTGGCTGATGTTGTGCGGCTGTGGAGCAGGCTTCTCTGTTCAGAAGCATCATGTTGCAAAACTCCCAAAGATTCGTCAACGTACAAAATCTGTCAAGCGTTTTGAAGTACCAGATAGCATTGAAGGTTGGTCACAATCGTTTGACATTCTCATGAGTTCATTCTTTGAGACAGGAAAACACTCAGAATATTCAGGGCATCCCATATGGTTTGACATGAGTAAGATTCGTCCTAAAGGTTCCAAGATTTCAGGAGGCTTTAAAGCCCCCGGAGCTGACCCACTACAATATGCGCTTACTAAAGTTGAATTATTGCTTACCAAGGCATCGGAAGAGCGCAAGAACATCAAACCTATCGAGGTCTATGACATCTGCATGTTCATGGCTGATGCTGTTATTAGCGGAGGCGTGAGGCGTTCAGCAACCATATGCATGTTCTCCAAAGACGACGATGAAATGATTAAAGCCAAGACTGGTGATTGGTTCTCGTCAAATCCTCAACGCGGACGGTCTAATAATTCTGTAATGTTGAAGCGTGACGAAGTGAGTTTTGAAGAGTTCCAACAAATCATGCACTCCGTACAACATTCAGGGGAGCCGGGGTTTATTTTTACCGATAGTTATGATTTTACGTATAATCCGTGCGTGACTGCGGATACACCAATCCTAACTGATAAAGGTTATGTTCAGATTATCGAAACTATTGGTAAGCCTACTAACGTTTGGAATGGTAAAGAGTGGTCGGAAGTAACACCGTTTTCAACTGGCGTAAATCCATTGATGCGGGTTCTATTGTCCGATGGTACTCACCTTGACTGCACACCGTATCATAAGTGGGTTCTTGAAGATGATTCTCGTGTAGAAACTAAAGATTTGAAGGTAGGACAGGCGCTGAACTACTATAGTAGTCCTAAAGAGTTTCCTGACAGTGTAAAGAACTCATTTACACGATTGATTGTTGTCTTTGTTAAAGACCTTCAACGAGAAGAAGAGACTTACTGTTTCACAGAGCCTAAGAACAACACAGGAACGTTTAATGGTATTGTGACGGGGCAGTGCGTTGAAGTTGGTAAGTATCCACAAACCCCAGAAGGCATTAGCGGATGGCAGGCATGTAATCTGACGGAGATAAACGGCAGCAAATGCGATACAGCTGAGAAGTTTTATGATGCCTGTAAAGCCGCATCAATTCTTGGCACACTTCAAGCCGGTTATACTGACTTCGCATTTCTTACACAAGCTTCAAAAGAAATTATCGAGAAGGAAGCATTGATCGGTGTCGGTGTAACAGGATGGACTAATAATCCTAAAGTTCTGTTTGATGAAGACGTGATGCGTCGTGGCGCTGAGATTGTAAAAGAATACAATAAGATAGTTGCCGAACTAATTGGAATCAACCAAGCAGCACGTACAACAGTCGTTAAGCCATCTGGGAATGCTTCAGTAATTCTGCAAACGGCATCAGGCATCCACGGGGAACACTCACCACGTTACCTACGTCATGTGCAAATGAATAACGAAGTAGAAGTATTGCAAACCATTAAAGAACTGTTTCCGCAAATGGTAGAGCCTTCGGTGTGGTCTACAAATGGTACAGATAGTGTCATGGCATTTCCGATTATCAGTAAAGAAGGGTCACTTTATAAAAATGATCTTCTAGGTATTAAGCAACTTGAATACGTTAAGAAGGTGCAACAAGTTTGGATTGAGACAGGGACAAATGTAGAACTATGTTCAGACCCAAGATTGCGCCACAATGTATCCAATACCATCAGTGTCGATGATTGGGATGAAGTTACAAAATATATTTATGACAACCGCCAATGGTTCTGTGGTATTTCGTTGATGGCTGCAAGCGGTGACAAAGCGTTTCCACAAGCACCGTTTACAGAAGTGCTTACAGAGCAGCAGATTATCGAGAAGTATGGTGCAGCCAGTCTATTCGCTTCAGGGCTTGTTACAAGGGCTTTGGATGCGTTTGGAGACCTTTGGAAAGCTACATCATGTGCATTAGGATATGGGGAGAAACTTGAAGAAGAAAGCCATGAAACGGTGAATAAACGAGATTGGGTACGGCAATTTAATAAATTTGCTGTAAATAATTTCCCTTTAGAGCCGGTAAGATTGCATCCTGACTATAATGTAGCAGTTGGAGACTTAAATAAAACTTCCGATTGTCTGAAAGATGTGTATAATCTGCACAAGTTTATGAAGATCAGTAGAGCATTAGATACTGAAATTGACATTAGACAACATTTGAAGCATAAGAGTTATGTTGATGTTGGTAGTTTGGCTGGGGCCGCATGTTCTGGTGGTGTTTGTGAGATGACATTTTGAAAGATGATATGATCGAAAAACTTAAAAACTGGTGGATAAGTATTATGCCTAGTATTGGATTGGCTCCGATGGTTGAAGATGAAGTGGAGAGTTTATATGATGTTGAGTTTGATAAGGATAACAAATGACCACTAAACCCCTTTCCAAGCAAGCTAAATCACTAATGGACGAGGCAGAGACGCTGGATGATACCGTAGGGGTCAAGTACGGTATGAACTCCCCTGCAAGCTTTGCGGCAGCTCAGTGTGTCTGTTATCAATTTTTGCTGTATTGTGAGTTGGAGAAGGCGGAGATGGAGGCGGTTGAAAGCAAATAAGACTTGACAAGATATAAAACCTAGTGTATACATCACTCAATCTCTTGAAGGGGATAATAGAGTGAGACCTAGTTAGCGCGGTGCGTGTACTCCACGTCCTTCAACGGTATCGCAAGATGCTGACTGCGCTAACTAGGTCTTTTGTATAGGACTATTTAAAATGGCTACAACTGATTATGAACCGCATGAAATATATTTAATAACTAATCTTACTAACGGGAAGAAGTATGTAGGGTTTACGAAGACTACGGCGCAGGAGCGTTGGACTAACCATATAAAGCAAGCACATTATGAATTTCGTAGAAACGAAGTAATGCACAAGAATGGAAACCGACCTATTTTAGCAGCTATTCGCAAGTACGGTTCTGACTCTTTTAAAATTGAGTGTATAGACCATGCTGATTGTAGAAAAGATGCTGGAGAACTTGAGAAGTTTTGGATAGCTCATCATAAGTCATTAGGTAAAGGTGGATACAATATCACGAGCGGCGGGGATGGTGTTTCTGGGTACGTTATGACAGAATCACATAAGAAGCAGATGAGTGATCGAAGTATTGGGGATAAGAATTATTGGTATGGTCGCAGTGGGGACAAACACTTTGGTTATGGTAAAAATCTAACCATTGAGCATATTGAGAAACTTAGAGAGAATAATGCTGGATCAAAACCGATTACGATAAACGGCGAAACGTATAGGTCTAAAGCCGAAGCGATGCGAGTTTTTGGTGTACCAAAGTCAAGCGTAGATAGATTAGTAAGCTGGGAATCTGAGATTTCAAAGATTCAGCACTATCGCGTAGAAATTGGTGGAATTAAATACTTTGGCATAAAGGAAGCGGCAAGAGATTTAAATACCACAAAATATAAACTAGACCGCGAAATAACTTTGCATGGGCGCGGTAGATATATCACAGAACCTTACACTTTTTATGAGTTTGTAGCATATCTAGTACATATTGGTAAATCTCCAAGACCGCTTATTTATAATGGTGTTCGTTATGACTCAATCCGTAAGTTATCAGAAAAACTAGGATACAATCGAGATGTAATTCTACGAAAGATTCGGGATGGAGAAATACTAGAATCTGATGAGAAAACATCTAACGCAACACACAACTCAATCCCTGTAGAGTTCTGTGGAGAAGTGTTCCGATCTAAAACACAATTAATGGAAGAATTCAATATCAGTGGTAAGGAGTTTAATCGTATGCTCGCTTCTGGCGACATTAAGGAAGCGTAATATGGATATTAAATTAACACCAAAGCAGTCACAAATGTTTGAATCTACAGCCCACGAAATTTTTGGGGGTGGTAGTAGTTCTGGCGGGAAAACCTTTATAAACAAGGTCTTAGCAATAGCTATCGCAGAACAAGTTCCCGGAGCGCAGATAGCTGTCTTGCGTAACACATCAAAGAATCTAAAGAAGAATTATTTCATGGGTGCGATGAGCATACCTATGATGCTTCGAGACCAGATTAAGTCCGGTGCAGTCAAGATAAACTATACCGATTTAGTAGTTAGTTGGGAATCAGGTTCAGCAATCCACTTCATGCACGCAGAGCATGTGGAGACTACAATAGAGAACCTCACTGGTTTAGAGTTCGTTTTAATTGTCGCAGATGAAGCCAGTTTGCTGGATTCTAGGATTATTTCACATGCAAAGTCCCGCCTGAGAATAGGGTCTTTGCCGGTAGAGAACGAGTTTTGGAAGGCTAGATTACCGCGATTGCAACTGACAAGCAACCCTTCTGGAATATCACATACTTACCTAAAACAGACTTACATAGACCCAGCTATACCCGGAGAAGAGTTCACTGATGCGGACGGTACTAGGAAGCTGTTCATACCATTTGGTGCTAGGGAGAATCCTCACATCGACTATGACTCCTACGAGCGCCAACTACGAGCTATGGGCGACCCAGTAAAGTACAAGCAATTAGCATTAGGGGATTGGGATGTAGGAGCGAACTCTTTAATGGGTCACGCATTCAACAGAGGGTACAACGTAATAAAATCGCTGACGCGAGAACAATTGGGGTGGTTCAGAATCTCTAACCATTTTGACTATGGGTGGTCAAGTCCAAGCGCATGTGTGTGGATAGGGGAGTTGCAAGATACCAGAACATTTGAGATGGGTAACGGTGTACATAAATCATTTCCAAGAGGTACAAAAGTAGTTTTAAAAGAATGGGTGACGTGCAAAGCTGATGATCCATCAAGAGGAGTTATGATGGTTGAACGAGACTTAGCTGAAGGGATAATAGAAAAAGAAATAGTATGGGGGATTAAAGGTAAAGTCCAAAGAGGTTACGGGGACGTGTATGATCGCAAGAGTGGGGATGGCAGCATTGGTGACGAGATGGCTAAATACGGAGTGCGTTTTAAACGCCCATGGAAATCTAAAGACTCACGTAAAATAGGTTGGTCGCGCATGTGTGGGTTGATGATTGCTGCACATACTGAGATTGTTGAGGAGCAGTGCTTACTATTTACAGAAGATTGCGTACATGCAATAGCTACTATCCCAGATTTACCTAAAGACCCTTCCGATGAGGATGATTGTCTGTCAACAGGTGTTAATGACCACGTGGCCGATGCATGTCGCTACGGACTTTCTGTTTCTCTAAATAAATCAATAGGTTACATGGCCGTTACCGGGATTTAAACCCCCACCCCTTGACATCCCCACCAATCCAATATATAATGTTCAGACTTAATTGGAGAAAGTCATGGGACAAGCAAAACTAAGAGGGTCTTTTGAAACGCGCAAAGCCGAAGGTGCGGCTAAGGATGCTGCTATTCTGTTGGAGCGCAAACGACTTGCTGCCGAACGAGAAGCTGCTATGACACCTGAAGAACGGGAGAGTCGTAATAAGGTGCGTACATATTTAGCGATGATGTTAGGTCTTGCGGCTGGTGGGAGACGATAATGTACATTTTATTAATCCTACTAATCCCAATGCTATGGCCGATAGCCTCAAAGTTTATCTGGCACAATGAGATAACTTGGTTGGAGATGGCGGCTAATATGGCTGCAACAGGTGTAATCACTATAGGAGTGTACTACGCAGGTGCGTATGCAAGCCTTAGTGACACAGCAACCATCAACGGTCAAGTAACATCAAAGACTAGTGACAGGGTACACTGTAGACATTCATACCCATGTCGATGCCGTACTACGTCTTGTGGAAAGAACTGCTCTACAACAACCTGTGACACTTGCTATGACCATAGTTTTGACATTGATTGGAATGTTCATGCAAATGTAGGGGGTGTTTCAATTTCAACGGTTGATAGGCAAGGTTTAATAGAACCCCCACGCTGGACTAAAACAGTGATTGGCGAACCATTTGCAACAACGTCAACCTATCAAAACTATATCAAAGCCGCACCAGACAGCTTATTCAATCGTATGAAAGCTGATAAGCACATTGCTAAAGTCCCTGAGTATCCGCAGTCAATTTATGACTACTACAAGATTGACAGGGTTGTTTCGGTAGGAGTACCAATTCCAAATATTAAGGAATGGAATGAAGGAATCAGCAACATCCTCAGAAAACTTGGACCAACAAAACAGTCTAACATTGTGATGATAGTTACAAAAGAGCCACAAGAATTCGCAGACGCGGTAGCCTATAAATGGCTTGGTGGAAAGAAGAATGATGTTGTGTTGGTAGTAGGCGTTTCTACCTACCCCGAAATTAATTGGGTGAAAGTATTAACGTGGTCAAAGTTCAGCATTTTTGAGGTAAAGTTGCGAGATATTCTGCTGGAACATAAAACATTAGATGTCACGAAAACTCTAAAAGACCTTGACGAAACCATTACAAAGCATTATACTCGTAAGCCGATGGATGAGTTTAAGTATCTTGAAAATGAGTTTGATCCTCCAGCATGGGTTCTTTGGTTAGCAATAATTGTTTCAATACTGGTAACAGGTGGTTTTACAAAAGTTTTTCACGATAACGATTTTTAATAAGGAGATTTACAATGTTTAAAAATATGTCCACAACTGCACGGGTTCTTATTGGTTTGTTCGCAGCATTTGCGATGATGGCTGTAATGGTAGTTATTTGGGTAATAAGTGCATATATTTCAGCAAATAATTATGCGGCTTCAACAGAATCTGCAATTGAAACCCGTTGGAAAGATAACCAAAACGTATTCTCCAACTATGGTCAAAAGGTAATGGAAGCCGCGCAAGTACCTGCGATGTATAAGGATGATCTGACACAAGTTATGAAAACCGCAATCACTTCGCGCTATGGTGATGGCGGAAGTAAGGCTACATTTCAATGGCTGAAAGAAGCTAACATTCCATTTGATGCAAAAATGTATACAAACTTGCAGCAGATTATTGAAGCAGGGCGTAACGATTTCCAGAACGCTCAGACATCGCGCCTTGATGTATGCCGTCAATATGTTGGCGAACAAGGCAAGATTCCTCGCGGATGGTTTATCCGTTTGGCAGGATACCCTAAGATTGACTCGAAGAAGTGCGAAGTTGTTTCGGATGACCGTACTGATAAGGCGTTTAATACGTTGAAGCAGGATACGATTAAGCTGCGTTGATTGGAGAAAGCCATGAACCGCAAACAACGCGAACAAAATAAAATAACCGCTGCAAAACTGAAGCGTTCAATACCACCAACATTCAGGTGCAGCAATTGTGGAGAGTTATCACATCACGGACATTTTGTACCGCCGTCATTTGGTGAAGAAGGTTTCTATGCTTGTAACTCCTTGGCACCCACCAAAATCTAGCATATAATGAGTGTTCTTAAAGTTAAAGGAAGTTAGAAATGCAAAAACATTACTCTTGGCCATCAATCGACCAATTCCGCAACGTCTGCAAAAACATAACACACCGTGCGCAATACGTTGGTAAAGCCGAAGATGGTTCACTAATTATGAACCGTGCAGCCATTAAGCCGACATTGAAGTTTGAGGGAACTGTCAAATTACATGGCACGAATTCAGCGGTTGTCCTGAACGCAGAAGGCGAAATGTATTTCCAAAGCCGTCAAAACATTATCACTCTCGAACACGATAACGCAGGATTCGCAGCGTTCGCCGGACAGAATCGTGAAGCCTTCAAAGAATTGTTTAGCCGTATCAACGGCACAGGATCAAAAGTAATTTTCGGAGAGTGGTGCGGGAAGTCAATCCAAAAAGGTGTAGCAATCTCAGAACTCCCCAAGATGTTCGTAATCTTCGGAATTGATTTAGTAGAGGATGAAAATCGTACTCACCTGACTCGCAAACAGGTTGAAGTTGTTTGCAGCAACTTGCAAGGTCAGATCAAGTGTATATACCATTACCAAACCTACGAGATGCTGATCGACTTCGAGAACCCTCACGAGTCTCAGAACAAGTTGAATGCTATTACAGATGCGGTTGAGAATGAATGCCCAGTTGGAAAAGCCTTCGGAGTCAGTGCAATCGGGGAAGGCGTTGTTTGGCGTTGCGTTGAAGAAGGCTGGGAATCATCAGCATATTGGTTCAAGTGCAAAGGTGAAAAACATTCAAAATCAAAAGTCAAGACTTTAGCAACCGTAGATGTCGAACGCATCAACAACATCAAAGAACTCGCAGAACGCCTCGCACACAACGGCAGGCTTGAACAGATGCACCAGCAAGTGTTTGACACGCTCAACGGTGGTGAGACTGACATGAAGAAGATGGGCGACTTCATTAAGGCTGTGATGGCAGATATTTTCAAGGAGGACAGTGAGGTAATTGAAGCCAGTGGTTTCACAGGTAAAGAAATCTCCCAACCAATCTTTAATCTGTGTCGTAAATTTATTTCGGAGAAATTGTAATGGTACAAGTCGTAGGGAATGACCAACAAGCGGTAAAACGTGCAACTTGTAAAAACTGTGCAACAATACTTGAGTATACACCCTCAGAGGTGCAAGAGTATCACGGTAAAGATTATTCAGGTGGCGCAGATGGTAAGGAATGGATTAACTGTCCGCGATGTGGTAAACAAGTAATATTGCGCGCATGGTAGACAGTAAATGACCCCATCCGAAATCCAAACCTGCCACCAACGCGCCACCGAAGTCCTAAATGGCTTCAAGCGGCCTTCGGAGCGTAACGCCAGAGATGTTGTGGCATTGATTAAGCACATCACTGGCAGCGCGAAACAGTCTAAGGAATCGGAGGATTTTCAGGCAGTTAAGGATTTGTTTGGAATTAAGTGATGATAATATGAAAGAGATGACACTGGAAGAATTCGTACAAGAAAAATTAACAAACGCGCTAAAACATAGACTATATTATCGTGGTATGACTGCTGAATTTGATGATGGTGGTGGGATGTTTTATATACCTACCATAACCATACGCTATGTATCGTTAGATAATGCATTTGAGAATTTGCATACATCTGTGAAATTGATTGATAGTTTCATGAAAGATTCTGGAGCGACATGTTGCTATCCTGAAGAAGCTATAAAAACAGGATTTCTAAGAGTAACTTACGAGTTTGTCAATGGGTATGATTACGGGATTCATAAACGTATGATTATGAAGGCTTATGAGAAATAAAAATGATTGACGACGAACATACACAACAACTTATTAAAGAACTTTGGAACGGCAAACAATGCCTAGAGTTTCATGGAGGATATTACATTCTGAGACATAACCTACCAGAGAACAGTGTGAACTATCAATACTCACGCAAACTATATAAGTTTGATAAACGAGCAGGGAGATATAAAACAGTAAAAGGTAGTATGAAAGCTTTCTT
>Ga0224505_10001368_pt1 | contig 15488 bp, 8 predicted proteins | sample SF_Jan12_sed_USG_FD_169102 | JGI IMG/M metagenome (GOLD analysis project Ga0224505, IMG submission 169102) | Sediment microbial communities from San Francisco Bay, California, United States - SF_Jan12_sed_USGS_4_1 | ecosystem: Environmental > Aquatic > Marine > Sediment | place: USA: California... | reverse complement strand
TGCTGTACGAGGAGCTCATCAAGACCGACATCGAAGCAGTGAAGGTCCTGTTCCGGGCGTTCAACCGTTGGCTCGACGAGGATTGGGGCTGCAACTACCAGGACACCGTCTTCGCCGCTCCCTACATGACCTTGGCCGATGTCGACTTCGCCATCGAGGAGCTCGAATGGGCCCTCGACCGGGGGGCGCGGGTCGTGTGCATGCGTCCGGCCCCCGTCACCACCGCCGTCGGCGTGCGCTCGCCGGGCGATGAGATGTTCGACCCGTTCTGGGCCAGGGTCAACGAGGCCGGCATCACCGTCGTGGTGCACGCCGGCGACAGTGGCTACAGCTCCAACGGGTACGCCCAGGACGGTTTCGCCGCCGGCTTCGGTGGTGGGTACGGCAAACCGTCGATCAAGGCATTCAACATCGAGCGGGCGGCCCACGACTGGCTCATCACGATGTCGCTCGAGCAGATGTACACCCGGTTCCCCAACCTCCGGATCGCCTCGGTGGAGAACGGGTCGGACTTCCTCTCGCTGATGTTCCGCAAGCTCCAGCAGACGGCTCGCAAGTACATGGGCCTGTTCGGCGACGACCCGGTAGAGCTGTACAAGCAGCACGTCTGGATGAACCCGTTCTGGGAGGACGACCCCATCGAGGTCGTCGACCTCATGGGCCCCGAACGGGTGGTCTTCGGCTCCGACTGGCCCCACATCGAGGGCATGCCGCAGCCTCTCGACTATGTGGTGGAACTGAAGGAGCTCGACGAAGGTGTGCAGCGCCGCGTGCTGCGCGACAACGCCCGCGAACTCAATCAGTTGCGGCCCGCCTGACCGTAGGCTCCGCCCCCCGGCGTCTCCACCACCAGCACATCGTCGATCCCCACCGACGTTCGGGCCACGCCCGCCAGCTCTTCCACTCGGCCGGTGGCCCGGATCAGGCGGTTGCGGCCGGGCAGGCCGGGACCGCCACCCGACAGACCGTGCGGTGCCACGATCCGGCGGGAGCTCACGATGTTGACGTCCATGGCGTCGAGGAAGCGGATGCGTCGACGCACCCCATCCCCACCCCGGTGCCGGCCGGCGCCGCCTGAGCCCGAACGGATGGAGAACTCCTCGATCCGGACCGGGAACCGGGCTTCGATCACCTCGGGGTCGGTCAGGCGTGAGTTGGTCATGTGCGTGTGGACGGCGCTGGCGCCGGGGTACCGCGGGCTGGCTCCGGCACCGCCACACAGCGTCTCGTAGTACTGGAAGCGCTCGGTGCCCCACACGATGTTGTTCATCGTTCCCTGCCCGGCGGCCAGCTCGCCGAGTGCGGCGAACAGGCTGTCGACGATCAGCTGGCTGGTCTCGACGTTGCCGGCCACGACCGCTCCCGGGGGAAGCGGCGAAACCATGCTGGCGGGGGGCAGGATCAGCTCGATCGGCCGGAAGCATCCGTCGTTGAGGGCGATGTCGCTGTCGATGAGGCACCGGAACACATACAGCACGGCGGCCCGGGCCACGGCGGCCGGTGCGTTGAAGTTGCCGGGATGCTGGGCGCTGGTGCCCGTGAAGTCGACCACCACGCGACCGCTGGCCCGGTCGGGGGTGACGGCCACGTCGATGTGGCTGCCGTCGTCGGCCAGACCCCGGAAGTGGCCGGCATCGAGGTGACGGATGGCTCGACGGACGGCCGCCTCGGCGTTGTCCTGGACATGAGCCATGTACGCGGTGACGGTGGCCTCTCCGTACCGATCGACCATCCGGAGCAGTTCCTGCTCACCCCGCAGGCAGGCCGCCACCTGGGCTCGGAGATCGGCCACGTTGGTGTCGGGGGAGCGGGCGGGATGGGGACCACGCCGCAACACGGCCAGCAGCGAGCCCTCGTCGAAGGCATCGTCGTGGGTGAGGCGCAGGTGGTGGATGACGACTCCTTCCTCCTCGATCGAGGTGGAATGGGCGGGGAACGATCCCGGGCTCACGCCGCCCACATCGGCGTGATGGCCGCGGGCGGCGAGCAGGTAGCGGTGCGTCCCTTCCCGGTCGAACACGGGCCGAACCACCGTGATGTCGGGCAGGTGGGTTCCGCCGTCGTAGGGCGCGTTGGTGACGAAGGTGTCGCCCGGGCGCCAATGTCCCTCGTGGGCCACGGCCACGCTCTGCACCGCGGCGCTCATCGAGCCGAGATGCACCGGGACGTGCGGGGCGTTGGCCACCAACGCACCTCGTCCATCGAAGACGGCACAGGAGAAGTCGCGCCGCTCCTTGATGTTCACCGAGACGGCCGTCTGCTCGAGGACCGTGCCCATCTGCTCGGCAACGGCCATGAACCGGTTGTCGAACAGCTCCAGTCTCAGCGGATCCAGCTGTTCGCCGATGTCGGCGTTCGCCGGACGGATCCGCTGGCGCCGCAGCACGAGTGTGCCCGTCGGGTCGATCCCCGCCGACCACCCCGGCTCCACGATCACCGTCGTGTTGTCCGACGCGATCACACAGGGCCCGATCTCGGGTTCGGCATCGGCTCGCAGCGCGCGCCGATCGACGATGTCCACCGGTCGGGGTGACCCATCGACCCACATCGCTCCCTGGACCCGGCCCGGCGACGCGCCGTCGTCGGTGGCGACACCGAGCTCGGCATCGGCCGCGAGAGCGGACGCGATGATCGTCTCGACCTCCACCCGCTCGATGACCAGCGGACGCTCGGGCGGTGCGAATCCGAAGCGTTGCCGGTGGGCGACCTCGAAACGCCGGCGAAGTGCCGACGCATCGTCGAAGGGCACCACCAGCACCGTGTCGCTCCCGTCGTAACGCAACCCGACGCGGATGACGGTCGCCCCGTCCGTGCCGGCAGCTGCCTGCATCTCGGTGCCGGCCGTTCGGGCCCGGTTGACGGCATCGGCGGTGAGATCCAGTCCCATCCACCGACTGCGGATCGTGCGCTCGTCGGCCAGTCCGATGCCGAGGGCCGAGAGCACGCTGGCCAGCGGGTGCACGAGGATCGTGTCGATGCCGAGCTGGTCGGCCACGGCGCAGGCGTGCTGGCCGCCGGCACCACCGAAGCAGGCCAGCGTGTAGTCGGCGAGGTCATGTCCCCGCTCGACGGAGATCTTCTTCACCGCGTTGGCCATGTGTTCGACGGCGATCTGGAGGGCACCGGCCGCCACCCGGTGGGCGTCCCAGTCGCCGGGGAGCTGTCCGGCCAGGGCGTCGAAAGCGGCGCGGCTGGCCGCGGGGTCGAGACCGTGGTCGCCATCCGGGCCGAACACGGCGGGAAACGACTCGGGTCGGATCCGACCGAGCACGGCGTTGGCGTCGGTGACGGTGGCCGGCCCGCCGCGGCCGTAGCACGCCGGTCCGGGTGCCGCCCCGGCCGATGCCGGCCCCACCCGGAGCCGCCCGTGTTCCACGTGGACGATCGACCCACCGCCTGCGGCCACGGTGTGGATCTCGAGCATCGGGATCTGGACCGGGATGCCGGCCACGGTGGTCTCCTCCACCCGCTCGTACAGCCCGGCATGGTGGGAGACGTCGGTGGACGTCCCGCCCATGTCGAAGCCGATGAGCGCCTGGTGGCCGGCGGCCCTCCCGGTGTTGGCCATGCCGACCACACCACCCGCGGGCCCCGACAGCACGGCGTCCTTGCCTCTGAAGCTGCCGCCGTCGATGACCCCGCCGTTGGACTGCATGAACCGCAGCCGGGTGCTGGACCCGGCGGGGCAGAGCTGCGCGGTGAGGTCGTCGACGTAGCTGCGCAGCGTCGGCGACAGGTAGGCGTCGAGAACGGTGGTCTGGCCGCGACTCACCAGCCGCATGGCCGGGCTGACCTCGTGGCTGACCGATGTGTGGTCGAAGCCGGCCTGGCGGGCCAGCGCGGCCACCCGTCGCTCGTGGTCGGGTTCGAGGTAGCTGTGCAGGAGGGCCACGGCCACCGCCCTGGCCCCGTCCCGGCGTGCTCGATCCAGCGCTTCGGCCGTGGCCGCTTCGTCGAGTGGTACCAGCACCGTGCCGTCGGCGTCGAGTCGCTCGTCGACCTCGATCACGTGTCGGTACAGGACCTCGGGCAGCACGATGTCGAGCGCGAACAGGTCGGGTCGGGTCTGATGACCGATGCGGAGGAGGTCGCGGAACCCGCGGGTGATGACCAGCACGGTTTCACTGCCCGTGCGTTCCAGCAGCGTGTTGGTGGCGACCGTGGTACCGATCTTCACCTCGACGATGTGGTCCGGTGCGATCGGCTCATCGTCGCCCAGCCCGAGGACGCGGCGGATGCCCAGGACGATGGCGTCGCCGGCCGTCTGGGCGGAGAGCAGCTTGTGGACATGGAGGTCACCGTCGGGACCCCGGCCGATGACGTCGGTGAAGGTTCCCCCGCGGTCGACCCAGAATCGCCAACCTGTGGACGGTCGGGCGTCGTCGACCGGCATGGGCTCGACAGTAGCGGTCAAGCCGCTCCGCCTTCGCGTCGATACCTCGGTCGTGCTGCCCGAATCGTCACGATCGATCGCGTCCCGCATCTCCGAGGACGTGGCCCGCTTCCTGGATGTGCGCCTCTGGTCGGTGAGACCCGACACGATGGTCGAATGTGCGCCCCCGGCGTGGGTGCGGGCCGCTGCACCCGGGGCCACGTTCCGCGGCCCACCGCCCATTGCGGCCGGTGACCGCTTCCATGTGGTGGCCTGTCTGGAGCAGGCGGCCCGACGGGGGCGCGCCGAGGCAATCGTCCGGGCCGAGGAGTCCGGCGAGGACCTGCTGATCGTTGCCCTGGACGTGCGGCCCACCGAGGACGCGCTGGTCGTGCTGGCCGGCCCCGACGCCGCCGCCGGGCGAACGGTCGAGCCGGTGGGGCTCGACTCGGCGACGGAACTGCTCGATTCCGTCGGCCTGCTGGAACGGCTGCGGGCTCTCCCCATCGAGCGCGACGCGGCGATCTTCCTGGCTCGGGTCGAGGGTCTCAGCGATGTGGTCCGCACCTCGGTCGAGGCCGGTGACGTGGTGGCCGCCCTGGCCGACCGCTTCCGAGCCCGGTTGGCCGAACGGGGCTGGTGGGCCCGCATCGACGTCGACACCTTCGCCCTCCTGGTGACGGAAGACCTGGACGAGCTCGACGGTTCCTTCCTGGCCGACCGGATCGCCGAGCTGGTGCGTCAGCCGATCGCCTACGGCGACCGCGCGCTCGAGTTCACGGCAGCTATCGGATGGAGCGTGGGTCGGGGGCGCCGCTTCCCGACGGCCCTGCTGTACGACGCCGGCGTCGCGCTGGCGGAGGCATCCCGTCACGGCGTGGGCCGAACGGTGGCTTACAGCGAGCGGCTCCGTGAGCGCATCACCCGACGTTCGACGCTGCGTCATGATCTGCCTTCGGCCCTGGCCCGCGACGAGCTGTTCCTGGACTTCCAGCCGATCCACGATCTGCACGACCTGACCCCGATCGGCGCCGAAGCCCTGATGCGGTGGCAGCACCCGGATTACGGCCTGTTGCGTCCGGCCGACTTCATCCCCCTGGCCGAGGAGAGCGGCGTCATCGCCGACCTGGGCTGGTGGCTGGCCGATCAGGCCGTGCGAGCCCTCGTGGCCCTTCGCGGCGCGTTCGCCCCGGCCTCGGAGTTCACGGTGGCCATCAACGTCTCCGGGCGGCAGCTCAATGACGACCGGTTGGTTCGGGACCTGGACCGGGTGATCGAGCTGCACCGGATCGACCCGAGCTCGATCGTGGTCGAGTTGACCGAGACCGCGCTGATGGCCGGCGATCAGGGGATCGAGACGCTCCTCCGGGTGGCTGATCTCGGCTGTCGGATCGCGGTGGACGACTTCGGCGCCGGCTTCGCTTCGCTGGACTATCTGAGTCGACTCCCGGTCGACTCGGTGAAGCTGCACCCTTCGTTCGTGCATCGCATCGACGAGCCTCGAGTGACCCGCCTGGTGGCCGCCGTCCTCGTGCTGTGCCGTCAGCTCGGGGTCGGCGTCGTGGCCGAGGGGATCGAGTCGTCCCGTCAGCTGAAGCGACTACGAGAGCTGGGGGTCGGATACGGGCAGGGCTATCTGCTCGGTCGGCCGGTCGCCCTTGACGGGCTGATCGGCGAGGAGGCGGCCGCAGGTGTGTCGCGACCCCGCTCGGGTCCGGCCGTGCTGGTGCCCTGACCCTGTCGGGGCTCAGCGTTCGAAGCGGGAGCGCAGCGCCGGGTGGAGGTCGTGGCCGATGGCGGCCAGGCGGAGCGGGGTGATCGAGATGACGTCGGCGCTGGAGGCGGCCATGTCGGTGTCATCGGCGTCGGGTCCGACCACTCGCAGACCCACGGTTCCCTGGTGCACGTACCGGCCGTCGTGCTCGGCGAACAGCTTCCCGTGGCGAGTGGCGGCCAACCGGGTGATACGGCGCGGAGTGGACGCATCGGCCGACGATGGCAGGTTGACCGAGAGCACGTCGACGGACTCGGGTAGTCCAGCCGTCCACACCTCACCGACGATCTCGGCCGCCAGGGCGCTCAGACGTTGCCAGTCCCGTCGCGACGCCGGTGAGGACATGAACCGTGACCACACTTCCCACTCGCCCTCGCGAACCGCGCTGAAGGCCACGCCGGGCAGCCCCACCTGGGCGGCCTCCAGGGCGGCCCCCACGGTGCCGCTCGCCGACAGGTACGAGGCGCCGTGGTTGGCCCCGATGTTGATGCCGGAGACGACCAGGCGAGGCTCGTCGGCGAACAGCGACTTCACCCCGAGCTGTGTGCAGTCGGCGGGGTAGCCCGACACGGTGATCACCTGGTGGTCGCCGATGACGCGTGCACCGGTGGTCACCGGGACGAACCGGCTCATCGCCTTGCCGATCCAACTGCGCTCCTGGTCGGGGACGACGGCGCGGGCGGGTGCGATGGTGCGGAGGGCGTCGAGGAGGGGGCCGAGGGCCGGGGAGTCCACACCGTCGTCGTTGGTGACGAGGATCCAGTCGGGGTCGGGTGCGGGGCTCACGGGCGAAGGGTGGCCTCAGACGAGGATGGCGGCCCGGAAGGCGGCCACCGTGGCGTCGTCGATCCCGAGGGCGTCTCGGCGGTAGGTGTCGAAGGATCCGTAGGTCTCCTCGACGCCGGCGAAGGCCTGATCGAGGTAGTCGGCCCGCACCTCGACCAGGGACCGGATGGCCGCGAGGTCGGTCTCGCTGACGTCGTCGACGTCGGCCCCCCGTCGCTCGGCGAGCGTGGTGCGGTAACGCTCGACCACGACGGCGTTGTGCTCGGACCGGATCTCGTTGGTGCGGAGGTAGTCATCGGTGATCGTGTCGCGGTCGACGCCGGCCAGGGACAGCACCAGTGCGGCCGTCCAGCCGGTCCGGTCCTTGCCGGCGGTGCAGTGGAACAGCACCGGTTGGTGATGATCGGTGATCAGCGTCAGCACCACGTCGCGGTAGCGCTCGATGCGATAGGGGTCGATGGCCATCTGCCGGTAGCCGCGGGGGAAGGCGTCGGGGTCGACGTGGGTGTCGCGACCCTCGGCGATGGCTGCGGCCTGCACCGCGAACTCACTGGTGCCGTGGTTGGGTGAGATGTGCACCGTTCGGGCACCCAGATCGGGGGTGGGCAGCCGCTGGATCTCGTCTTCGCGACGCAGGTCGACGATGGTGGTCAATGCCAGTCCGACGAGCACTTCACGCTCGGCGTCGTCCAGGTCGGCCAGCTGACCGCTGCGGAACAGCCGGCCGGGCGCGATGCGGTCGCCCGATGGCGTGGGGATCCCGCCGAGATCACGCAGGTTCCGGGAGGCGAGCAGGACGGTCATGGGTAGAACAGGGTAGTGAGCATCCTCATCGACGCCGAGCAGATCACCATGTCGAGGCCTGGTCGGCCGCTGTTCAGCGACGTCTCGGTGACGGTGTCGACCGGCGATTCGATCGGGGTCGTCGGTCTCAACGGCGCCGGGAAGTCCACCCTGGTGCGGGTGCTCACCGGCCGGGTGCAGCCCGAGTCCGGCGTGGTGAGAGTGGGTCGTGGGGTCACGATGGCCGTGCTGGACCAGCGCCCCGAGCTCGGGGCGCACACGGTTCGGTCAGCCGTCGGGGGCGGCTGGGAGGGCGAGGCGGTTCTCGACCGGCTGGGCCTCGGCGGGCGCCTCGACGATCCGGTCGATCGCCTCTCGGGAGGCGATGCCAAACGGGTGGCGTTGGCCCGCACGCTCGTGGCCGACGCCGACCTGCTGGTGCTCGATGAGCCCACCAACCATCTCGACATCGACGGCATCGCGTGGCTGGAGGACCATCTCGACTCGTTTTCCGGTGGCCTCTTGCTGGTGACGCACGATCGCCACCTGCTGGACCGGGTCACGACCAGGGTGCTGGAGGTCGATCGGGGCGCGGTGTACGTGCACGAGGGGGGCTACGACGCGTTCCTCGAGGCGCGGGCCGAGCGGGACATGGCGGCGGCCGAGTCCGAGACCAAGCGCCGGAACCAGGCCCGTCAGGAGCTGGCCTGGCTGCGACGGGGAGCGCCGGCCCGCACCCGCAAGGCCAAGGCTCGTATTCGCTCCGCCACCGACGTGGTGGATCAACAGGCGCCCGCGGCGGCCCGATCCGGTGAGCTGGATCTGCACTTCGGCACGCCTCGCCTCGGAACCCAGGTGATCGACGTCGAGTCCGTGTCGTTCGCCTTCGATGGTGGGCCGCCGCTGCTGACCGATGTCACGCTGCGGCTCGATCGGCGGGAGCGCCTGGGGATCGTGGGCGTGAACGGCTCGGGCAAGTCGACCCTGCTCGATCTGATGGCCGGCCGCCGGCAGCCGTCGGTCGGCACGATCACCACGGGCCCGACCGTGACGTTGGGCTACTACGACCAGGTCGGTCGGTCGCTCGATCCCACCGGGCGGGTGCGTGATGTGGTGGCCGGCGATGGTGAGCCCGACTGGCGCGACGCTCGGCTTCTGGAGCAGTTCTGGTTCGACGGTGACTCGCAGTTCGCGCCGGTGCAGCTGTTGTCGGGAGGCGAGCAGCGGCGCCTCCAGCTGGTGATGACCCTGGCCGAGCAGCCCAACGTGCTGTTCCTGGACGAGCCCACCAACGACCTCGACCTCGACACGCTGCGCTCGCTCGAGGACTTCCTCGAGGAGTTCCCGGGCGCGGTCGTGGTCGTGAGCCACGATCGGGCCTTCCTCGAGCGGACGGTGGACGACGTCGTGGTGCTCGACGGGACCGGCTCGGTGGCCCGCCGGGCCGGCGGCTACGAGGCGTGGGAGCAGCAGCGCCGTGACGCCCGTCGCGGCGGATCGCGCGGGGCCGCTCGGGTGAGCCCGGCGGCCGGTCCCGCCCCAGCCGAGTCGCCGGCGGGGCCCACCCCGTCGACGCTGCGCCATCGTATGAAGGATCTCGAACGGGAGATGCGGCCGCTGGAGAACCGCCGCAGTCGGTTGGAGGCCGATCTGGCCGATGCCGGTCACGACCACCAGCGGCTGGGGCGAGTGGGGGCCGAGCTGACCGAGGTGCAGGCCGAGCTGGCCGCGCTCGAGGAGGAGTGGCTGCATCTCGGCGAGCAACTCGAGGCCCGGCGGGCCTGATGACGACCCGGAACTGGAATGTGTTCTAGTCTCGCTCGGTCTATTGGGAGAGGACTCACATGAACCACCTACTGCGCCGACTGCTGGCGGTCCTGGCGTTGATCACGGTGCTGCCCGCCGCCTGTACCACTACGGAGAGCGACGACGAGGTGGCCGCGGACGGCGCTTCGACCACGCTGAGTGGTGACGACGGCGCCACCGATACCTCCCAGCCGTCCGCCACGGCCGCGCCCGGTACCGACGCCGGCACAGGCGACGGAGCCGGCGAGCTGACGGCCAGCGACCGGGGCGTCACGGCCGACACCATCAACGTCGGTGTGTCCATGTTGGACTTCGCCGCACTGGTGGAAGACGGCCTGTCGCCGCAGGGCTGGGGTGACCAGCAGGGCGTGTGGGAAGCCCTCATCGCCGACCTCAACGCTCGCGGGGGCATCAACGGCCGCACCGTCGAGGCCACCTACGGCTTCTACAGCCCGGTCAACGAGGAAGAGGCGTTGTCCGTGTGCAGCCAACTCACGGAGGACCTCGAGACGCTGATCGTGCTCGGTGGCTTCCTCGGCCCGGTCGAGGACGTGAGCACCTGCATCACCGGCACCAACGACACGGCCCTCATCGGGGGTCGACTCAGCCAGGAGCGCCTGGACCAGTCGAGCGCCCCCTGGTTCGAGACGGCGGCCTCGCGGTCGACGCGCACGGCGGCACTGATCGATCTGCTGGAGACCAATGGTGACCTCACCGCCGATTCCAAGGTGGCCATCGTGGCCGGCAACGACACCGCGCTGGAGGCCGATCTGGCCGCCCAAGCGCTGCGGGATCGGGGCATCGAGCCGGTGAGCGAGCTGGCCAACACCGCTGCCGAGGGTGACACCACTGCCACCGCCGCCGAGTGGGCCGTGCTCTCGGAGCGCATCGCGGCCGACGAGGCCGATGCCGTGTTGCTGGTGGGAGCCACCACCAGCGGGATCCGTGGCGTTGTCGATGCCGGTCTCGACGTGGCCGTGTGGGCCGTCGACAACGATGCCCTCACCGCTCTCGGCGAGTCGGTCACATCGGCCGAAGCCGACGGGGTGCTCACGGCAACCGGTCCCACCGACGACGAGCGTTGGGTGATGGAGTCCAACCAGCCGTGCATCGACGTGGTGGCCGCCGCCCTCCCCGAGGCCGATCTGCGGCTTCCCAGCGAGTATGCCGAAGGCGAGGAGGAGTGGTGGCGTGCCACCATGGCCTACTGCCGCTGGCTGGCCCTGTTCGAGCTACTGGCCACCGAGGCCGGTCCCGACCTCTCCCGCGAGAGTCTGCGCACCGCCGGTGAGACCATCGGTTCGTTCGAGCTGCCCGGCGTTCCCTTCGCGTCGCTCGGCCCAGGCAAGTTCGACGCCGAGGACGCTTTCCAGCTCTCGGTCTGGAACGCCGACAAGGGCGAGAACGGTGAGCTGGAGCCGGTGACCGAGCTCCAGTCGGCCGGCGGAGTCGGCGAGGGTTAGAGCGCCGTCCCGTCGCTGATGAGGTCCTGGGCCTCGTCGTCCCAGCGGTAGAGGTAGATCGATTCGGCCCCGTCGTGCTTGTCGGGGCCGAATCGCACCTCGCCGATGCCGGGCATCGACAGGGTGCCCAGTCCCTCACCGGCAGCCAGGAACGACTCGTTGGTGAGGTCGGGACCGGCCGCGGTGGCGATCTCGGCGAACAGGGTCACGGTGTTGCACGCCCAGAACACCGACACGATGTTCTCCGGGGCACCCTCGGGCCGGGTTGCCGGGTCGAAGATCTCCAGCCCCGGGGTATCGGCTTCGACGAGGTCGATGCACTCCTGGATGGCGGGATCCTCCCACCAGATGAGCTGTTCGGCCTGGTTGCCGGCCACCGCCCCTTCGAGCACCGACAGGTCCCGGCCCGCCTCGTCGCGGATGAACGCACGGATGTTGCCCAGGTTGGTGCCCACCACGCGGGGTCGGTAGCTGACGTCCTCCAGCCCGTTCAGGAAGCCGATGGCGGCCGTGTCCACCACCACCACGGTGTCCACGCCGCTCGCGTCGAAACGCTCGGACACGACGGCCACTTGGGCGTCGGACTCGGCCTCCACCCCTGCCGTGTCCTCGAGGTACGCCACCTCTGCGGGGTCGACGCCACCCGCGGCCAGGGCGGGTAGCACCGTGCCTTCGACCAGCGACCGGTCGACCGCCGTCGCCACCACGCCGACGGTGGCACCCTCGAACTCGCCATCGTCGAGGAACGCACCGATGATGTCGGTGTTGAGCCGGTCGGCCGAGGCGCCGTTGGCGAACCAAGGGGCCTCGGCCCGTTCGATCAGTTCCTCGGTGATGTCGCCGCCGACGAGGGCGGTGTCGTGCACCTCGACGTAGCACAGTGGCGTCTCGTCCAGGAACTGGCCGATGGCGGCGAAGACCTGTTCGTCCTCGGTGAGCCGGATGCAGGCCTCGGTGGCCGGGTCGGTGCCGATCGGGTCGATGGCTGCGAACACGGGGTCGATGCGGCGACCGTTGATCCCGCCCGTGTCGTTGACCCGATCGATGACGGCTTGGAAGGCGGCCTGGTAGTTGCCGTGGTCGAGGGCCACGATGTCGAACACCGTCTCGAGGTCGACGAAGTGCACCCCCACCTTGATGGCGTCCTCGGTGACGCCCCGGAAGGAGGCCGTCAGGGGGGCGGTGGTCGTCGACGGGGCCGATGCGGTGGTGGCCGAGCGGTCCGCAGTGGCGTCGACGGCCGCCGTGGTGGGGTCGGACACCACCGGTTCGTCGCTCGATGTGCAGCCCGCCGACACCAGCAGGACTCCGAGTACGGCACTGACCAGTCGGCTCACCCGCGTCCTCCTCATCGGCGGCCGAAGCTAGCGCTCGGTGGTGGCGCCCGACAGTCGCTGCGGCCCGACATCGCCCGAACGGGCGTCGGATTCTGCCTCTCGCGTTGCCCTTGGCGACGGGCACCGCTAGTTCTAGGGGCGTGACCGCATCCGAGGCCGACGACGAAACGGCGCCGGCGTCCGATTTCATTCGTGATCGGATCCGGGCCGACATCGAATCCGGGCGGTTCGACGGTCGGGTGCAGACCCGTTTCCCGCCCGAGCCCAACGGGTACCTCCACATCGGCCACGCCAAGTCCATCTGCCTCAATTTCGGGCTGGCGGCCGAGTTCGACGGCCAGTGTCGCCTGCGCCTCGACGACACCAATCCCGAGACGGAGAAGACCGACTTCGTCGTCGGGATGCAGGAGGATCTGGCCTGGTTGGGTTTCGAGCCGGCCAAGCCGCCGGTGTTCGCCTCGGACTACTTCGAGCAGCTCTACGACTGGGCCCTGGACCTGATCCGAGCCGAGCTGGCCTACGTCGACGACCAGGATGCCGAGACCATCTCGGCCAACAGGGGCGGCTTCACCGAGCCGGGCGTGGACAGTCCGTGGCGGGACCGTTCGGTGGAGGAGAACCTGGATCTGTTCCGGCGCATGCGCAGCGGTGAGTTCGCCGACGGCGACAAGGTGCTGCGGGCCAGGATCGACATGGCCCACGAGAACATGCAGATGCGAGACCCGGTGATGTACCGGATCCGCCACGTGACCCACCACCGCACCGCTGACACCTGGTGCATCTATCCGACCTACGACTGGGCGCATGGCCAGAGCGACGCCATCGAGGGCGTCACCCACTCGATCTGCACGCTCGAGTTCGACAGCCACCGTCCGTTGTACGACTGGTTCCTCGAGCACCTCGACCTGCCGGGTGATCGTCCCGAACAGATCGAGTTCGCCCGGTTGAGTCTCACCCACACCGTGCTCTCCAAGCGGAAGCTGGCCCAGTTGGTGGCCGACGGCGTGGTCGACGGTTGGGACGATCCCCGCATGCCCACCCTGCGGGGCATGCGGCGGCGGGGTTACCCGGCCCGGGCCATCCGGGCCCTGTGCGGCCACATCGGCGTGGCGAAGATGAACGGGGTGCACGAGATCGAGCTGCTGGAGTCGTTCGTCCGCACCGAGCTCAACGCCACCGCGCCACGTCGGATGGCGGTGCTACGTCCCCTCAAGGTGGTCATCGAGAACTACCCCGAGGGCGGAGACGAGCAGCGCGAGGCCATCAACAACCCCGAGGACGAATCGGCTGGTACTCGTCTGGTTCCGTTCGGGCGTGAGCTCTTCATCGAGCAGGACGATTTCATGCTCGAGCCCGAGCCCAAGTACTACCGGCTGGCTCCGGGCCGTGAGGTCCGACTGCGGTACGGCTACTTCATCACCTGTACCGGTGTGGTCACCGATGAGGCCGGCGAGGTCATCGAGCTGCGCTGCAGCTACGACCCGGCCACCGGTGGCGGCCAGGCGCCCGACGGTCGCAAGGTGAAGGCCACCCTGCACTGGGTGGCCGCCGCGTCGGCGGTCGACGCCACGGTGGCTCTCTACGACCGGCTCTTCACCGACCCCCACCCGGGGCGCGACGGGACCGACCCGCTCGAGGCGCTCAACCCCGAGTCACGCGAACTGCTCACGGGGGCCAAGTTGGAGCCGGCCCTGGCCGACACCGAGCCGGGCACCGTGGTGCAGTTCGAACGGTTGGGTTACTTCGCGCTGGACCGGGACACGCCGCAGCTGTTCCATCGCACGGTCGGCCTGCGCGACGAGTGGGCTCGCATCCAGAAACGGGCCCAGTAGACCTGACCCCGGTCAGAAGTTGGCGTCGGCATAGGCGGCGAGCGCCTGGCTCACCTTCTGGGCGGCCTCGTCGAGGACCTCGGCCGGATCGCGGTCGTTCAACAGCAGTTCTTCGAGCGACTTGTTCATGATGTCGCGCTGCTCGGTGAACGGTCCGACGGCGGGCCCCGAGAAGTCGGGATCGATGTTGGCGAACTGACTGTGCGCGGTGGCCAGCCATTGCCCGGCTGCGTCGTTGGCCCACACGGCCTGGACCTCGGGGTCGTTCAGCACCTCGGGCGTGATCGGCAGATACGAGCCCTTGAGGTGGATCGTCTTCTGGGAATCCAGGCTGTCGAAGAACTTCATGAACTCCCAGGCTGCGGCCTTCTCGGCGTCGGTGCCCGAATCGGTCATGTACAGCGCGCCACCGCTGATGAACACCTTGCCCGGCTCGGTGATACCGGGAAGCGGTGCGGCGTCGATGTCGAGCCGGAGGTCGGCGATGGCGGCTGCGTCGATGCCCTCGACACCGCCGGCGGCCAGCTCGGACAGGTTGGCCGTCCCGCCCAGGACGCCCGAGACGGTGGTGGCGGCGGTGGAGGTCTCGATGAGCATGGAGGCCTCCTCGCCGGCCACGGCCAGGTAGTGCGACAGCTGCCCCGGCGTGTTGGAGAAGGGGGCGATGAGACCGGACTGGTCCATCTCCTGGAGCAGCGTGTACAGCTCGAGGGCCTCGGGGCCGTTGAACGTGGCCTCGGTGGCGTTGCCGGCTCGGCCATTGTCGGCGTTGACCAGCGGCACGCCGGCGCCGGTGAGCCAGGTGTCCACGAACCACCCCTGCATCAACAGCGAGAGAGGTGTCTGGGCCACGCCTGCGTCCTGGATCGCCTGGGCCGCGTCGCGCACCTCGGCCAAGGTCTGCGGGGGATCGTCCGGGTCGAGGCCGGCCGCCTCGAAGTGGCCGCGGTTGTAGTACAGCACCGGTGTCGACACGGTCATCGAGGCCGGGTACAGGGCACCGTCGAGGGAGTAGTAGGACCGCACGACCTCGTCGATGTTGTCCAGCGGGAAGGCGTCGGCCTCCACACACGACTGGGCGGGCAGAACGGTGTTCGAATCGACGGTGTCACGGAAGGCCTGGCCATCGATGACGGCGACGGCCGGGAGCGAGTCGAAGTTGATGGACTCGCGGTACTTCGACAGCAGTTCGCCGTAGCTGCCCTGAGCCTCGACGGTGACGACGATCTTGTCCTGACTGGCGTTGAAGGCCGCGGCCACATCCTCCATGGCCTCCTCGGTGAGGGTGACGTACGGGTGCCAGAAGTCGATCTCGATCACCCCGTCGGCCTCGAG
>Ga0224505_10001366_pt1 | contig 15508 bp, 12 predicted proteins | sample SF_Jan12_sed_USG_FD_169102 | JGI IMG/M metagenome (GOLD analysis project Ga0224505, IMG submission 169102) | Sediment microbial communities from San Francisco Bay, California, United States - SF_Jan12_sed_USGS_4_1 | ecosystem: Environmental > Aquatic > Marine > Sediment | place: USA: California... | reverse complement strand
GCGATCCGAGCACACCTTCGTCAACGCCGCCGTCAACGTCGTCTTGCCATGGTCCACGTGCCCGATTGTCCCAATGTTCACGTGCGGCTTCTTCCGCTCGTATTTCGCCTTCGCCATACCCTACTCCTTTTGTCTAAACCCCAGAAGATACCATCTCATCGCGCCCATACAACTGGGCACTACTTCAGGCCGAGCAAGCTATACCATCCACCGAAACCATTAACGAGCTTGACCGTGCTCACTTAGATTAAGGGGGCAACCCAACCCCAACCTACATGGAGCCCACGACGCGGATCGAACGCGTGACCTCGTCCTTACCAAGGACGTGCTCTGCCAACTGAGCTACGTGGGCCTCTCAACTCCGTCTCGCGTCGCCCGTTATTCGTGAAGCGCACTTCCGGAACACCATGAAACTCTCCGCGCTTCACGAGCCACGCCTCACGTCTTCTCTGGAGCGGGCGATGGGATTTGAACCCACGACAGCCAGCTTGGAAGGCTGGAACTCTACCACTGAGCTACGCCCGCCTCGTCCTTATAAATAGTCTTGAGTGCTCAGCGCTGAGCCCTACATCTGATATATTTAATGCTCAGAACTCAGCACTCACGACTCGCCCGCCTCACGATCACTCTAAACGCTCCCCAATTCTTCCTCACCTGAGAAAACGAACGATGCTTGCCCCCCCCTCGCACATCCATATTTCTTGACATTCACAGCCGAGCAAGCACTGCGTGGTGGGCAGGCAAGGATTCGAACCTTGGAAGACATAAGCCAGCAGATTTACAGTCTGCCCCCTTTGGCCACTTGGGTACCTGCCCGCGATGTTTCATTGATCAATCACATCAATTACGTAGCGCAAAATATCAGCCGCTCACCAAAGACACATAGGCCTATCCGTGCACAATCCTCTGCCTCAATCCTCAATACAGATTGATTCCTTGAAGTGCTCGGACAGGCTAGGTTACGAAATGCCGGATTCTATTGATGAACTTTCGTGATGTCAAGAGGAGAATTTAGCCTTGGGCCATTTTAGTTCACGCTCATCTTCCCATCCACACAGGTAGATTGCCAGGTTCGACCGAATGACACGTCGATCATCTTAACAAATTCATCCGAAAAACCAAATACTTGCTCCATAAGTACAAGAGCTTCCGCCAGAGACAACTGTGAGGATGCAGCCAAATATCGTTTCTGCGCAAGACGTCGTTCATCTGGGTCTTCCGGAACGTAGTACCCACGAAACTCCCCCTTTACAAAGGCCCCCTTGAACCGCTCAATCCATTGCTGCATTCCCCGACGCCCGGGCAACACGGGCTTCCCTGTCTGCTGTTGCAATTCCATCTGATTCCACACCACCCAGCCGACAAACACCGCCCAGGTTTCATTCAAGGCTTCCCAAGATTCCGCCTCCGTCAAATAGCGCGACTCCGTTTCGTCCGTGCGCTGAACGATGGGAGTAATCATCACCTCCCCATATCGACAGACCTGCTGCTCCTTTGCAAAGCGCAGAAGCGTATCGGAGCGGCCTTCGGTCTCACCGAGCTGGACGCCTCTGACCATGAGGTAATCCATATAGGCATGGAACAGTTCATGATATAACACCTCCAGCTCTTTGTGCGTCATCTTGCCAAGCGGTTTGAGCACTCTCCCTGCAGCATTGAGTGACAGGGTTCGATTGAGACGCATACGGTGCTCCCCCGGGTGATACTCCGCGGCATACGTCCGAAGATCATCAAACTCAAAGTGGATGAAATCCGATGGAAGTACCAGAAGAAACTTCGTCGGCAAGTGCACGCGTTCTGCTTCCACCAAGAGACGCGCCCAGGACTGGCTCCCGCTCTCCTGTTCATGATGAGCGTTGATAGCTGGTTCCGCGAGGACCGTCGACAGCCACCAACAACACCACAGCAGGAGCAATCGAGTCGTGAAGCATTTCATGGGCGCAGGAAGGAGAACGGCCGACCAACAACAAGAAGTGGCACATCATAAATAGGGATCTCTCGACATTCCCCAGTCTCCCCCTCCACCTTCTTCAACAAGGGCTACCGTGTCAAGCAGATCGGAAGACACATGATCGAGAAATCGCGAGGGCTTCGAGAGCAGCATCCCACTCGTCCTGTCGTACACATTAATCGGATATGTCAAAAACAAATGCTGCTTGGCTCGCGTAACGGCTACATAGAACAGACGCCGCTCTTCCTCTAATTCCTCATCAGCCACAAAGGAATAGGCGGAGGGGAACCGGCCGTCGACGACCCAGATCACAAAGACACACTGCCATTCCAGCCCCTTCGCAGAGTGGATCGTGGAAAGGACTAGCCGCTCATCATCGCGATCAGGCGCTTCCACATCCACGGCACTTCCGTCCGGCGGTTCCAGCGCCAAGTCGGCCAGAAATTCGTCGATGCCCTGATAGCCCTCGGCGATCGTGTGGAGATGATCCAAATCTCTTGTGCGTTTCGGATAATCGTCGTACTGCTCCTTCAAGATCGGAAGGTAGTACTCATAGATGTGGCTTACTTGATGTTCCGGCTGCCGATCATCCGATCCGGACAGGCTCTCAAGTGTATCGGCCAAGGCCTTCAGTCCCTGCCCGGAACGACCGTTCACTCCGCGCAGCGCATCAAACGGTCGTTCGGCTTTGACGATGGCTGCGAGCAAATCCTGAGCCTTCTTCGGACCGACGCCTTCCACTAACAGCAGCACACGATGCCAGCTGACCGTATCAAGCGGGTTTGCAACGACCCGCACATGGGCCAGTAAATCTTTGACATGGGCAGTCTCGATAAACTTCACCCCCCCGCGCTTGATAAAGGGCAACCCCTTGCGGGAGAGCTCAATTTCCAAGTCAAACGAGTGAAAGCTCGAACGAAACAAGACGGCCACCTCACTCAGCGGCACGCCTTCTTCACGAAGCTCAAGAATCTTCTGCGCGATGAAGCGTGATTGCGCATTTTCACCCGCGGCTTCGACTAATGCCGGTAACGGCCCATCGATCTTTCTTGTAAAGAGACGCTTGGTATACTTCTCGGTTGCTTCTTCGATCACACAGTTGGCCAAGTTCAAAATCGGCTGGGTGCTGCGGTAGTTCTCTTCGAGCTTATAAACCGTCGTGCCTGGGAACAGCTCCGGAAACTCCATAATGTTTTTAAAGGTCGCACCCCGAAACGCATAGATGGACTGCGAGTCATCGCCGACCACCATTACATTCTGATATGTCGTGGCCAACTGACGAATCACCTCGGCTTGCAGCCGATTGGTGTCTTGATACTCATCGACGAGGATATAGCGATATTGACGCGAAATGGTCGTGCGAGCGGCCTCGTCGAACAAGAGGAGCTGTCGCAGCATGACCAGCAGATCGTCGTAATCCAACAATTGCTTCTGCCGCTTCGCCGCCTCATAAGCCTTCTGGAGTCGCCCCAGATCCTCCGAGTGATCCGCAAAGTGGCTGAACTCTTCCAGAATGATCTCGTCGAGACTGCGCAAGGTGTTCGCACTCTTGCTGATCATCTCCATGATCGTCCCCTTGCGGGGAAAGCGCTTATCTTTTTCGTTCAATCCCAGCTGCGATCGAACCAGGGCGATCAAATCCTCCGCATCGCCGCGATCCAGAATTGTGAACCCCGGCTCGACTCCGATTGATCGACCGTACCGCCGCAACAACAAATTCGCCACAGAGTGAAAGGTCCCTCCGCAGACTCGACGACTACTCGTGCCAATCAGATCGCCGGCCCTGTCGAGCATTTCCTGAGCCGACTTGCGGGTGAACGTCAATAACAAGACATTCGAGGGGTCCACGCCGGAATCGATAAGATACGCGACACGATAGACCAACGTGCGGGTCTTGCCGCTGCCAGCCCCCGCAATGACCAGAGAAGGACCATCCCCCGCCGTCACCGCGGCCAACTGCTGAGGATTCAAGGCCGCCGCATAGTCGATGGACAACGTGCGCGGTGCCGCCTCTTCGGTCGGCCGTTTTAAAACATAGGTTTTAACTTCTCGTTCCATGAGAAATAAGATTGGGACGGTTACACGGTTCGATTCTTCGTGAAGAACTGCTCCTATACCATAACTCTGTCTGCCTTTTATACAGACACCATGGTCCAGAGCTTGTAGATCAACGAGATGGTGAATGCAATCGTAAGCAGCAAGAGCGCACCCGTGCCTCCGATAATTCCGGCCACATAGAACCAATCGGCATGGGTTTCACGATCCGGCTTCAGGACTGCCTCTCGGAGCAACACCGCATTTCTCGCGTGACTTCGAAACCAGACCGAGAAGAGATCTCCGACGATTGGAACCGCCCCGATCGTACCATTGATCAGAAGATTGAGACTCATGCGGGCAAGCACAATGCGTGGCAACTGAAGTCGCGTCGCAATGCCTAGGATGACCGTCCCAATGAGATTGGCGATGACATCGCCGATCCCAGGAATGAGTCCAAGTAATGGATCCAATCCAATCAACCACGACGTCCCAGGAATTTTGATCGACGCATCCAGCACCTTGGCCAAAATATCCGCGATCGCGAGCAAGTGCTCACGCCCCTCGTCGCGCGGCAACACTGTGACCCGTGGCTCTGCTGCTTTATTTTGCTCAGACCTGGGTTCCACCCGAATAGCTGTTCAATACGGTCGAGTCTTCACTTTATCGAAGCCAATGCGGTATGGGCAACTTCGCTCCACACCAATTTCATGTACCACACACTTCCGCCAAAGCACACAACCGGCCGAGACACAATGCCAGATGCAATTGACTGTTGGTTGTGTCCACATGAACTCGGAGATTGCTTCCCAAGGAATGGATCAGTCAATCTACCTCTTTGCTCCCCAGGCATGGCTCCGTTATAATCCGCGTGCCCTTCAACAAACCCATGGCTATCACCAATACAGAATACAACGACCGCCTTCGCCAACTGGCCGAGCTGATGCTCGCCGTGTCGGGTGAATCGGTCACGATGATGAAGCGCAATGCCCCGGAGCAGGCGCTGAAGCTCAAGCGTCCGGATGAGTGGGGCATCTATCTGGAATTTCTCAAAATCATGTTCAATCTCACGGACCGCCTGGTTGCCCTGCACATTCCGCTGAAGGATCAGCTGGAATTCATGAACGGGCTGGAAGATGCGGTCACGCAACAGTTGAAGCAGGCGCTGGAACCGGCCTTCGGCAACAATGCGGATCAGATGGAAATCGTGATGACGATCGGCACCACCGTGGCCGAGAGCCGCCAGACCTATGAGCACTACAAATTCCTGATCACTGAAGACTCCAAGACCAAAACCGAGATGTTCCGCGAATTCGGTGAAAACGTGGCTGAAGCACTCGGCGCACCACGCAACGCACAGCTCAGTGCGGCAGCATCACTCTGCGCCAGTGCCGTGGTCCCAGCTCTCAGCGCCGTGCTGCAAGGGCAGGCGCCGCCTGCTCAGAGTCCGTCGCAGCTGAGCTCTCCCACAAATGAGCGCTCGGCTGAACAGAAACCATCAACCGGCCAAGAGATCAAGCTCGTCAGCTTGATGTCGAGCATATCCGGCGAAGAAGTCGAAACCCGCTGGGGCCTCCACCCTCGGTTCCGTGACGATCTCACGCCCTCCGAACTTCAGCAGCTCACCAAGCTCTTGAACCGTGTCGCAAAAATCCTTGGCGAACGGTATGCCGCCGTGGCATTCTCTAAAGAGTGGGCCACGTGGCATAAGGCCGGGCACGCCTAATTCCCACCGGCAGTCACCCATCATTTGCTCATACGCATTACTCGCTTGACCAAAGGAGTGTTTGTGGATTCTCAAAATTCGACGAAGAGTTCGCTCCCTCAGAACCTGAATCGTCTCCCTGAACTGGCACGGAATCTCTGGTGGAGCTGGACCCTCGAAGCTCGCCAGCTGTTTGAAACCATCGATCCGACCCTGTGGTTTCTGACAAACCATAATCCCGTCAAGCTCCTTGCTGATATCCAGTCGGACCGGCTGACGCGCCTGGCTGAGGATCCCTCGTTCCTTCGCCAATATTCGGCCGTCTTCCGCCAGTTCGATGAATACCTGGCAAACAAGAAAAGCTGGGTCGGCACCCATCATGCCGACCTGACAAAGAAAACCATCGCGTACTTCTCGGCCGAGTTCGGGCTCCACGCCTCCGTACCGATTTATAGCGGCGGGTTAGGGATCTTGGCCGGAGACCACTGTAAGGAAGCGAGCGATCTCGGGCTGCCGCTTGTCGGTGTCGGATTCATGTACCCCCAAGGCTATTTCCGTCAGCGCATTACACCCGAAGGCTGGCAAGAAGCAGCCTACGCGCCTTTTAACCGCGATGAGTCGCCCATACATTTAGCCCAGACTCCATCCGGAGAAGCCTGTCGATTTACCGTCGACATGGGCAATCGGCGCGTCACCGCTGCAGTCTGGAAACTGTTGGTGGGCAGGATCACCCTGCTTCTCATCGATACGGATGTGCCTGAGAACAGTCCTGAGGACCGAGCCCTCTCCGCCCGGCTGTATGGCGGAGATCAAGAAATGCGGATCTGCCAGGAGATTCTCCTGGGAATCGGCGGCGTGCGCATGTTGCGATCGCTTGGGATCTCACCGTCGGTGTGGCATGCCAATGAAGGACATTCGGCCTTCCTGACCTTGGAGCGGGTACGCGAGTTCGTTCAAAAGGGTTCGTCTCATGCGGAAGCCTGCGAGTTGGTGCGTCAGAGTACCGTCTTCACCACGCATACACCCGTCCCAGCCGGGCATGACGTCTTCCCACACCATTTGATGGACCGCTACTTTACCGGGTACTGGGACCAACTGGGCCTCTCACGTGACGAATTTCTCCGTCTGGGTGACACTCCCGGATCGCACAGCGGGTTTAACATGACCGCATTGGTCATGCGCCTCTCCGCCCATGTCAACGGCGTCAGCCGAGAGCATGGCCGCGTCACACGCGAGATGTGGCAACACTTCTGGCCTGGATTGCCGACCGATCAGATCCCCATCCGGAGCGTCACCAACGGCATTCATGCCCCGACCTGGATCTCACCGGAGCTTCACCATCTCTACAGCAAGTCACTCAGCCCAACCTGGACACAAACCTGCGACGATCCCGCCATGTGGCAACGGGTGATGGATGTGCCTGACCATGAATTGTGGGCGGTTCGCCAAGCGATGAAGCGGAAACTGATGGGCTTTATCCGCGAGCGCGCCAGAAACGGCTGGGTGCATGGGCATCTCCAACCCTCACAAGTGCTCACTCGCGGAACCCTCATGGACCCTGAGGCCCTGACAATCGGGTTTGCCAGACGATTCGCAACCTACAAGCGCGCCACGCTGCTCTTCCGAGACCTTGAGCGACTCAAAGTCCTGCTCCAAGACCGATGGCGGCCGGTCCAACTGATTTTCGCCGGCAAAGCCCACCCAGCCGATGAGCCTGGCCGATATTTCATCCATGAAGTGCTGTCGTTCTGCCACGACCACAAGCTCGGCGGTCGCGTGGCATTCCTTGAAGATTACGAAATGCATATGGCAAAGTACCTCGTTCAAGGCGTCGATATTTGGTTAAATACCCCTCGCTTTCCACTGGAAGCCAGCGGCACCAGCGGTATGAAAGCCGCCCTGAACGGCGTGCTGAACCTCAGTGTCTTGGATGGATGGTGGGTTGAAGGGTACAACGGAGCCAATGGATGGGGCATCCAACCGCTGAGCGAACAGGCAGACGTGCAGACCCAAGATCATCACGATGGGGAACAGCTCTATCGCCTGCTGGAGCAGGAAGTCATCCCACTGTTCTATCAGCGAGATCGTGACGGAATCCCTCGTGGCTGGTTGCAAATGGTGAAGGAATGTATTCGCACCACAGCGCCCCAGTTCTGCACCACGCGCATGTTGAAGGACTACGTCAGTCTGATGTACCGCGCCGCCACGGTGCGCATGCCTGCGACATGGTAAGAGGGTTCGAGCGATCGAACCGCAGTCTGTTGCGCACCCGACTCCTTTATCTGGCTGCCGTCGCGATTGTGATTGTCGAGCTGATTGTGTTTCTTGTCGGACCGCCAATCTTTGCGGCCACCACAAGGACACCTTCTCCAATTGAGTCGAAGGCCACCGCTCTTTTCAAGGCAGGTGAGTACCCCGAAGTTACAGCGCTCTATCGAAGTCTTCCGCCAGACGCGACGCCTTCCAAAGAATTCCTCCGCCTCGCCCTGCAGAGCTATGTCCGCCTTGGGCGAACAGACGAGGCCCTCTCGGTCTATTCCAAATTGACCCAGCCGGGGCAATCCCACGATCCAGCGCTTCTTCGCCATTTGGCTCTCGGCACCATCACCAGCCACGTGCGAGACCGCAACGAACATGTGCGGATCGCCGCCTACTCAGCCCTCGCGGAGTTGGGACTGCCGGAGACCGCAGCCATTCTCGAGGATGGATTGCTGGATCCATCCATCGTCGTACGAGCACGGGCCGCCGAAGCGATCGGGAAAGCCGGCCTCGCGGCACAGTCCGGGCCCTTGCGCCGCGCGTTGAGGGATGCCATGCCGACCGTCCGTATCGCTGCCATGACGGCCCTCGGCGAAGCAGCCGCCACCGATGTTCGACAACGATTGATGGACGTGGCTCGTACGGAGGATGGCCCTGAGTCCATTTTTGCTTCCGCAGCCTTGGTGAAGTTAGGTCATTCCGAACAACTGGCGGAGATTATCAGTGCCGCAACGCTGCCGGATGCTGAATCGAGGATGGCGGCATTGGGTGTCTTGGGACGCCTCAAACGCCCGGCCAGCCTCGCCGTCCTTGCGCAAGCCGTCTATGATCCCGATCCATCAGTCCGTGCCTTTGCTGCCGGTGCGCTGGGGGAATTTGGATCCCCCGACGGCGCGGCCCCGCTGACACATGCCATTGGAGACGAGAGCGCGATGATTCGCGGCGTTGCAGCCGCAAGCCTTGGGAGACTTGGCATCAAAGATAACCGACCGTTGCTCTTGGCACTGACTCGCGATCCTGATGCACACGTCCGTGCGAATGCCGCAGAAGGATTACTTCGCCTCGGTGATACCTCAGCCATCGCCTTGGCGGCTGAGCTGGCCCGACATCCCGATCCATCCATTCGTGGTGCGGCAGCCCAAGCCTTGAGTGCCTCACCGGATGAACAAGTGCTCCCTATACTGCAAACGCTCCTGTTAGACCAACAGCCGCTCCCTCGACTGTTGGCCGCCAAGGCATTGCGAAAAATCAACGACAGAGCCGTTCCTATATTAGTACAAGGGTTGCGCGACACAGATGAGGCGGTACGCATTGCGGCGGCGAACAGCCTCCTCCAGCAATTCGCCAAGCAACCTCCACCAAAACGACGCCGCTAAAGCAGGACCACTATGGCCAAATTTCTGACCGTCTTATTGCTTCTCATCGGCGCGTTTGGAGCAGGCTATTACGTTGGACAACGACCCGTCAGCACATTGAAGCAGTCCGTCTCCAACCTCCAGCAATCGCTGAAGGAGGTGTCACAAAACGTCATGGATACGACACTCGGCATCGAACGCGATCTCCGTCGTCGCCAGGGACTCGTCGAAGCCAAGTCACGCTTCCTACAGACAAAGGTGCAGGTGATCGACCGCAATCATAGCGAAGCCGCGAAGGAAATCGCAGGAGTGATCGAGGCGATAGAGGCGGCGACAAAGGGAGCAAAGGTCGATGACGCCACAGCGGCGCTGCGCAACCTCGTTGATTCGCTGCGAGACGTTCAATTGGAACTCACGACGGGGAAACAGGTCTCGTTCAAGAAGATGGATGAACTGCAACAGCGGTTGGATCAACAGCTGAATAAATAGTTCACGCGTTGGCAGGTTCTGAGATCGGCTGCTTCTTCCACTTTGCTAAAATCCGCTCAACCCTCATTTTCACGACCATATCGGAGTCTTTGAGCAGCGGCTTGATCGCCTCGCGCCCACGGTCATCGCCGATTGACTCCAACGCAGCGGCCGCCGTCAAGCGCGTAAACCAATCCTTGTCACCAAGCATCTGGATGAGGGGATCGATGGCCTCGCTACTCTTGATCCGTCCCAATGCGAGGACGGCGCATTTCCGAACGTTTTCATCCTTGTCACGCAGGGCAGGAATGAGTTTCTCGACGGACGGCGCGCCCAATGCGACCAAGGCGTCGATGGCGTCATCTTTGAATTCATCATTCCGAAGCTGAAGCATCAGGGGATCCAACACCCGCTCGTCGCGTACTTTCCCGAGTGCTGCGATGGCGTACTTGCGCACTTCCCAGTCACGGAGGAGTTTGAGCAGCGTCTCAACCGCAGGAGACCCCACCTGACCCATCGCTTCGATGGCGACTTCACGAACCTGCCAATCACCATCACGCAACGCCCGAGCCAACGGTTCAACACACCGCTCGTCTCCCATTTCCCCAAGCGTGATGACGGCTTCGCGGCGGACCACCCAATCAGGATCTGACAGCAGATCAATCTGGATATCGATCTCATCCTTGACTTGCTCTTCTTCGAGCGCAACCGTGTCCGGACCAGCCCTTTGCGGCACGACGGGAAGAGACTCAGCTTGCAGAGGCTCGGCCATGACCTCGCCGGCCAGCTCATCTTCAGATTTCTGGCTGAGGGGATTGCTATCTACAGGGGAGCGCTTAGCCTTGGATTCCATAGAGATCAGTCAGTCGTTGATACGATACTGTGCCACGAGAGAGTTTAGGCTGATGCGGCAGCACCTTTGCTTCCGGCCGCTCGTTTTTTCCGTTGTACCAAGGCCCGCCTTTTGCGCTGCTCCCGCTTCAATCGTTTTTTCAAAGCACGGAGGGCAGCATCCCCCTTAGGATTACTGTGACCGGTCACCTTTGTGGCAATCTTCTTCCTTAGTTTTACTTCATCCGGCTCCTGCGCACGCTTCTTGGCCATCGAATCATGCCTCCCCTTAGTTTTGACTCGTAGTATGGTCTTCGGCTGATAGAAAGAGTGCAGTCTAGTGGAGTGCTTTACATACTGTCAACCGGGATAGACGATACTCAAATTCTTGAAATGGGCAGGTCCTCAATAGAGGGCTACCAGCCAATGAGTGAGAAGTTCCGCTACTTGATGAGCGCCTGCCTACATCGCTGTTAGCGATACAGGTAAAAGGCATCAAGAAGGGACCACACTTCAGGCTCTCAGGTTAGATCTAACGAAGCAACTGGCATCTGGATTGGATCTACGACAGACAACATGGCAAGAGCCCACCGATTTCTCCTCGCAATCCAGAGATCGCTGGGGAGACTTCTTGCATGAGATGTCATGCCCTGTGAAGTCCGATCAACCGGAAGCATTCGACCGGTCAGGGCCGATGACGCCGTGCTAGCAAATTGTTCCGCCATCAGCAACAGTTCCGGATGGCGTTCACCGACAACCTCCACCTGCACATGCGCGACTCCTTCACGCTCCATTCCTAGAAGAACGGCCGCCCGATGAGAAAGATCGAGAATCCGCCCCTTTTCGTACGGCCCTCGGTCAGTCACTCGCACATGAAGATGTTTGCCGTTCGACAAATTGACGACACGGACCACACTCCCGAGCGGGATCGTCCGATGCGCAGCCGTCAGCCCCTCCATGTCGAATATTTCGCCGTTCGCGGCTTGCCTTCCATGAAACTGTTCACCGTACCAGGAGGCAACCCCACGATCTTTGATCCCGACATCCAGCCGTACCTCTCCTTTAGGGACCCAGGAGCAGGCACCCAACGATAGGCACAAGACCAGGACCAGAGGACTCTTGGAGAAGAGCCGATTTTGCAGAACGTCCGTGTTCATACTGGACTTGCCTCCCTTTTGAATGCTGACGTACTCTGGTTGCCGGTTGGCCCAGAGTATGAAAGGTCTGGCACTTCGACAATACCGACGGGAGTACCCCTCCCCCCCCACCTCCGTATAGCTAAGGTCTGTTCAAAAAAGTACCTACCCAGACTATCGAACGGAGCTTCTATATAACCGAGGCACACAATAAGTTCAACAACTGATAGTAATGGAGCAGTTGACAGGATTTAGGAGAGTGATACCTCTATGCCATCAGGACGCTCGTGATTGGTGTATCCAGAAGAGAGAACCACCTACATCTAACCCGTCTTAGTTGCGCTCCGCAAAGGGGGTACGGCAGCCTGAAACCTGATGCCATATTGACTGCATCGGGCGGAGTGAGTAAGATCCCACCAAAGTAAGGGCTGTGGCTCTAAGAGCAGTACTGCTCCGCATTCTCCACAGTTGTTCGCACCCATATCACTTTCGTGATTGACGTTCACAACATTACAAAACGGTACGGCCATCATACGGCCATTGATCGCGTCACCTTTTCTGTTGCCAAAGGGGAAGTGCTGGCCTTCCTTGGACCCAACGGGGCCGGCAAGACCACCACAATGCGGATTCTGACCTGTTTCATGCCGGCAACGGAAGGCACGGCCCGCGTAGCGGGGTTCGACTGCACCGATCACCCCTTGGAGGTAAAGCGGCAGATCGGGTATCTCCCTGAAACACCACCGGTCTACCAGGAACTGACCGTCACGGAGTATTTGACGTTCGTCGGACAACTTCGTGGCATAACCGGACCAGCCCTCACCTCGGCACTCGATAAATCGATCGGACGGTTAGAGCTGGGGACGGTGCGGCATCGACTGATCGGAAATCTCTCCCGTGGCTATCGACAACGCGTGGGATTGGCACAAGCCCTGTTGCATGACCCTCCGGTTCTGATTCTCGACGAGCCCACGGTAGGGCTCGACCCAAAGCAGATCATTGAAATCCGGGAACTCATCAAGAGCCTGGCCGGCTCACACTCTGTGATCCTCAGCACCCATATCCTTCCCGAGGCGACGGCCGTCTGCCAGCGGGTGGTCATCATCAACAAGGGTCGGATTGTCGCGGAAGACACCCCTGAGCAGTTGTCGGCGCGTCTGCGTCAATCGGAAAAAGTCTCGCTGACGCTGAAATCCCGCCCAGCGGATTGTGAGTCAAAACTACAGGCAATCCCAGGCGTGCTTCAGGTACTTCCAGGACAGGGTGGAGGCACCTTTCTCATTGAATGTGAGTTAGGTCGTGACCTACGCGATGAACTGGCACGCGTCGCCGTGATGAACCAATGGGGGCTGCTCGAACTCCGGACGGTCTCTATGACATTGGAAGACGTCTTCCTCCAACTGACACGTCACGAAGACCACTCCGCTGAAGCAACAGAGACCACGGTGAGCATGGCCCCCTCGGAAAAGACGGACGCATAGCAGGCTGCGAAAAAACTCTTTTGACGCGAACAAGATGGCTGAAAGTTTCCGTACGATGCCAATGCCAGAACAACTTCAGGATACTCAAAAAGGCTGTCCGGCAAAGCTGCAGCGAGGGAAGAGGTGAGGCATACGCTTCGGTACGTTGAGCCCTCTGAGCGATGCGACCTGCCTCGAGAAGCCGTTTCGGCAAGGCGGGGAACGCCGCTGGCGGACTTTTTCGGCATCCTGTTAGGAGCTGCATGACCCCGGTACAGGCCGTTATTGCCAAGGAACTGCGCATCTACTTCGTCTCGCCCATTGTTTATGTGGTCGGAGCGGTCTTTTTGCTGATTTTCGGGCTACTCTCCTACCTCTACGTCGGATTCGCGGGCGCGCAGGCCATCCAATTGATGCAAATGCAAGGCGGCCCGGCCCAGATTAACTTGAATGATCTGGTCTTCCGAAATCTCTTTGCGAGCATGCGCATCGTCCTCCTGATTATCTTGCCCATATTGACCATGCGGTTGTTCGCAGAAGAGCGAAAGTTGCGGACATTCGAGTTCTTACTGACCTCACCGCTAAGGATCAATGACATCGTCATCGGCAAATTTATCAGCGTGTTGGTGATCTATGTTGGTCTGGTCGGACTCACCACATTGGTCCCGACCGTGCTGATGCTCTTCAGCGACTTTGACTGGAATCCCATTTGGACCGGCTATCTCGGCATGGTGCTGCTGGGGGCTCTGTTTCTGTCCGTGGGCCTGTTCGCGTCGGCAGTCACCGAGAACCAAATCGTCGCCGCCTTTGTCAGCTTCGGCATGTTGCTCACGATCTGGTTGATCGCGGGACTGGGCAGCCTCTTCGGCGATACTACCGCGGGGCACCTCATCTCGTACCTGTCCTACATGGAGCACTACGACCGCCTGGTTCGGGGGCTGATCGATACGAGCGATCTAGTGTACTTCGGGAGCGGCCTCGTGCTCATGCTGTTCTTGACACATCGAGTCGTGGAATCGACACGCTGGAAATGAAGCTTCAATCCTTTCCCCTTGGCATTCTGGGAATTCTGCTCGGCCTCGGCGGCATGGTTGCCTATAGCCTTCGGCCGGACTGGCTATGGATCGTCACCATCTCAGAAGGCTTGGCACTGGCCTGCCTCGTATCGTTCTTGATCCTCCATTTCGAGACCGTCAAGGCCTTCTCTGGCCGACGCTCAACGAAGATGGGGCTGAACAGCGTTCTCCTGATCGTGCTCTTCACGAGCATTCTGGTTATCGTAAACTTTCTGGCATCACGGCATTCCGTCCGATGGGATCTTTCAGAAAACCAGAACTTCACCCTCGCGCCTCAAACGCACCGAGTACTTCGGACCCTTCCGCGAGACGTCAAGATCACGGTCTTCACGCGAGAAAAGGATCCTGGTTATCAAGCTTTTAAAGAGCGGTTGGAGAGTTATCGCCAAGCCTCGACCAAACTGAGCGTGGAATTCATCGATCCGGAAAAGCAACCAAAGATGGCCCAGACGTACGGCATCTTTCGGACCGACACCGCCATCTTCGAAAGCAACGGGCAGACGATCCGCGTGACGTCCCCCTCAGAAATCGAACTGACTGGTGCACTGATCCGGATCTCCAAGGATTCAAAAAAACGGATCGTCTTCGTGGAAGGCCACAGTGAGCTGAACGTCGAGGATAAAGACCGAAATGGTCTGTTCATTGCGAAGGAAGCGCTGATTCGCCAAGGGTATGATGTGGGGACCGTCTCGCTCCTGAAGGAATCTGCCGTACCGGACAATACGTCGGTGTTGGTTCTCGCCGGCCCACGTCGTTCCGTCATGAAAGAGGAACAGGATCGCATTCACGCGTACGTTGAGAAGGGTGGCCATCTGTTGCTGTTGGCGGATCCGGACACACAGACAGGCCTTGAACCGTTGCTGGCCCGCTGGGGATTGGGCCTTGGCCCGGGTGTCCTGGTGGATCTCCAAGATCGGTTAGCGCAGGGAGACCTCACGGCCCTGCTGGTGAGAACGTTTACCGAACATGAGATCACGCAAGACCTCACTTCGGCCGTACTGTTGCCGCTGTCGCGACACATTACCTTCGACGAGCAGACCGGCAAGGACTGGGACTTCGTCCCTCTCGCCAGAACCTCACCCAACAGCTGGGCTGAAACGAACATGCAAGGCCGTGTGGTGAGCCTCAGCGAGAAGGAAGACATTAAGGGACCACTTCCGATGGCAGCTGCACTCTCTCCCAAGAAAGCCCAGGAGGAGGGCACACCTCGCCCAGCCATTGTGGTGATCGGCAACT
>Ga0224505_10001359_pt1 | contig 15568 bp, 15 predicted proteins | sample SF_Jan12_sed_USG_FD_169102 | JGI IMG/M metagenome (GOLD analysis project Ga0224505, IMG submission 169102) | Sediment microbial communities from San Francisco Bay, California, United States - SF_Jan12_sed_USGS_4_1 | ecosystem: Environmental > Aquatic > Marine > Sediment | place: USA: California... | reverse complement strand
CGACGCTCATTCAGATAGGCGCAGACGGTCCGTAGCGTACCTTCACTGGGTGTGGGCTTGGCAGCTTCAGAATCCGGAACGATAATGACGGAAATCACTCCAGGTATCGGAGTGTCAGGAAAGCTGGGATGGTACAACGGCAGAGCTTTTGCTCGTTTGACATTGGCCGCCTCCTGAGCCAGTTGCTCAAAGTCCTCGACCGTGACTGCGCGCGAACGACTCCGTACAGACCGGCTTGCACGAACTTTGGCTTCTTCGATGGTCTCTTGATCCCGACCGCTGTGGGCATCAAATCGGTTAGTGACTTTTCCATCATCTATTCCTTCGATCGACGTCACTATGGTGGACAGCGTACCGATTTTCACATTGCCACGCTTTCCACCTCCGAAACGATATTCACGGGCCACGACATTGGCACCTGGATTCAGCGGGTTGGCGACCGGCACATGCCCGTGGAGCGTCCCATCGAAGCGCACCCCTCCGAGTCTCACTTCTCCGGTGCTGGGGTTGAAGACATAGTGGGTATCGTCAACTTTGGAGCCGAAAAAATCGTCAACCCGTGTCCAAGGCTGAAATCCATCTCCTTCATCGATTTCCAGCTTCAAGGAATCTAGAAGCACTGGACGGCTCGATAGGGCAAAGACCTGGTCTCGCCTGCCGTTCGAACCGCCGAGCACTTCGTCTTGCGTCGTTTCCGCCTGTGTCGCTTTGGTCGTATTGGAACGAATCGCCAGCAGCTCAGGCGCACGTTCGTAAGCACTCCGTTCCAACCTACCTCGAATAAAGTACCCTTCTTGCACAGCCCCCAGTTCACCAACCTTGACCAGCTTCAACACGCCTGGAGCCGGAGTCCTCAAGACGATGTGGCCACTTCTTATGAGCGCCAGTGTCTCGTCTTTCACAAGGTCGAGTCTTTGCCAATCATTTCCATTCCATGACTCCCAGACAATCTTCGCAGACGCGTATTGGGCGGACACATTTGGACTGCACGACAGTGCTGCCCTTCCTTGCGCCTCACTACTCCCCACCCATACCGCTAAGTCCAGATCGACCTTCGGAAATTCAGGAGGATTCAATGCGTCAAGATACGGCTGGGGATATCTGAACCCTAGATAGAGTGCGGCACCATCTTTTGCCGTTTTGCCAAATGGAGAATAGCTCGACAGCTTCTTGTTGTTGACAGTCTCGTCCCGATAGCTGAACCCGTCATAGGCCTGCACGGAGACAAGCTGGGCTGTCAATGCATACAAGGCCCGATCGGTTTCAAAGACAATCGGTGCGCCTCCATCCTCGGCTTCTGCGCTGACCTGCGTACGCGGTGGGACAATCACATACGGTTTGGCGTAGTCTTCCTTCACCGGGAACTCGATCTCGGCGATGGCCGACTGAGCGGCTCGCAACTCGATGCCAAGCAATTCGAGAAACTTGATGTAGTTCAGCTCTGGAACCTTGCCCATACGGTAAATCATCATTTCTGTGAGCCAGGCTACAAGCTGAGAGAAGGTGATGCCGGGATCACTGTCGTTGAGATCGGTCCAGCCTTTCCACTCTGGGGTATACCGCGGAATCCTCGTTCGCAGTTCATCGAGGATGTCATCGTAACGACGGTCGTCGATCACCGGAATGTGTTCCTTCAACGACATAACTTATCGTCCCTCAGTGATATAGAATGGGTACACCAGATTCCCCATCGCATTAGTCTCGCGGATGCGGTAGTTCACCCGAATCAATAGCAGATTGGGTTCATCCGACGCGCTTTCAGCTTTCACATCGACCAGATCGATGCGCGGCTCGAACGCCACCAACGCTTCTCGGACCATATGTGTGACCACCGCCAGCGTCGTCGAGTTGTTGGGGGCAAACACCAGCTCATGCATGCCGCAGCCAAAATCCGGCAACATGGCTCGCTCCCCCTTGGCCGTACTCAAAATCAGGTAGATCGACTCCTCGATACGTTCTTCGTACCGTGCTCGAGCAATCTGGCCGGTTGGTGTGACTTGAAGTGGAAACTTCCAGCCGCTTCCGAGCATCTCTCGATTCATGGACTGACTCCCAACACGGTTTCGATAAACGCCGACCGCCCTCGACGATTAATCCCAACCATGACCAAGGACACTTTTGCAGGAAGAATCGGCAGGGCCATCATGAACGCTCCCGTAAGCGTCACCGTGATGGTCAAAGGCGACACAGTCCACTGCCCGCCTGATGGTGTAACGGTCAGACCAGGAGGAGAGGCCGACGTAATATCTGTTGAGCCTGGCGGCACGATCAATGTCAGCAGCCATTGACTCGGGAACTGACTGGTCAACGTAAACGTTGCAGTTAAGAAAGGCGGCGCTCCAGTATTGGTAAACCCAATCTTGCTGAAGAGCAATGCAGGCGGTATGACTGTTACAATGGGTTGATCGGTATCCTGAAGCTCTGGCGGTGTTGCGATCGTTTCCCCGGGCTGAACTTCCACCTTCATACTCCCATCGTCAACTTGATGGGATTCCTTGAGTGAGAGTGGGTAGCCCGTAGCACTCTTGATGAAGTCTGTCTCCATGATAACCGCTCGGCTGTCGATCGTCACAGCATTCAGCTTCATCGACTGCAGAACATACGCCGCACAGGGCACACCCACTGGAGGAAGGTTGAGACAGTTTGGAATGGTCCCTGTATCGCCATCGACCAACACCGGCGCTCCAGCAATCGTGACCTTCGTCTGAGAGGGGATGCTTTGCCCCACTCCAGTGTGGGGACACGTAATGATCGCACTCGTCGTTAACACTTTTGGCATCGCTCAATCTCCTCAAAACATGGCTATACCCTGCGACGTAATGGTGATGCTATGCCCGTGTTGAAGGACCAGATCGTTTTGAGTCATTTTGATCGATCCACCACCTTTGAACTGCACCATCACGTTCTTTCCTTCATCATCAAGGACGATTTCGTGTCCGGCATTCGACTTCAAAATAACTCGCTTGCCTGGCTTACCCTTTTCGTCATCCTCAAATCGCAGCGTGTGCCCTCCTGAGGTGACAATGATCCGGTTCTGTGATTTTGAGTCAGGAGGTGCGTCGCTGCCGTTCCACAAGAACCCGATGACATATGGGTGATCCATGTTTCCTTGTCTGAACGCCACCAGTACCTCGTCATCTTTTTCTGGCATCATGAACAGCCCACGTTTACTGCCGGACATTGGGGCAGCAATCGGTGCCCAATTGCTGCGATAGGAGCTTTGCAGCCAGGGAAATTCCAACTTCACTTGTGCCTTCGCAGCATCGATTTCCTTGACGAGGCCGATAACAACTCCTTCAACGTTTCTCATTTGCGCTCTCCTGGATCTTCCCGTCTCGCATTGAACTTGGTTACATACCCACTGTCGTTGATGGTGTGCGTTGTGTCTGTGATGAAGTACACGCCGCTTAACCGGCTTCCCACTCCTTCAATTTTCACTAGTTGGCCAGCCCTCAAGTCCGGCAATCCCACGCAGGTCCCTGAAGCCTTAACCATCTCTTTTTGGCGGTCCAGCAAAATGGCTTCTGCCCGCTTTCTTGCTTCTTTCTCCGTAAACACAGGTTCGTCAACGACGTGCTCTTCCCTGGGATCGCATCTATTCAAGAGTTCGTGCAAATCGCCGTTAACTTTCGTGAGTTTTTTGTCCTTTAAGTCAACCTTCGTGGGAATCTGTTTTTTCGCCTTACGATCCCATACATTCACCGTCACCGACTTGATCTGGTTGGCTGTGGTCAATGTCGGCTTGAAGTCGACCAGAGAGATCCCCCATTTCAGTTCAAACGTAATGTTGTGGACATCAGACACCTTGGCATTGGATGGGCCGAAATACAGATGCTTTTTCTTCTTTGCTGGACTGTCGGATTTTGGATCCCCCTCCTGCACAAACACGACATACCCGTACTTTCTGGCCAGTGTGAGGAGAAAGTCGATATCGTATTGATTGTTCTGTGTGACATAAACGATTTTCTCTTCAGCTTGTTTCGCATCTTTGCTTACAACAATGGGAAGAGGAAATCGGTTCTTCTTATCTCCCGGCGCATTAGAATCTTTCAGCGTAGCGATGTTTTCGGCTATTTCACTGGGCCTTTTATTATCCCAAGCACAGGTATATTGCTTGCGCCGAAGCTGGTGCAGCACATTCAACCCCCTAACATTCAGGGTCGAAACTCCGCTGTTGGGGAAGTTTGGTTCCATCGTCGTGAAACTTCCCTTCACCATGAGTCGGAGATCATCGAGGTAGCCCATACGCACTTCTACATCCTTGTTACAGGGCTCGAATATCTTGAAACGCCGACTCTCTTCACTATTACCTTTAAGATCCTCTTGTTTTTCCGATCCGATGAATTTAAACGCCCGTGTATGGGTGTCCCAGTTATTAACCGTCAACTCAAAACTGTCGATCTCTTTGATATTGTCTTTGTAGGTCAACTGAACCACATCCCGTAGGATGTCCCGAGGGAGCCCAGCTCCTTCGATTTTCACTTCGAAGCGGGGGACATAGAAATGGCCGGCCCCTTCTTTCACCGATTCTTGAAGCAGTGTTGTCACTTTCACGATTGACTCTCTTATAAAGGCGGCACTTCGATAAATTGTCCCACCGTCAGACGTCTCGGATCATGAATGCCGTTCTCGCTTTTTTCAGCGACAGCCCGCCATCGACCGGGCCTGTTGTAGTACCGGTTCGCGACTCTCCACAATGTGTCTCCTTCTTCGATGACATGACTATGAGTGCGGTCCGGCGAACTCAACTTAAGTTGGTCGAGCTGCTGCTTTAGCGTCTTGTATTCCCGAAACGCCACGGTCAGCGTGGCGCGTAACGGCACACCTTCCGTGCTGAATAGCGTGAACTTCTGCTTAACGCTCTCCACCACGCATTGGAAACCATGACGCGACTGCCCCTTAATCTGCACCTCGGTCAAACTCCCCAGCGACTGCCCGGGAAAACTTTCGCCCCAAGCCAGGACACAGATCGGAGGGGCGTGCAGCTTGGGGACGATTTTCACTAGACTATAAATTTTGTCCGTCAGTTCCGTCACACTGTGGGCCCCTTCTGCCATCCCTTCGTTGGTGCTGTCGAAAAATAGATCGAGGGTCAGTTTCTCGGCTTGCCCACGGACGAACTGCTGTAGGGGCAAATCCAGTCCGGGTATGGCAACTTCCGCCAACTGCGCACTCTTATCGAATGTGAGCTCTGTCGGATTGTATTGGACGGGAATTTGTTCAGGCTTCGGATCTCCGGGTCCTTTCCATGACACAAGCAAGACGGCCTTCTCTGGTTTTGGCATAACGGCTATCCTTCTTTCCGTTGCTCGGCTGCGACTCCTCCGGTGACTTGGGTTTCAGCACGAACACGATCGCGATGAGACTCCATATCTTCCATGGCTTTTATCACCGCAGTTACAATTCGCGTGAGGGTCTGAGGCGAAAGCAATGCCTCTCCATCAAGTGCCCGAACCGTGCTGACGACTTCATTGATTTCGACTTGCATGTTCAGACTACGGCGTTGACGACAGAGCCAACTGCTGCGGCGCCAAGGCCGATCCCTGGAACCTGAAAGATACCTTCGTGCGCAATTTCGATTGATTCGATCGCCACATTGTTTTGTGATGCATTGAGAGAAGGCCCTAAATATTTGAGCGGAATCCCACGGCGAAAATGCCAAATGCTGTTGGGAAGCCGCAATTCATTGAGTAACACAATAACCCCGTCCCGACGTTTTCCGCGTCCTTCCACAAACTGATAGTGCCAATCCCATAATGCCGTCCCGGAACCAATCCCTTTTTTCAGCGTAATGTTGGTCCACGAAATCCGACCTGGGAATTTCAGGACCTCCCCGTTGCGCCCTCCTTCATTGAACTCCTCCACCTTCATAGACATCTCGATGCCGGAGCACTCGCTAAACCCCCCGAGCGCCAAATCGAAGATCGCCGACAAGGCTCCGCTCTTGACCGCCGCGAGCGTGCTACTTGTATCGAGCAAGCTAATGACAAAGTTGTGGTTCAGTACGGGATCTCCGCGTAAAGCCGTCTTGCTCAGCAGTGCCATTAGAGTGCTCCCTGTGCGGTTGCTAACCCCTCTTCGTAAATCTCAAACGCATTGTTGATTCGTCCTACCCGGAACACGACAAACTCGAAAGGATTCGAAGGCGCAACACCGACTTCCGCCAGCAACTTTCCATTCGCGCGTTCAGATGGTGGGTTATTACTGTCATCGCATCTGACATAAAATGCTTCTTCAGGATTCCCCCCAGCGAGTGCGCCACCTTGCCACAGCGTAAGAAGAAAACTCCGAAGTGACAGTGCCAACTTCGTTCGCGTGAACACGTCATTTGGCTCAAACACGGCCCATTGAATAGCCTCATCAACGGCCTCCTCGATCATCATGAGCAGGCGGCGTACGTTGACATAGCGCCAGTCTTGGTCACTGCTGACCGTACGAGCCCCGTAAATGCGTATGCCGCGACCAGGCAAAGGCTTGATGACATTGATCCCTATTGGATTAAGAATTCCGTGCTCCGCCTCCCCCACAATGGCCGTCACATCTTGTATCCATTCCAGAGAGACATTCGCAGGTGCTTTATGCACACCGATTTCAAAATCAGTTCTGGCGTATTGCCCTGCCACATGCCCGGATGGGGGGATATTGAGAGTCAGTGACCGTCTATCCCGCAACGGATCGGAAACCTTGACCCAGGGGTAGTACAGCGCCGCATATTTTGAATCGAATCTGGTACGCCACAGCCGAATAGCTGCACTACCCAGCTTTTCATCTTTGATCGCTGAATATGGGGGATCGAGGAGAGCAATCCGATCACGTAGCAATTCACATTGGGTCACCATGGCGGATTGAACGGTGTAGACTTCCTCATCAGAAAATCGAGGCGGCAAATCCCCGAGGGGACGCGGTCTTGGGCTTGTCGGTTGAGGAGGTCCAGGAAGGCAGATGTCTGGTTTGCACGGTGAAGGGGCGATCGGAGGGAGATCGCGTGGCTGAATATTAATATCCGGCACGGCCACTATGGCCACTTCGTCGATCGTATTCAGTGCCGTTAGTCCTTGGTGTTTTTGCCTTTGGACATCATCGTTATCAGCAGAATCAAACGGCTCTCCAACAAAGTCTTGTACTCGTAACGCGACATGCCCATCCGCACCACCGTTGAGGGTTCGAGTGAAGCGGGTTGCATTCTTCAGATCCGGCTTTCCAGTACTGTCAAAATGACGCAACTCCAGCGGATGAACTTCCGTTACAGACACCTTATCTCGTAGTTCGACAATAGCTATTGGCTCCGGCGCCTTCGGCAACTTGAGCCGCTCACTTTGAAACGGGAGTTTGAACGGGCGGAGAATTGAGGGGCCATAACGAGAGTGTTCGGGAATCAGCGATAGCCCTTCGTAGACACGCGTGAGAATTCCCGCCTCCCGAACCAATATTGTATATTCGATACTCTCAATGTAAGTCTTCTGGCTAAGATCCACTCCGACTAATGGTACATAGTACGGAGGAAGAGGTGAGACCTCTCGATTGATCCATACAAGGCGCTTTTGCCTCTCATGAGGAACAGCGTGAACCACCTTAGTGAGGGTTGTGCCTTCTTGCTTCAGCCGGACATGGGAGCCTCGCTCCAGCCCCACACTGGATAAAACCGTCACATATTCCTGGGTATTGTCTCGCCCACTCGTGAAGGTCTGCAGCCGGTGCGTTTCTATAACTGTAATCTCAATGTCGTTCCCCCAGACACCCGGACTGATTGCTTCGATTCGCCATACAGGAACGCGGGTTTTCGTCGATGGATCGATATAGTCCAATACGACAGCGGCCGTTGATGTCGCTTCCGACGCCACACGAACGACCCAGCACCGTCGGCCACCATTTTCGAAAAATGCGCGCACGGCATAGGCCAGATATCCCTGGCCGGTAAATCCACCAAAATAGGCTTCAAATTGATGCCACGATTCGATGGGCATTGGTGTATGGATAGGACCGCGCGCGGCGATGCCCACAAAGCCTGCGATATCCGTTCGAAGCGCAGAGACCTGCCGAAATGCGGCATCTGTGCGCTCGGTATAGACCCCTGGTGTGTCGTAGATCCTCATTTCCGTGCGATTACCCTACTTCTACCGTGAGCCCTTCGTGCACGATCTCCACAGATTCCATGGCGACTTCGTTGCCACTGGCCTTGAACCCAGGACCTTCAATTTTATTGATCCATGCTTCTTCGGCGTGCCAACGCATGACGGCTTGTCGCTGCTCGTTCTTGAGAACAATCGTCACATTGCGGCGATCCGCCACACCATTAACGATATTTGTGTACCAGTCCCACAGTTCTTTATTTGTCGTATAGCCTCGTTTCAAGGTCAGGTTGCTGTATTTCCTGAGGCCGGGCAATTTACGAACATTGGATCGCAGATCCGTGCCTTCCCGGTAATCGACCGCATCACCTTCTGCGGTCAACCCACTGACCTCGCTGAACGCTCCACTGGTCAGGTTGTCGATCACCAACTCGAAGTTAAATGAGCGAAAGGGGTCTTTTCGTTCACCGGTAGCCATCGTTGAACCCTCCTTTATCCTTAGTCATCCGCGTGGGCCGTCCAGAGGCCAATCCGGACAATGACAAACTCGGCTGGTTTGACCGGAGCAACCCCGATCACACAAATCAATCGGCCGCTGTCGATATCAGTCTGTGTCATTGTGGTCCTGTCGCATTTCACGAAATACGCTTCTTCTGGTTTCGTTCCTTCCAGAGCCCCGTTTCTCCAAACCAACGTCAGAAAATTGCTAATCGACCGCCGCACACGAGCCCACAACGGCTCTGCGTTCGGCTCGAAGACCACCCACTGCAACCCACGATCAATCGAAGCTTCGATAAAAATGAGCAACCGTCTCACGTTCACATACTTCCAATCAGAGTCGCTGGTAATGACGCGCCCGCCATAGATGCGAATGCCTCGATTGTTGTTTCGAAAATCTCGCACGACGTTTATGTTGACGGGATAAGGGTTCAAGATGTCGTGCTGTTCTTTATTCAAAGTTCGCTGGAGACCGATAATGCCACGGACTACTTCGTTGGCCGGAGCTTTATGAACCCCGCGTTCGATATCCGTTCTTGCATAGATCCCAAGCATATGGCCGGAAGGTGGAATTGGGTAGTCGGCAGGTCTGGAAGGGCTTGTTGGATAGGGATCGGGAATGATCAACCAAGGATGATAGAGTGCTGCATACTTCGTGTCGAATTGCTGTCGCTGAGTTTGCACATCTGTCATGCTGTCCTTTGGAGGAGGCATCCCGTCGAGCGCACAGAAGCGATAGCGCATGAACTCGCAGTGATTGATTAGAGCGGATTGCATCTCGACGTTTGTGCGACCAGGAACCGCGACAATACTAATCTCCTCGATATTTCGCAGTGTGAACAAGCCCGTTCGCAATTCTGGGTTAATCTCATCTTTCCCGACATAGGTTTTGTCGATTACTACACCGAGCGCATCATCCCCGTTGTTAAGAGGCAACAGGATAAGGCGACGAGTTCCATCCCGCCTCGTTTCATAGGTGGCCACAGGCCCTTGCCGCAAACCAGTCCCCACCGACGAGTCGCTGACACGGATGTAGCTTGACTCACCCTCCGAACGCCGATCTGCTTTTCGCAATGGTTGCCCTTCATCGTCCTGTGTCGTTGAAGGGTTGGTGCTATTCCATGTCGTGCCTATAACACGCTCGAAATATCGGCTATGTCGAGGATCTAGGGACAGATTGCTGAAGACCTCTCGGTCTATTGCCATATTGTTGCGCGCAGGATTGGCTGGATCTCGCTGTCTGAGTAGCTCTACGACAAATCTATATTCAACCGTGTGGACACTGTCTCCACCGGCGATCGAACCCGGTAATGGTGTCGATGGTTCAAGCGTAATGAGGTAATCATTCTGCCGATCGATGGATTGTACCTTTGCTTTATGTATGTTGCCGCCGGCGTCGGTGATCATAAGCTCGGTTCCACTTTCGACCCCGCTTGCGGACTCAAGCTTCAACGAGAAATTCGTCACAGGATTGCCCCTAACTCTAGTTCGTAAGAGGGCTGAATCTTGGAGCTCCATGGCCACTCGCAATCTGTCTCCCCATTGACCGGCATCGAGGGCCCGTACCACCATCATAGGAGCACGGCGTACAACGGCAGCCGAGGCTGTCTTTGTTAATTTCAGCGGAGTGGCTAGAGTAAGCGTTTGTGGCTGGAGAGCCGTTGGAGCTGGTGCACCCGCAAGTGCATGATAGTAGGGTCCTCCAACAGGTGTGACAATTCGTACCAGGTTAGAAGCAGCTAGACCGGCTTGATCGGCAATCACTAACGTTGGATTGCCGATTGGAGAATGGGCGGCCATGACCGTCATGTTAGTGATTGTGAATTGCCGACGTGTAACAATCCCGACTGCTTTAGCATGTGGCTTCCTCAGGGCAGCTCGCAGGACTACTTTGCCTTTATTGGGTGCTGGAAGAGGAGCCGGCAAAGCAGCAATTTCTGAAAACTCTCGGTCGGTACCAACTCCAATTTCCAGAATATCGCCAGGCACCAGAGCCGTCCGATTGGATACCATTACTACAGTGGCACCTGTATCTGATGATTCTTCAAGGTCAATGGCGGGAATTGGAGCGTTTAATGTAATACGCTGGACAAGCGAGCCGATTGCATAATCCGCATATGTACCCTGTTCTAAAGTGATCCGCGTCAACTCACCAACCGAACGAATTTCTGCATTCGATTGTGTTCGGTCAAAATCTCCTCCTCCACTCGGAGTTGAAATCCCCACTAAATCACCCCGATTGAAAGTACCGGCGCTTGTTTGTGTGACAACGATGGCATCCCCTGATCGCGCAACTGTTCCGAGATTTCTGGCATTTCCCACTGTCGCTGTCTGAACCGTAACCGCTTCGTTGATGGCGTGTGTAAACAAGAGAGCACTTTTGAGTTCGAGTCTGTTTCCTGGCAATGTTGTTTTAATAACTCCATACTCGAGCGTTGGAGCAGCGCCGATAGCAAGGATGTCGTTCTGACTTAAACCACCGGTATTCTGGACTGTCATAATGTTGTTTCCTGTGGATGCCGGTGCGGCAAGCTTCGTTGGAGGTGGTACACCTGCTGCTACAGTGATCACCTGCGCAACTTGCCCCACCCCGTGCCCCTGTAAAAGTGGCATGCTCAGAGGAAGCACGATGGGCGCCGGTGCTGGAGGCGGTGCATTGGATATGGTCAAAAACTCCACATCCGCGCCATCACCGACTTGAATGGTGTGGCTTGGTGCAAACCCCGGGTTATCGACGACCACAACGCTGGTAGCGCCAGGATCCGCACCAAGGAGAAGCTGAGTGGATAGTGGCGTGGCAGTGTCAGGAGCAACCAGCATGCGCTCTGCAGTGGTTGCGGCGGAAGGATCTAGCACACGTGTTACGTAGACGCGCTTGCCTCCATTGATAAAAAACCCTTCGATCGCATGAGGCAAGAATCGATGTTCACCATAAAGCGTTGCATTTAACATTCCGCCGAACCAGCGTTGATACTCTCCGTTGCTCGTGATCAGAATCGGAACGTTGACCGGTCCCCTTTCTGTCACACCAACCATACCGGCAGTACTGGTGCTAACTCCTTCTATCGGCTTACTTCCAGTATCGATTTCTTCGACGTAAACGCCGGGAGCGAGATACTCAGGCATGGTCGTCCTCCGCGTTGATGGTGATCATGTGTTCTTGAGTACGATGTCGACTCGGTTGAGCGGCAGGGAGTAATCCGGCTGCCATGTCTGTTCTTTGCTTTTACTTCCGCCCTTGTTCGCTGTAATCGTCAGTCGGGCTACGCGTTGAAGAAGAGGAAACTGGTACTCCCCTCCTTGCTGACTCTTCGTGCTAAACAGGGCAAGCCGATGATACTCAACCGGAACCTTCCCGGATCCATTGCCAACCTTGACGTATGCATCAGCAATAAACTCAACAGTTGAATCGAGAAACACGCACGACTCCCCCTTATGCCCTTCAAGGCTGACTGTGTGTGTTGCCCCACTCCATTCCGGCTCAAGCCGTTCTACCATCGCCTGAGCGGGATGCTCCCAGATTATTGGCCAATCGACCGTAACCCACGCCGGTTCATTTGAGGCGGTGGTCGGCTCTATTGCGGCAATGGCCAGAACTTCAGCTCGATCGGGTCGATTGCCATCAATTCGTATAAGGCTCGACGGTTTTAGATTTTCCCCATCAGACACGCGAAGTTTAGTCGTCCCTTGAGATGCATGGACAAGAAGCACCAGCCGATCTCTCCCAGCAGATTTCAGCTTACCTATTTGGCAGGGTGTCCCTTCACTACGATCGGCGTAAAGCGGAGGATGTAGACCTATCATCAAAGGCGGCGCGGCTTTCTGATTTACTACCTCTGGTAATGTTCGCCAGATACCTGACACCGCCACGTCAGCGCCCTCCACAGGGACAAGCCCATTCTTGGACTGTTCAAACACTCTCCCTCGTATCATCATGGCGACGGCACCAATCGAATATCTCCAAGATTGACGGGTGTGAAATTGTCCGGCACAACTGGCACAACCGGCTCCGACCCTAGATTGTGATCCTCCACAAACGGAGCTGTAGTGGTCACTTGATTCGGGGCAGGCCCTACCAGTCCGATCCGAACTTCTTCGAAATTGGTTCCTATGCCACCTACCATGAGCGCTTCTCCCGTGAGTAACCTCGAGGTATCGTTGAGCGTGAATACTCGATCGCCTTGTAAGGGAAACGGCGCAGTAGTTATTCTCTGATCATTTGGAATGGAGGCAGTCAGCGTCCGCGGCAAATATCCGTCGGCATTAATATCCACCGTCATCAAGAAGTTCCTCCCTGCTAGAGCTGAAAACACACGACTAGGAATACCAACAAACCCCACAAGACCATCCCGAGAGATACGAGGGATACATTCCTTTATATCGCTCTTAAGTTGCACGGAGCTTGTCACTGGTTCATTTGTCACGTCGTTGATGAGCCGTGCTTGCACGATTGCCCAAATCCTGCTCGACAGCGGTGCCGGATCGTCTGGCGAAAAGAGGTATTCCCTGCCCTGTGCCTGAACCACCCTTCTCGCCACTGTATTCTTTCTCCTCTCGCTCCTCTCGATTTCTTAAGGCGCTGAAACGATAACCCCATACTCCGGTAAAGCAACAGTAACCGGCTCGGCAAGCTCTGGCTCCTGATCCGATTCGATGTTCACTAGACTGACCTCGTATGAGACCGAGAGCTGGTAGGAGCCCTCAAGGGCCTCCCACACACGTGTGATTTCCTCCAGACTCATGGGCTCTAGACGTACATGCATCTCGGCATCAGTCCCAACAAAATTGGCCTGTAAGTCTGTTCCACGCAAAATAGGATGGCCATGAAACAATTGAAGGACTTTCCCTAGTAACGTTTGTTCTGCCTGTGAACTACCCAATCCCTGTCCGTTTTGGCTTAATCCGGTGATAGGGGTTATCAAGTAGTGCAGCCGCAGAGGCAACGGCGGAGTTTGGAGCTGATTCCACCCAATGCGTTCAGGAGGGTCGTTCAGTCTGTCCGAGTCTCTCACGACACGATATAGCCAAACTGAGACGCCTTCCTGGTTGTTGGCCAGTAATTCTTCTGGCGTATTCAAGACGGCGTTATAGGTGGTGCCTCCAAACGAAAGGCTACTGATCCCATCCTGGATGAATTTTCGAATCGTCTCGCTTGTTGCAAACAGCGCTTGATACATCTCGTAACTCTCCGCACAAAATGTTGGCGCTCTACACCCTCTTTATTACGATTAGTCAGCTCTACATGGGTTTCTCACTGTTGTTCTGATCATCTGAATGATGTCTCTTTCCTCAGCGTTGGGCGTATTCCTGCGATGTGAACAAAGTTGCTGAGTGAAGGCCATTTGCATATCTGAAGTCACACCCACAATGGTGAGATCTGGATACACAGCAAGTAGCTGACTGCAGAGTCCTGGCTCATCAGTGCCTTCTTGCGTGAGAATCACCGCGTCTGCTTTGGTATGCCCCGTCTCTTGAAGAATTTTCATTGGTCCTCGGCAGTCACCCACCACTTCCATATCCTCTTGCTCTTCAACGAGCTGCCGAATGGTTTCGGGGACCATCATGGGATGGTTGGCTAAGAGCACTCGGATCTTGTTCATCTGCACTCTCGTACTGTGACTGCTGGCGAGAATAGATCAGCTCAGAACAAAGTCCAATGCATCGGAAGATCTAAAAAGGATCCATATGGCAAGAAAAGAAGATCTAGAGACTAGATCTCTGGACAACAGAGAACCTGTGCGACCACAGACTCCCACGAAAGAGGTCGAACAAGGTTCCTAAGGTAAGAGCAGGTTACGAGAAGCGGCTTCGGTGTCTAGCCACGAAGCCGTGTTCTTTGGCATACCGTGCAGCGGAACGGCGATTCTGCAGATTGAGTTTATCGAGGATGTTATGGACATGATTCTTGACGGTCGATACTTCGATCTTTAGCTCAGCGGCGATTTCTTTGTTGCTTAACCCCCTCTCTATGGCTTCCATGATGTCTTGCTCACGGAGTGTAAGGCAGCCCATTTCCAACGTACGTGCACTAACAATTCGTCGCGACAGCATCGATATTCTCGAAAAGGCCAGATTGGCGAGACGCGGCGAACAGATCGTTTCTCCAGCACAGACGGCTCGCACCGTTCTGATGACGTCATCGAACGAACCGTCTTCTACGACATAACCCGAGACGCCGCCAATCTCGATGCAGGCCAATATCGTGTCATCATGATCCGGAACCCCAAGCATGATCACTTTACACTCAGGTGCAATACAGCGAAAGCGACTGAAACACTCTAGGCACTTCTCTAACGGATGACTGGCCTCCGCCAGAACAACATTGGGGCAGGTGTGATCGACATCACCTGAGAGCTGTTCTATATCGCAGACCTGTCGGATGACTGGAAACGCATGTTGGGAGAGCCCAAGGGCCAACGCCTCTCGCAGCAGCCTGTGATGGTGGACAATCGCAATCGACAGTTCCATGCTTCTCACCGCTGGGGCACGCGAGCAATGACAGAGGCTCTACATAGTCACTAGGTCCATTTGCAAATCCAGCAGGCAGTATCCCAAAATGGATCTATCATGACGGCCTAAATAATAGTAGGTATATCTGGCCCTATCTGTGACGTTGCGATGTTCTATACATCAACGCAGACCACGTTCCACAGCTCTGCCAAGCCTAAACTCCTCAGCAAAATCGATGCTAAGCCGTTGAGATATTTTCTTCACTACCGAGCAACCATCTCTTCGTGAAAACAACAGGATAGGTGTCGCATCAAAGAACCGAACATTTCACCTGCATCCAATTCGATACATGATGAATCTAAAGAGATTCGGTGATCGGGAGGAGATTAGCCAAGGAAGATTATTGGTGGGATGCTGGGATAACTGAATATTCGATTAAATGACCATACATGCTTATTACTTTGACTCCGGTGACAGTAATTCGGTGAGGGAAATGGGGCTTTTCTGTGCCGAGATTCCCAGCAAAGTTTGAAAGGCGGCCATCGGGGCCT
>Ga0224505_10001357_pt1 | contig 15578 bp, 12 predicted proteins | sample SF_Jan12_sed_USG_FD_169102 | JGI IMG/M metagenome (GOLD analysis project Ga0224505, IMG submission 169102) | Sediment microbial communities from San Francisco Bay, California, United States - SF_Jan12_sed_USGS_4_1 | ecosystem: Environmental > Aquatic > Marine > Sediment | place: USA: California... | reverse complement strand
TGGGCCCTGGAGCACCACCACGGGTACTTCTCGCATCCGTGCGGTCACGATCTCAACGATACGGCGGTTGATCTGCCCTTCTGTCATTGGACCACAGTACCCCTCGGAGCCTGGAAACCGGAGGCTCCTGAGTCTGAAAGTTGGAGGTAGTTCAGCTTGAAACTTTGAGGGGCGGGCGCAGCTGCGTTCGGGGTACTGCGAGGATCGGGCGTCCGACGACAAGCGGACACCCTTTGAAGGGATCCGGGTGGTGTGTTCATTCGCCACCGGCCGTGCTCTCGATGTGCAGGATTCGTTCGTGTCGGTGTGTTCATGAAGGGCTTGGCCGGGGAGCAGTTGCGACGTTCGAGGTTTCTAACGGTTCTTCTAACGGATGGTTCGTCAGGAGGCCTCATGGCGAGCTATCAGCTGTCACGCTGAACATGCGAAACCCCTGGTAGAGCGCATGATCGAGCACGAGAGCCGATCGGTCGGCATGGGGTCGAAGCAACTCATAACCCGAAGGTCGTGGGTTCAAATCCCACCCCCGCTACGAACGAAGGCCCTGGCAGATGGCAACATCCGCCGGGGGCCCTTCAGCGTCGAGGCCCAGGCCTCCAACGGGTCTTCCAGCAGACTGGCCGCGTGAGGCGCCGCACCGCGAGCTGTCGCCGTCGCTGGACCGTCTCGTGGCCGAGCACGGCCAGCTGGACGCATACACCAACCGAGGCGCTGGACGCAGCCGCAACGCGCGAACACCTGCCGGCAAGGTGGTCGCCGGCAGGTGTCGTCGGTATCGCCGTCGGGGCCTTTGCCTCAGCCACCCATCCTGCCGGCGGCAACATCTTCCCGGCAGGCCTGCTTGCGGAACTCGATCGAGTCCGGCAGGCCCTGCCCCACGTCGGCGCACGGGTCAGAGTCACCCGCTGGCTTCACCACCAAGGTGGCGGACCGGGCTGCTGCGGCCGCGACGTCCTCACGGCACGCCCGGGTGCGCAACTCGATCGATTCGGGCAGACCCCTGCCGACGTTGGCGCACGGGTCGAACCCGCGGGGTGACACCGTTTGTGACAGTGGGGAGGCGCTCGACACCGATGCCGACCGGCCGAGCGCTTGGGCAACATCCTCCCGGCAGGCCTGCTTGCGGAACTCGATCGAGTCCGGCAGGCCCTGCCCCACGTCGGCGCACGGGTCGGCGGCGACCGTCGCCGGCTCGGCAGGGACGTTGGACGGCCCGTCGTTCGGCATCATGGCGGCGGGAACCGCGATTGCGGCGACGGTGGCCACCGACACGATGGTCAGGGTCCGGAACCGGTGGCTGATGGTGGTGGACATGGTGCTCCCTTCGATTCCGAACCGTTCGGAATCTCTCGGAGCTCACCTTCGTCGGAGGGGCTTCTCGCCCGCTTGCGACCACTTGCACTCGACTTTCAGTCGCCGCCGTGGCCGCGAACTACCTGCTCAGCGTGTCATCCGCAGGCGGAGCGCAGCGGCTGGTCACCGGGCACGTCACGGTCCCACTCGTCCTGGGTGAGGTCGCGGCTGACGAGTGCGCACGCCTTCTCGACCCACCGTTCGGGGCTCAGCGGGATGTGGAGCAACTTGCCCGACGCGGGGATCCACATCGAGTCGGTCGTCGGGTCGTACCAGCCCGCTTCGGAGCTGAGCGTTCCCGGTCCGTCCCAGACGACCGAAGGGGTGTCGCCGCTGCCGACGCCGTACAACAGCACGGTGCCGTCCCACATCGAGATCACCAGCACCGACCCGTCGCCGTCGAACCCGAGCGTCGAGGCAACGCCGCCGCCGGGCACGGTCTCGATCTCCCGGGTGTGCGTGTCGAAGACGAAGACGCCGCCCTGCAGCGACGAGAAGGCCAGCTTCGATCCCGTCGGATCGAGGGCGATCGTGGTGGACTCGGTCGACGGTGTCGACACCGTGGACAGCTCGGCACCCGTCGGGTCGTACTCGTGGAGGGTGCCCTCGCTGTCGAGGACGAACAGTCCGCCGTCGAGCGTCGGATGGACCAGCGCCTTGGGATTGTCCTCGGTTGCGACGGTGAACAACAGCTCGGGCGCTCCCCGGCGCATCCGCAGGAGCGACGCTTCTCCCGTGTAGTCGGGGCGGCGACCGAGGATGGCGAGGTACTCGCCGAACCGCGTGCCGTCCTCGTACCAGTAGTTGCTCCGGACGCTGGGGTCGCTCCCCATGAAGACCCGGTCGACCATCCGGTCGCCCTCCCACCGGGCCAGGTCGTGGTCGGGCGACACGGCCCAGACACCGTCGGGCTCCGGGAACACGCCGAGCGCCGTGAACGGCTCACCGTCGGGGGTGCGCAGGTCGACCGTCGACCGTTCGCCCGGCGACAGGTCGATCAGCTCGACCTCCTGGGTGGTCTCGTTGACCACCGCGGCGCGGCCGTCCCTGATCGCCGCCTTGCCGATCGGATCGACGTCCCAGCTGCCTTCCAGCAGTGCGCTGGCCTCGATGTCGTACACGGCGACCAGCCCCTGATCGTCGACCGCGGTGATCAACCCGTCCGGGCGGACGAATGCTTCGACCGCGTTCCTCAGCTCGAACCCCTGGCCGATCGGACCGGTGTTGCGGTCGATCACCTGGACCCCGCCCCGCGACACGGCCACGAGGAGTCCGTCGGGGCGCACCGCGAGGTCGAGGTAGCTGGTCGCGCTGGAAGCGGCGAGCGTCGTGATCGCGTTCCCCGTGTTCGGGTCGATCGTCTCGATCCGGCCGTCGACGAAGCCGGCGATCAGCCGCCCGGTGGCGTCCTCGAAGACGAGCCGTCCCGCCGCGCCACGGTCGATCCGAACGAGCTCTTCGCCGGTGTCGGCGTCGACGATGACGATGAAGCCATCGGAGGTCTGTCCCGACGTGCCGAACCCGAGCGCCATGACCGAGCCGTCCCGAGTCCTGGCCCCCGAGATCAGCGCCGGGCCCTCGATCGGCGCACCGACCTGCTCGCCCGTGCGGATGTCGAACAGGATCGCCTTGGTGGTGGCCAAGTCATCGACCGACTCGGGTTGCTCGAACACGCCCATGAGGATCCGCTCGTCGGTGGCCAACGACGGGTAGCCGTTGCCCGCGTAGTCCAGCTCGATCCCGAAATCGGATCCCAGCCACGTCCGGCTCCCGTCCCAGGCGATCGCACCCACGACCTCGCCCCGCTCGTCGTTGTGAAACGCCAGGGTGCACGGCCCGGGCGGCCGCCCGAGATCGACGACGTCGCCGGTCAGTGGATCTCGCGACACCGTGCGTCCATCGACGGTCGCCAGCTCGACCATCCCGCGATACTCGGACCCGAACACGCTGGAACCGGTGCAGTCGTCGACCAATCGCTGTCGAGACGCCACGCGGTTGCCGATCGTCGCTCCGCCCAGGGCAGACAGCACCGCCCGATCGGTGTCGGGCCCGGGGGCACGCCGATGGGCCTCGAGTGCGAGCAGCAGCGACAGCTCCGAGTCGTCGTCGCCGACGGCCGCCGATCGGCTGATCAGTGTCGCCAACTCGGCCGCCTCGGTCTGGGTGCGCGCCCGCTGACGTTGCGAGAACGCCACGCCACCCGCGATCAGGGCGATCACGAGGGCGACGCCGATGCCCGCCACGAGACGACGAAGGCGCCGAACCCGGAGCTGCTCGGCGGCGAGCCGAGCTTCGGATGCGTCGCGTGACGCGGCGAGGTACTGGCGTTCCTGGGCGGTGAGGCGAACCGGCGGATGATCGAGCCAGCCGTCGTAGCGGCCGAGCCGGGCGCCGGTGAGCACGAACTCGGGGTCGCGGTCGCGCTCGCGCCATTCCGCTGCGGCGGCCGCCAGCCGACGCTGCGACCGGATGTCGGCACGGGCGTCGTCGATCCAGTCACGCAGACGGGTCCACTCGGTGAGCAGCGCCTCGTGGGCGATCTCGACGGTCGGGCCGCGAGTGACCGGGTCACGATCGAACGTGAGCAGCCGGGCCCGCCCGAACACGTCGAGCACACCCGACACGTCGCCACCACCCGACTCGGTCACCTCGGTGGCGAGCGCCCGACGGCGGGTGTCGGCCGACCCGTCGTTCAGCGTCACGAGACGCAGGAACACCTCACGGGCATGCTCACGATCGGTCGCATCGAGGCCCTGATACAGGGCGTCGGCCCGGCGGGCGAGGGCTGCCGAGACGCCGCCGAGCTCACGGTACGCAGATGTGGTGATGACCGACCCCGAGCGTCGCTCGAACAGCTCGGTGAGCGCGTACTGCATCAGTGGGAGCGCCGTCGGCTGGCCGGCCATGTCGGAGGCGATCACCGCCACCAACCCGGATTCGAACGGCACCCCGACCTCGGCTGCCGGGGCGGTGATCGCCCGCTCGAGCTCCTCGGCGTTCATCGGCGTGATCACCTCGGTGCCGAGCCGCACCAGCTCGCCGAACTCGGTGTGGCGCAGCGGGTGGTCGTAGAAGTCGGCGCGCAGCGTGGCGATCACCTTGACGCCCGCGTAGCGGTCGCCCGCCGTGTCCGCCAGCGCCGTCATGAAGGCGTTGGCATCGGCCGGGGCCGCATGCGAGAACAGCTCCTCGAGCTGGTCGACCACGACCACGAGCTGGGCGGACGGGTCGGGGATCAGCAACCGGACCGCGTTGGAGATGCCGTGGTTCAAGAGCTGCTCGAGGAGGTCGACCGGCGGGCTGACGGCGATGCTGCGGAGTGCATCCTCGAGCGCCTCGAACGGACGCCGCCCCGGCGACATCGAGACGATGAACCAACGATCCGACCCGGTGACCGCCCCCTCGCGAAGGGCGGGCACGACGCCGGCCCTCACGACGCTCGACTTCCCGGATCCGCTCGGCCCGACCAAGACGACGAACCGGCCCTGCGCCCCGGTGGAGCCAAGACGAGTGATCAGCCGTTCGACCAGCCGTTCTCGCCCGTAGAACCGGCCGGCGTCGTCCTCCCCGAACGCCCGCAGACCCCGGTAGGGATTGGCCGCCTCGAGCGGTGCAGGTGGCGGCCCGGCGGGCCGGTCACCGAGTGCGAACTGCAAGGCGCGAACGAAGGCATCGGCATCGGGGAAGCGGTCGGCTGGGTTCTCGGAGAGCGCGAGCGAGATCACATCGGTGACCGGATCGTTCGCCGCTTCACCCGGCCGCTCTCCACCGCGGCCGGAGGCTTCGCGTAGCGTGTACCGGGCCAGCATCCCGAGGGCATAGACGTCGGACGCGGTGGTCGCCGGCCTGCCCGCACGCTGTTCGGGCGCTGCGAAGTGGCCGGTGGGCGCATCGCCGGAGCCGGCGCCGCGGCTCTCCGGCGAGTACGACATGCCGAAGTCGGCGAGGTAGGCGTTGCCGTCACCGTCGAGCAACACGTTCCGGGGCTTGACATCACCGTGGGTGACGCCCTTGCGGTGTGCGGCCGCGAGCGCCCCGCCGACCTGCTCGATCATGCCGATCGCCGATGCCTCGGTGATCGTGCCCCGTTCGACGGCGTCGAACAGGCTGCCGTGTTCGAACCGGCGCATCACGAGATATGCCGAATCGGGCTCGCGCCAGTAGTCGAACACCGGCACGATCTGTGGATGCTCCAGCCCGGCGATCGCCTGCGCTTCGCGCTCGAACCGGCGGATGAAGCCCGGATCGTTCGCCAGCTCGGGCCGAATCACCTTGATCGCCACCTCACGGCCGACTGCCGGCTGAAAGGCCCGGAACACGTTGCCCAACGCCCCTTCGCCGATCTTCTCGCGCAACTCGTAGCCCCGCACCGACAAGCCCGACTGCGGGCGGCCGTCGAGCGCCCTGGCAGCCTCGACCTCGCGCAACGCAGGGTCGTCAAGCACGATCCGCTCCTCCAGCCGGCAGAGCTCCTCCGACGGATCGAGACCCAGATCCTCACCGAGCCGAGTGCGCAACGAGCCGAACGCCCTGAGCGCGTCGCCCTGGCGACCGGCGCGATGCAGCGCCAGCATCAGGTGCGCCGTGAGTCGTTCTCGGAGCGGATGTTGGCGGACCAGGCTCTCGAGCTCGCCGATCAGCTCACGTGCCCGGCCGGTTCGCAAGTCGGCATTGATCCGATCCTCGACGGTGGCCAGCCGGAGCTCGTCGAGCCGCGCGACCTCGGCCTCGGCGAACGGCTCGAACGTGAACTCCTCCAAGGCGCGACCGCGCCACAGCGACAGCGCCTCGCTGAACACCAACGACGCCGACGCCGGATCGGTGTCGAGCAGCGACCGGCCCTCGCGAGTCAGCGCCTCGAACCTGACCGCATCGATGTGCTCGGGAACGACGTTCAGGACATAACCGGGCGGCCGGGTGGCCAGCACCGTGCCGTCGCTGCGCTTGGCGCGATCGGGCTCGAGGGTGGACCGCAGACGCGAGATGTTGACCCACAACGCGTTCTGGCGATCCTTGCCCGCGTCACCGGCCCAAAGTTCGTCTATCAACTGATCGGTCGACACGACCTGGTTGGCGTGGATCAACAGCATCGCCAGCAGCGCTCGCTGCTTGAGCACGCCGAGCTCGATCGGTACACCGTCGCGGAGCACCTCGACGGGCCCGAGCAGCCGGTAGCTCAGCAGCTCGGCCGACCGCCCGGAGGCACTTGCTGCCACCCCGCGGACCGCTCGCTCGTTGCCCGTCATGTCCGAAGCATTCCACACGCCGAACAGCTGACCATCAAGAACTTACAACGCGCTTGCATCGGGCTGCAGGGGCGTCCGGCGCCGACGGTGCCATCACCCGCGAGGGATCCGTGCCGTTGCGTATCGCCCTGGTTGGTCTCGGCATGGGCCTCTGGCACCAAGGACTACGCCGCCTCGCTGCGCCACCGGGGCAAACCCGGCGGGATCATCACCACCGCCATGGCCCACCGTGCGAACAAGATCGCCTACGCCATGGTCCGCGACCAGCAACCCTGGGACCCCAACCGCTGGGCCGCCTGACGACCAGAACTCCCCACGGCGCCACCACCCCGGAGGACAACAGGTCAGGGAGGCCGGCAGACACCGCGCTGACGGTGACGCACCCACCCCGGGTGACGTCGGACTGAGTTTGGTGCCCGGCCCCCCACCCAACAACGGAGCTCGGACGAGCCAACTGGCCGCGCCCAGCGACCGCAGGCCGCATGATCAGCGTGAGCCCAAGGGAACGACCCACACCCACCGGCCAGGCGACCGCGCACAGGCCTCAACGAGGCCCAACTCGACGCGACCAACAAACCCCTTGACAGAACCTACGGCCAACTCAAGTCAGGTCTGCAAGAGGTAGGGGCTCAGCGAACTGTCATGCGGAGAGTTGGCGTTCGAGCCCGTCGAGGGTCAGGTCGAGGCCGAACCAGCCGACCGTGCCGCCACCGGATCCACTGAGGCCCGAGGCTGAGTGGAGGAAACTGAACTCGAGGCACCGCCCTTCGCGCATCGCGTGTCTTGTGAGGCAGGAGATGGATGCCTGGCGGGGCAGGGTGTGATTCGGCCGGCACCAGACATCCAAGTGCAGTCCGGCCGCCTGGCTAAGTGGAATCACCCGGGAGGCGCTGCTCCTCGATGCCCTCCATCACGAATACGGCCGGCGGCGACGGCTGGAACGAGAAACCTGGTGTGTCGAGGCTGACGTTCACCAGGGTGAGCTCGAAGTCGCGCAGGTACACGATCTCGTCGTGGTGGAGCCGGAACGGGCGGTCGTGGCCGGGGTAGATGACATCGGCCGTTTCCACCACCCGAGTGATCGAGTCGCTCGCCTGTTGTTCGTTCCAGAAGACGATCGGGTTCTTGCGGGTCAAGGCGGCCGCAGCGTAGTGGAGAGCGTCGCCGGTGATGACGGCCAAACCCTGGTCCGTTTCCACCGTGACGGAGATGTGGCCTGGTGAATGACCGGGGGTGAGCATGATCCCCACACCCGGCTCCAGCAAGGTGCCGTCCTCAACGGTTTCGATTCGATGATCCTCGATCGAGAGCATCGCCCCCGTCCAGGCCGGTGTCGCCCAGTCGTTGGGATGGGGTGCATTGGAGTAGCGACGCTCGTCCGCATGCATGTAGATGGTGGCGTTGGCGAAGGCGTCCAGGTTCTGTGAATGGTCCCAATGGGAGTGCGACAACACGATGCTGTCGACATCGCCAGGCCCCAACCCCCGCTCCGCCAGGGCGGCCATCAGCACGTTGCGGCGACCGACATGTCCCACGTCGACCAGAGTCCGCTTCTCACCCTCGATCAGGATCAGGCTGCAATACCCGAGCAGCCCCTGACCGGTCCGCTGGGGAAGGCCATCCATCAGCACGTCGATTGTCGGCACCGTCGGCTCTCCTCGGGTCGAATATCTTGAACCTAGTGCGCAGCGCCTACCTCCCGCCGGGCCGCGGGGTAGCGACCTGGAGGGATGTGTCCGTGACTCTGAGGGCTGCCATCATGGTTCGCTCATGAGTCGTGTTCCCACCACGTCCTCTGAGCATCCGGAGAGCTGGCGATTCGGCTACCCGATCTATCACGCCGAGTCGCGTGCGCAATGGCGGGCGTGGTTGGAGGTAAACCATGACGCCGAACGCGGTGTGTGGCTGTGCTCGTGGCGGACGGCGACCGGCAAACCGCGTTGTCCGTATCCGGAGGTCGTCGAAGAGGCGCTGTGTTTCGGGTGGATCGACTCGACGAATGTCGTCCTCGACCCTGAGCGCAGTATCCAACTCATCACACCGAGGCGGTCCAAGAGCCCATGGAGCCGATTGAACCGATCGCGGGTCGAGACGATGGAGGCTGCAGGTCTCATGACCGACGCCGGTTGGCGGGCGGTCGAGGTCGCCAAGGCGAACGGCTGGTGGACGATCTCGGATTCCGTGGAGGATCTCATCGAGCCCGATGATCTCGCCCGAGCGCTGGACGCCAACAAAGCTGCACGTGCGGCGTGGGATGGATTCACGCCGAGCGTGCGAAAACAGATGCTGTGGTGGCTGGTCGCCGCGGCGACGGCGACAACCCGTGCCAAGAGAATCGCGGCAATCGTCGACAAGGCGGCGATCGGCGAACCGGCCCGCTGATTGTCGGCGGCAGCGACGATTCGGGAACACCTCGACCGCGGATGAGGCCCGAGAACCTAAATGGAGAGAAACCCCCGTTCGTAGGCTCTCGCCACGGCTGCAGCTCGATCGGAGACGGCCAGCTTCTCGAAGATGTGGATCAGATGGGTCTTCACGGTCGCCTCGCTGATGAAGGGGCTTGCGGCGATCTCGGCGTTGGTGTTTCCGCCGGCGACCGCCCGCAGCAATTCGATCTCTCGCGAGGTGAGGGCATAGGGGGACACCCTCCGGTCTCGGTCATTGAGTCGTTTCGTGATGGGAGGGGCAAGGACCGTCTCGCCGGCGGCCGCCCTGCGCACGGCATCGACCAACGCATCGGTGGGCGAATCTTTCAACATGTAGCCGGCCGCTCCCGCCTCGACCGCCCGCACGATTGCCTCGTCGGTGTCGTAGGTGGTTACCACCAGGACGGCAACGCCGGGACGGCGTGCTCTCACCGCCCGCGTCGCCTCGACCCCGTCCATCTCAGGCATTCTGAGATCCATCAAGACCACATCCGGCTCCTCGGCCAGCACCGCCGAAACGGCGGCCCGGCCGTCGGCAACGTCCGCGACAACCTCGATGTCCGGCTCGTTAGCCAGCAGCGCGACGAGCCCCTGGCGGACGATCGGGTGGTCATCGGCAACCACGACTCGGATCGTCACGATTCCACCGGCAATCGCACGGTGAGGACCGAACCTCGCGTCTCCCCGGGCCCGATCTGCAGACGTCCGTCGAGAGACTCCACGCGACGGCTCAGCGTCGCCAGTCCCTGGCCTCCCGTGAGCGTCCCCCGATCGTGCACCTCCCCCGGTCCGAGACCGATACCGTCGTCGCTGACCCCGAGCGTCACCGCATCGCCCAGATAGGACAGGGTGACGTCTACGCGGCTGGGTTCGCCATGTGAGCAGGCGTTTCGGATCCCTTCCTGGGCTGTGCGGAGCAGGACCGTCTCCACCGAGCCCGGGAGGGGGCGCGGCGTCCCCACGATGTTGACCGAGCCACCGACGTGGTCGGGGAGCGACTCGTGCAGATGGCGTCTCAGAGCGTCGGGAAGTGATGCTGAGGAGAGCTCCACCGGCCGGCTCGACTCCACGAGCCGGCGCGCCGTGTCCAGGTTCTCTTGGGCCATCGACTCGATCGAATCGAGCGTCTCTTTGGTGTCGGTCGTGGGTCGCCGGCCGGCGCGGGCGAGCAGCACGATGGAGGTGAGCCCTTGGGCCAGCGTGTCGTGGATCTCGCCCGCCATGCGAGCCCGCTCCTCGAGAGTGCCGCGAGATCGCTCTGACACGGCCAGGCTCTCCTGGGCCGCCTCGAGATCGCGGATCAGCTCGGCCTGCCTGGTTGTCAGCGTGCCGATGCGATGGATGACGAAGGCGATTGTCGAGGCCCCGGCGAGCACGAGCAAAGGAATCACCAGCGTCCAGGTGGGTCCATCCAGCGATGCGAGGAGCCAGATCGCAGAGACGACGGCTGCGAGCGTCACCCCGATCCTGAGTCGGTCGGAATCGACGATGAAGCAACATCCATATAGGGCGAAGCTGAGGAGCGTCCAGCGGTCATCGGCAGCGGCCAGCAAGAACCAACCACCCATCGCTATCGAGATCCCAACCACCCTCACAGCGAGCGTTCGGCCCGACCACGCAGCCAGCAACCCTGCCAGCACGAGCCATGGGAGGAGCGCATAGCCGGCATCCCGCCCGGAGTCGAGCGCCGGCCGGTATGCCAGGGCCATCGACGCGACGAAGGAGATGCCGATCAAGACTGCCCAGATCATGTCCCGCGGCGGCTGAGCGAGCATGCGTGGTGGGTTGGGCTCTGGGGGCCGAGCGATGGATTGGTTCATGTGTGGCGTCCCTGTCGGGGGCTCGGGTCCAGGCCCGGTGCAGTGAGCATGTGGCGCCTCCGATCACCGAAACGGCCAATGGCACGGTGAGAGAGATTCAACCAGGCCGCTCCGTTCTAAGTTACGGCCTGCCACAACCGCGCCTGCAAGGTTTGACACGGTCCGTCATCCGGTCGGGTAGGTCGCAATCGCGGGTGCGTCTGCACCTGATCGGAGAGCATGCTCGTAGCGGTCGAGACGGAAGCGTATGTAGAAGATCGCGAAGAAGATGACCACACCCATCACCGGCCACGCCGCCAGAGTTCGGATGACGACGAACTCGGAAGCGGAGGCAACGGTGAGATGCCATCCCTCCCACGCCGTGATCGCCAGCTCGGCCGCTGCCACCGCCACCGTGACGTGAGCCGACACCCTTCTGTAGACAGGGTGGTCAGGGGTCAGGTGCCGGTACGGCGTCACCAGCGGCATCGCGTACGAGGCTGCCGGGTGCCTAGTGAAGGCCGTCGTGCCGATTGCGACCGCGGCGAGGGCGCTCAGGGCGACGCCCGCACCGAAGTAGACGACCGAGGATCCGGTCATGACGCCGGCGATGGCTTTCACGGTCACGAATCCGAGAGAGACCGGAAGCAGGATTCCGACCCCGGCTCCGCTTCTCCTCCGAAGGAGGATGAAGGCCACGGTGGTGACGCTGGCCGCGATCATCGCGACGCTGAGTCCGAACCAGTTGTCGAACACGAGGAACACTCCGGTCGGGAGCAGCGACCTCAGTGCATCTACCGGGCTTGTCACTTGCGATGCCGGGTGTTCAGCTGCTGCGGTTGATCTCACGTTGGATCCTCTCCTCGGCGATGGGCAGCTGAAGGTCGAACACGTGCGACGCTTGGGCCGCGAGGCCGATTCCTCCACCGAGCAGCGGCCAGATCGGCCAGAAATCGTGGGCATCGGACCGGGCCCACAGGGCGATGAAGTACGTTGCGAATGCCAGGTAGAGCACCAGGTACATGGCGAAATGCCGTCGAGCCCGGATGCGGCGGATGGCGTGCTTTCTCGATTCGTCGCCCATGTCGATTCCTCTCGGTCGATGGTCTGAGCTGGATCCAGTGTCGGACCAGTCGCCTCACACCACATCCACCGATCGGTTGATCTCGGAGTGGAACCCGTCGCGCGGGTGCCGGTGACGCCACCAGCACTAGCCCATGAGCAGAGCACATCGAGCCTTTCCGTACACCACGCGACGTGCCACAGGAGGTAGTACGTGAGTCGGGACCCGAGCATCCATACGAATCCGAATCGCCAGAACAAGGGCGCCACTCCGAACATGAGGAGATGGCTGGTGCTGAAGATCTGCGGTGCCGAACAATGTGGCGTACGCCGCCTGCGAGCCAGCCTCGATCCGCGCGATCGGCACCGCGACCCGCTAGAAGGTCCACTCCAGACACTTGGGTTCTCCGAGCAGGGCGACCAGTGCCGCGATCGGGATCACGTGGACCGCGTTCTCGACGAACGCAGCGATGATGGGATAGAGCCTGAGTACGTCGGGGCAGTCCGACATTCATGTCAGCGGGGTACTGGAGGATCGCCTGGGCTCCGATCGTGACGGCGGCGAACGCGGGAACAAGCCAACGGCCACCGCCAGGGCACGATGGCCGGCGGCCGGGTCGCCCGGCACGCCGACCTCCACGGATCACGAGGACATGATTCTATGTTGAGGCTCGCCGGTCGCTCCGCTGGGGTCGACGCGTCATGCACCGAGCTTGGCGACGGCTCGGAGCACGTGTGGCACGAATCGGAAAGGGAGGGGTGGTTGGGTGACGTCGAAGGCCCCGGCGGTCACGATTCGGAGGTCGGGACAGTGGAACAACCACGTCGCCGTCGAGCCGGTGTGCCCCACGACCGCGGGGACCGGGAACAACGGCGACATCCACCGTGGTGGCGCGTATCGCATGACTCCCAGTCCATAGTCGACGGGATAGAACACCCGGTTGAATCGGTGTTGCATCCGTGACCAGGCTCCTTCGAACACCTCGCCTCGGATGAGGGCTTGTAGGAAGCGGACTTGGTCGGCCAGAGCGGAGATGATCCCGCCGTCCGGCACCTGGTACCGAAGGGCCCCTTGCGGTACCAGGACGCGATCTCCCGACCAGATGTGTGCCTGGGGCTCGGGGGAGGCGCCCGATCCGGGCGGGTGTGGATACGAGGAAGTGTCGTTCAGGTCGAGCGGTTGGAACAGCCTCTCGTCAAACACAGAGTGGAGGGGTTGTCCGCAGATCTCCTCGATGACCGCACCCAGGAGCTGGTAGTTGGTGTCGGCGTAGTGCGCACGGTTCTTCGGTTCGTCCAGAGGCTGGGGAGCAAAGTGCGGAGTCAAGTCCTCTCTGACAACCCGGAGGGCCTCGTCGAAGGGCATTGGAGCGTCTTCGCCGTCGAGGAGGCGGTCCTCTTGGCTCCGTCCACCGGCGGGCGCCTCCCCGTAGTAATCGGGCAGACCCGAAGTATGCGACAGCAGATGCTCCACCGTGATCTCGACGGTCCGGTCAACGCCTTTCCTCACGTGGAGGCCGCGGGTGACCTCGTCGGGAAGGAGGTCCACGATTCGATCGTGCAAGGAGAGCTTCTCTTCCTCGATGAGGCCCATGATGATCGAAGCGGTGAACAGCTTGGTCACGCTGGCGATCGGGTAGCGGGTGTCGGGTGTGGCGGGTGTGCCTGCCGGGTCGACGATTCCGAGGGCCCCTTGCCACTCCCATGAGTCGTCCACATCGGTCACGACCATCAGTCCGTGTCGTACGTGACGCCGTTCGACTGCTCTTGCCAACAGCGAGTCGAGGCCTCTGCAGAGCTCTTCGGTCGGGCGCGGTCGGGTGGGGTTCATGAGAGGTCCGTCACGTGCCCGACCGCGGGTGCTCGGCCAACCGCTTCATCTCGATCATCATTCTGCGGCTCATCACGAAACTGATCACCTCCAATGGGAACCGGCCAAACAGAAGTCGGCTCTTGCGGTCGGGGCCATGGTCGTAGCGGCCCCTCGTGAGGAGCCGGCTGCGACCATCGAGGTACGGCGTGACGATGAACTGCCAGGTCGAGATTCCCCACATCCCATCGGTGTCGGTCTCGGTCGGCGCCCCCAGCAGCACCAGCGCATTGGGGGGATCAACCAGCTCCACCTTCACCGGCGGAGCGTCCCAATGCAGATGAATGTCGTCGCCAACCAGTGGGTGTTGGTGTTCGGGGAGGATCTCGGTGGTGTTGGTGATCCGGCATCCGACCAGATTCTCCAGCATCTGATAGGTGTAAAAGCCGCCGCGACCCTGCCCCACCTGGGCGATCCACGGCCACACGACCTCAGGCGGAGCATCGACGGTGACTCCTAGCGTGTAGGACCACTTGGGAGCGGGGACGAGATCATCACCGGGCAGCGGATCGGTCGCTTCGGTTCCGATCGTGCCCCACCGCCGCCGTCTTCGTCCGATGAACGGGGTGACGAGGGTGTGCCAGATCAGGAGGGCGGCACCCTCCACGGCTGCGGGAAGACCGGCGCTGGGAGATCGGTCCACGCGCCGTGACCCGCGCTTTGAACCGATGACCCGTCTGGCCGAGATCACATTCCCTGTGCCGCCGCCCGGGGAAAGCGAGGTCGTCGAGTCTTCGAGCACGGTCTTGAGTCTTTCCACGTCTGCTTGATTCCGCTTTCGGCCGAGTCGGCCGAAGAGTGGACCGAGAAGCCTATAGAGCCCTTTCGGCTCGACGGTGGCCACGAGTGTGAACCGTGTTCCGGTGTCGGTGTCCTCGAAGCGATAGCCCCCGGTCCCGGCGAACGGTCCTGCTTTCAGATCCCAGTCGACATTAGCGCCCGGCTCGATGGCGGTCACACGCCAGGTTCCGAGTCGAGTTCCGGCTTGGACATACCCTTCGGAGCCCAGCGTCATAGGGGGGTCGGTGACCCATCCTGACTCGGTGACACCAGTCCTCCAGTTCACGTCGTTGGCCGGATCCGTCACATATCGATAGACGGTCTCGATCGGAGCCCTGATGGTGGTGGCAGCACTCATGTCCATGGTCAGACCCTCGCTTTCGTGAGCGATTCGGAGAGGGGAGCAGTCGTCTTCCCACCTACCGGCTCATCGGTGCCTTTCAGGAGGAGCCACAAACCGAGGGCGACTTCGGCGATCAAGCTCAACGCCAGTCCGGGATAGCTCAGCTCCGGATTGTCGGGCAGGAGAATCGCCTGGAAGAACCAGAGCACGATGGCGAACCCGTCGAGAATCAGCAGCACGCCCAAGAACCTGGGCAGGAACCCCGACTTGTAGATGAGATAGCCCAATGGGAACAGCCAGGTTCCGAAGAAGAGCTGTGCCGTGACGAAACTCAGTTTGTAGAGGTCCAGGGAGAGAGCCTGCATGCTCCCGAGCTGCTCAGCGGAGAACGCCGCCGAAAAGGACGCCGTATCGGTTGAGAGCATCACGAAGATGAGCGGGACATAGCTGGCGACCTGAATCGCAACCCCGATCGCGTTCAGCAGCAGAAAGAGCAGCGCCAGGCCTCGGTTGACGGGCTCGAGGAGAAGGTAGAGGCCCCACGCGGCCATGGCGAAGAGGAAGGCGGACAACACCCCGAATGTGAGCCCGAGGTCAAACTGCGTCGCGTCGGTCGTCAGCGTTTCGCCGACTCCGAAGCCAAACAGATCCGCGACGAACAGTGCACCGGCAAACGCAAGATAGAGGCCACCTGTGATT
>Ga0224505_10001356_pt1 | contig 15582 bp, 11 predicted proteins | sample SF_Jan12_sed_USG_FD_169102 | JGI IMG/M metagenome (GOLD analysis project Ga0224505, IMG submission 169102) | Sediment microbial communities from San Francisco Bay, California, United States - SF_Jan12_sed_USGS_4_1 | ecosystem: Environmental > Aquatic > Marine > Sediment | place: USA: California... | reverse complement strand
CCCCCGGGAGGGCTCGTGGGCCGTGATCCCGGTCTGTCGCCGGGCCGTCGGCTGCCGTCGTCTCCGGCATGGGTTCGCTGCGCACGACCCGCTCGGGAGCGGGTGTCGCGTCGCTCCCGAGGACCGCCACTCCGATCACGGCCGCGAGCCCCGCCACCCAGGCCCCGACCAGCAGCCGGGACACGCGGCCGCCACGCCCCGGCCCACCGACCGGACCGCCGAAGCGCGCCTCAGCTGAGGTCGATGTAGACGTTCTTGGTCTCCGTGTAGAGATCGAGCGCGTTCATCCCGAGCTCGCGCCCGATGCCGGACATCTTGTAGCCGCCGAACGGCGCCTCGGTATGGACCGAGCTGTTCGAGTTGACGCTGATGACACCCGACTGGAGCGCCTTGGCGGCTCGCAGCGCCTTGCCGATGTCGCGGCTCCAGATCGAGCCGGACAGGCCGTAGGGCGTGTCGTTGGCGAGCCGCAGGGCCTCGTCCTCCGTGTCGAAGGGGATGATGCTCACGACCGGCCCGAAGATCTCCTCGCGCGCGATGCGCATGTCGTTCGCCACGCCGTCGAACACGGCCGGCATCAGGTACGCCCCGTCGGCAAGGTCGGGGTCGGTTGGCGCGTCGCCGCCGACGACGAGGTTGGCACCCTCGCCGAGCCCGATCTCGATGTAGTCCCTGACGCGGTCCCGCTGCTTGAAGCTGACCAGGGTCCCGACCTCGGTCGCTTCATCGGACGGGTCCCCGACCTTGACCCTGCGGGTGGCGTCGGCGAACAGCTCCACGACCTGCTCGTGGACGCTGCGCTCGACGAGGATCCGGCTGCGCGCGCAGCAGTCCTGTCCGCAGTTGTCGAAGACGCTGTACGGCGACTCGCTGGCGAACTTCTCGAGGTCTGCATCGGCGAAGACGATGTTGGGGCTCTTGCCGCCGAGCTCGAGGGAGATCTTCTTGATGTTGCCGGCCGCCAGCCGCATGATCTCCTGCCCGGTCGTCGTCTCCCCGGTGAACGCGACCTTCCCGACGCCCTCGTGGGCGGCGATCGACGCTCCGGCCGTTCCGCCCGGGCCGGTGACGATGTTGAGGACGCCGGCCGGGATCCCTGCCTCCAGTGCCAGCTCCCCGAGCCGGATCGCGGTCATCGGCGAGTACGAGGCGGGCTTGAGGACCGCGGTGTTGCCGGCGGCAAGGGCCGGGGCGACCTTCCACGAAGCCATCAGGATCGGGAAGTTCCACGGAACGATCAGGCCGACCACGCCGATCGGTTCACGCAGGGTCAGATCCAGGCCGGGCTTGGAGACGGGGATCGTCTGCCCGTAGATCTTGTTCGCGGCGCCGGCGTAGTAGTCGAACACCAGCGACGCACCGGTCACCTCGCCGCGGGCGCCGCTGATCGGCTTGCCGACATTGCGACTCTCCAGGCTCGCCAGCTCCTCCGTGTGCGCCTTGATGAGCGCGGCGAACTTCGCCAGGGTCCGGCCACGCTTGCCGGCGGCCCAGCTCGACCACCCCCTCCGGTCCTCGAATGCCGCACGCGCGGCCGCGACGGCGCGATCGACGTCCGCCCGTCCTCCCAGCGGGGCCGTGGCGATGACCAGCCCGTCGGCCGGGTTGACGACGTCGAAGGTCTGGCCATCCGCGGCGTCCACGGACTCGCCTCCGATGACCATCCGCAAGGCGGCTGGGGTCGCGGTCGGGCCGGTGGCGGTGCGCGATTCGATGGTCATCGGGCGGACCTCGGGTGGTGGATCGGACGGGGTGACTGAGGTGATCGATGATACGCCCGAGGCGGATCGCGGCGTCCCGGCTGACGGCGCTCGTCGGGACCGCACTGCGGGCGTCCGGATGCCCTACGCTCCGCCCCGTGACAGGCCTGCTCGATGCCCTGCGTGGTCGCCACATGCGGCTCTGGGTCGCCACGGTGCTCGCCATCGCTGCGGTCGGGGCGGTGGGCTACCTGGCGCTCGGCTGGCCGGTCGGTGATGCGGTCTACATGACGGTCATCACGTTGACGACGGTCGGCTACAAGGAGGTCCGCGACCTCGACGGCCTGGGCCGCGCATGGACCATGGCGGTCTCGGTCGCCGGGGTCGGCGTCATATTCGGATCGGTCGGGATCGTCGCGGAGGCGATCCTGTCCGAGGTGGTCAGCGGCAAGAGGGAGGCGAGGAGGATGGCGGAGAACGTCGCCGGCCTGCGGGGCCACATCATCGTGTGCGGCTATGGCCGGGTCGGCTCGACCGTGGCGAGGGAGTTGAACCATGCCGGCCAGCGGTTCGTCGTGGTGGACGTGAACCCGGCATCACTGGAGCGCGCCGCGGCGGACGGCCACTTGGTCGTCGACGGTGATGCCACCCGTGACGAAGTCCTGCGTGAGGCCGGCGTCGAGCACGCGCGCGGGTTGATCACGACGATCGACTCGGATGCCCTGAACGTGTACGTCACGCTCTCCGCCCGGGCCTTCTCCCCGGACCTGTTCATCGTGGCGCGGGCCAATGAGGATGGCGCCGGGGCCAAGCTTCAGCAGGCGGGGGCGAATCGCGTCGTGTCGCCGTATTCGCGGGCGGGCCGCCAGATCGCCGAACTCGCGATCCGGCCACGCGTGGCCGATTTCATCGACACCGCGCTGTCGCACGGCGAGCTGGCGTTCTCCATCGAGGAGGTCGAGGTGGCTGCGACGGGACCACTGGTGGGCCGCACGGTCGGGGCGCTGCGAGACGACGGGATCTTCGCTCTCGCCATCGTCCGCGGTGAGCGCGACTATGAGCCGAACCCGCCGCCGGAGCGAACGCTCGCGGTCGGCGACGGACTGATCGTGTCCGGCACGGCGGAAACGCTCCGGGAGCTCCGCGCCCGCGTCTGACGTCGCCTGCCCGATCGCCCGACCGTCCAGCTGCCCGCGTCAGTCGGCGGACGCCGCCTCGTCCCGGGAAGCGGTTGCCGGGCCGGCCCCGACGGCCGCTGCATCCGTCTGCTCGTCCTCGGCAAGGGGTGCCGGCCGGGGCAGCAGGTCGTCCAGGGTCGGCACCTCGACCAGCGTGGTCGAACCTTCGGTCAGGCCCTCGGCAGCGACGATCGCGGCGCCGATGATGCCGGCGTCGTTTCGCAGCTCGGCCGCCACCACCGGTGATCGGCGGTTCAGGCGCGGGATGAACTTGTCCGCATTCTTGCTGACGCCGCCGCCCAGGATGATCAGGTTCGGCCACATGAGGTCCTCGATGCGTTCGAGATGTTCGTCGAGGTCGATCGCCCAGGCCTTCCAGGAGAGGCTCCGGCGCGTCCGCGCGGCGGCCGCGGAGCGTCGCTCGGCGGCGCGACCCCGGATCTCCATCTGTCCGAACTCGGTGTTCGGCACGAGCGTGCCATCGACGAACACGCCCGATCCGACGCCGGTCCCGAGGGTGAGGAAGATGACCACGCCGCGCCGGCCGGCGCCCATCCCGAAGCGCATCTCCGCGATCCCGGCGGCGTCCGCGTCGTTGACGATGCTCACCTGCCGGCCAAGCGACCTCGACAGATCCGTTGCGACGGGATAATCGACCCAGGCCGGATCGATGTTGGCCGCCGTCACCAGCCGGCCTCCGATGGCGACGCCTGGAAGTCCGATGCCGACCGGGGCGGTGTCCGAGATCCCGGATGTCTTCGCCAGTCGCCGGACCAGCCGGCTGATCGAGGCGCTGACGCGCTCCGGCGTGGACGGTTTGGGGGTCGGCACGCGCAATCGTTCGGACCTCAGGCGTCCCGACTCGACGTCGACGACCGCGGCCTTGACCCCGCTGCCACCCACGTCCACGCCGATCGCGATCCTGCTGTTGGGCATGTCGGTCCTCACCTCCGGCGGTTCCGTCATGTGCTCGTCCCTCAGAAGTAGTTGACCGTGATCCCGCCGTCGACCACGAGCGAGGCCCCGTTGGTCCAGCGCGACTCGTCCGATGCCAGATAGACGGCCATGTGGACGATCTCCTCCGGCTTGCCGAAGCGGCCGGTCGGGTTGCGCGCGAGTCGGATGCGCTTGGCCTCCTCGTCCTTGACCAGCCAATCCATCAGGAGCGGTGTCTCAACCGGGCCCGGGCAGATGGCGTTGGTCCGGATCCCCTGGGGCCCGAATTGAACGGCGAGGCTGCGAGTGAGGCTCAGCACGGCGCCCTTGGAGGCCGTGTAGGCATCCTGTGGGACCGAGCAGCCCAGGATCGCCACGAAGCTGGCGATGTTGATGATCGAGCCGCCGCCCGTAGCGGCCATGGCCGGGATGGCGTACTTGCAGCCCAGGAACACCCCTCGCACGTTGACGGCCATCACCTGGTCCCAGGTCGCGACGTCGGTGTCGGTGACCGAGTGGTCCGCCTCGGGCATCACGCCGGCGTTGTTGTACAGACAGTCCAGCCGGCCATAGGTCGTGACGGCATGGTCCACCATCGCCCTCGCGCTCGCCTCGCTCGCCACGTCAGCCTGCACGAAGGAGGCTTCGCCCCCGGCGGCGCGGACGAGGTCGACCGTTTCCAGGCCGGCGCCCCGGTCATATTCGGCGACGACGACCTTGGCTCCCTCGGCCGCGAACATCTGCGCGGCTACGCGGCCCATCCCACCGCCCGCGCCCGTGATGATGGTGACCTTCTCGGCGAGTCGCATCTGGATATGGTTCCTCTCAGGTCGTGGTGGCCGCGATCCCGTCGTGGCGGCCCGGACGATGGCCCGGCTGGCACCCAGGCATGTGCGCATCGTACGCGCGCGCCGAGTGTCGGTTGTACCCTCTGGCCATGCCCGACGCCGCAGATCTCATCGCCGCGGTCATCGCCGGGGATCCGACGCGCGTCGCGGAGATCGTGGCTGCGGATCCGGGTCTGGCCGAGGCCCGCGATGGCGCCGGCGTTTCCGCCCTGCTGCTGGCCCGGTACCGTCATGATCGGCCGGTGCTGGACGCCCTGCTCGCCGCCGATCCCGAGATGGACATCTTCGACGCGGCCGCACTCGGGCATCTGGACCGCCTCCGCGATCGGCTGGAGCAGGGACCGGGTCGGGTGACTGCCTTCAGCGCGGACGGCTTCACGGCCCTGCACCTGGCGGCCTTCTTCGGCAAGTCCGAGGCCGTCCGTACGCTCCTCGACGCCGGCGCGCCCGTCGACATCCGGGGACGGAACACGCTCGCCAACCGGCCGCTCCACGCTGCCGCGGCAGGCCGCAATGTGGAAGCCTGTCGGATGCTTCTTGCCGCAGGTGCCGAGGTCGACGTGGCGGAGCACGGCGGGCTCACGCCCCTTCACCTCGCGGCGCAGGAAGGGGACGTGGAGATGACCGAGTTGTTCCTCTCCGCGGGAGCTGATCCGTCCGTGCGCGCCGATGATGGCCGCACCCCGATCGATCTCGCCGAGGCCGCGGGGCACGCAGACCTGGCCGTCCGGCTCCGCGCGGTCGCGAGCGATCGGGGGGGCACGGGGACCGCAACCGCCTGACCCACCCAGACCGCACAACGGAGGCCGGTACTTTCGTACCGGGTTCGGGCGGCACCCGGATGGTGGAATATCGCGGAACCGGGGAACCCGAAGAGGCATGATCCCACTGATGTCGAGCAGTCAACGACGCGATTCGAGTGCGTCCTCGCCGCAGGCGATCCGGCGATTGGCGGTCCGGGGCTACGTGCTCCTGTACGTCATCGCCGTCGCGCTGATGGTGACCGTGTGGGCGCTGGCGGGCAGTTCCAGTGACCCGCTGGTCGCCGCAGCCACGGTTGCGCTGGGCGTCGGTATGGCCGTCGCAGCCCTCATGCTCGGCCTCCTCCTGCTGTTCACCGTGCGCCGCATGTCTCGCCACGTCCGCTCCCTCGAAGTCGACCGATCGGGCCTGCAGCACGCGTACGACCGAGCCCGCCTCGACTCGCTCCTCGATGGGCTCACGGGCCTCGGGAATCACCGGGCGTTCCAGGAGGCTCTCGATGATGAGCTGGCCATCGCGCGCGAGGACAAGACGCCGGTGGCGCTCCTGATGATCGATGTCGACGACCTCAAGCAGACGAATGATCGCCACGGGCACATGGCCGGGGACGAGGTCCTCCGCGCCGTCGCCCAGATCATGCGCGCCAACCTGCGCCGTTCCGATCGGGCGTTCCGCGTCGGCGGCGACGAGTTCGCGCTGTTGCTCCCGGGTTGCGATCTCGACGGTGCCGAGGCGGTCGCCCATCACCTCCTGGCCGCGGCCCTGAGCGGGAATCACGGTTCGCACGGGGCCTTCTCGATCACCGTCGGATCCACCGCGTACCCCGAGTTCAGCTCTGGCCGGCAACAGATGATCCTCCATGCCGATGCGGCCCTCTACGCCGGCAAGCGCCATGGCCGCACGACCGTGGAGCGCTTCGACCCGAGGCTTCACGGCATCGCCGAGGACTCGCGCTCCCTGGCCGAGCTGACGAGCGCCGTCGAGCGGGTTGCCGAGGGCGGCCTGGTGCGGGCCGTCTACCAGCCGATCTTCTCGCTTCGCACCGGTGCCGTCGTGGGTTACGAGGGTCTCGTGCGGCTGTCACCGGACGCAGGGTTTCCGGACCCGACGAGCCTGTTCGTCGCCGCCGAGGCGACACGCCGCACCATCGAACTGGACATCGTCTGTGCCAAGACGGTCCTGGCGGGTGCCGGCCGGATCGGTCCCGAGGCCTACATCGCCATCAACCTGTCGCCCCGGACGATGGAATCCGATGCATTCAGCGCCCTGGAGATCGTCGCCCTGGCCCGTCGGCACAGCATCTCGCCGAGCCAGCTCGTGGTCGAGCTCACGGAACGGGAGGCCGTCGAGGATCTGAGCAAGCTTCAGGCCGCAGTGGCGACCCTCCGCCGCCACGGGGTACGGATCGCGATCGATGACGTCGGAGCCGGCAATGCCGGCCTCCGACTCCTGAGCGAAGTGGAGTTCGACATCATGAAGGTGGACCTGTCGCTCGTTCGAGCCGGGGCCCGCCACGAATCCTCGGAGGCCGTCCTGCGAGCGCTCGGCGCGGTCGCCACCGAGCGTGGCCGGAAGATCGTGGCCGAGGGCATCGAAACGCCGGACCTGCTCGAAGCCGTGCTCGAGCTTCGCTTCGACTCCGGGCAGGGCTACCTGCTGGGCCGACCGGGCGTCGAGCTCGTCGACGAGCCGGCCGACCTGTTCGCCATGATGGCCGCCACCGAGACCGTGGCGCCGACCCACGCGGCTGCCTGAACCCGATCACGTTCCGGCGCCCACCGGCCGATCGAGCAAGCCGCGATCCACGCGAAAGACCGCGCAGGCGCCGCTCCGCGCGCCAGCATCCCAGTCGGCCGCCGACGGCACAAGGACCGATGCCTCCAGCGCGGCGTCCTCCACCCCGCCGAGCCGTTCGAGCAGGCTGTCCCGACATGCCGCGTGCTGCTCGGTCAGGTCGGTCGGCTGCGGGAGCACACCGTCCGGATCGCCGAGGGTCGTGACCCACAGGATCTCGTGGCTGTGCGTGCCCTGACATGGGGCGAGCTCGGCGAATGCCGAGACATCCCGCCTCGGGTTCCCGCCGGCACTCGGGGTCTCGCCCAGCGGGTTGGCCGGGGCCGCGACCTCTGGTCGGATGTACAGGCAGTCACCGGCGCCGATCTGCTCGATGGTCACGTAGGTCGGCCGGAGGAGCAGCCAGACCGCCCACATCCCAACCAGGGCGCTGGCGACAAGGGTCGCGCCCGGGTGCGCCCGGAGCGACCCCGGGATCTCAGATAGGGCCTCGCCCCAGCTGCGCCGTCCGTACCGGTCTCGCTCGCGCTGCCCAGCCATGGCAGGTCAACGCTACTCCGCGCGATGGTCGTCCGACGGTCGCGTTCCGGCGCCCGGGCTACGCGCCATCCCCGCGTCCGGCGCGCTCCGCGAGGAGCGCCGTCTGCACGGACGCGAATGTCGTTTCGCAGCCGGCCACGCGCTCGGCGGCATCGGGTACGCTCCCGCTTCGTCCGTCGGCCTCCAGCGACCGGCAGGCCTCGGCCAGACTCATGGCGCCGACGTTGGCACTGCTCGACTTCAGGCTGTGGGCGGGCCGAACCAGCGCGTCGGCGTCGCCGGCCGTCGCGGCCGCTCGCATCGCGTCCAGCTGCACGACCGCATCGTCCAGGTAGGTGTCGACCAGTTCGTCCACGAACTCGAGATCCCCGCCCGTGATATCGAGCAGGTTCCTGAGGGCCGCGGGGTCCAGGACGGGATCGGTCACGTGCTGCTCTCCTCAGGTCGGATGTCATCGACCGCGTACGTCAGGGCCGGCCGGCTGAACCCCTTCAGCCGGCGCTCGCCGGCCGCTCGCGCGTGGATGGACGCCTCGGCGGCAGCGTGGGTGCGCTCGGCGATGAGGATCTCGCCCGGCGCGGCATCCCCGCTCAAACGGGCGGCATGGATGATCACATGGCCGACCGCGCCGTAGTCATAGCGGCCCTCGAAGCCGATCCTCCCCATCGTGGCGTAGCCGGTCGCGACGCCGATCCCGAGCTGCAGGTCGTAGCCTCGGCTGCGCCAGTCGGCCGAGAGATCGGCGAAGTGATCGCGCATCGCGACGGCGAGCCGGACCGCGCGGGCGGCATGGTCCGGCTGCGGCACCGGGTCGTTGAAGAAGGTCATGAATCCGTCCCCGGCGAAGTGCTCGAGCGTACCTTCGTGCGCGACGATGAGCGGTCCCATCACGCCGTGGTACGCCCGCAGGAACCCGAGGACCTCCTCCGGTGCGGCCGCCTCCGAGAACGGGGTGAAGCTGCGCAGATCGCAGAACATCGCCGTGATCTCGCGGCGATGGCCCGCCAGCAGCGCCTCGCCATCATCGCTGGAGACGAGGGCGGCGACCTGCGGTGACAGGAAGCGCGACAGCTCTGACCGCTGGCGATCGATCGTCGCGAGCAGCCGTGCCTGCTCCGCCATCGTCTCGCGCTCCAGGTCGTGCAGGCGCTTGGCGGCCAGCGAGGCGTCGATACGGGCGCGCAGGATCTCCGGGTCCACGGTCTTGGGAAGGTAGTCGGCGGCGCCCATCCGGATGCAGCGGACCACGCTGGCGAGCTCATCCACGCCCGAGATCACGATGACGGGCAGGTCGCGCAGGCGGTCATCCGCCTTCATCCGGGCGAGCGTTTCGTAGCCGTCCATGACCGGCATCATGATGTCCAGCAGGACCACGTCCACGGGCTCGAGCCCCGGATCCTCCAGGATGGCCAGCGCTTCACGGCCGTCCGACGCCTCGACCGCACCGTGGCCGATCCCGGCGAGCAATCGCACGAGGAGGCGCCGGTTGAAGGCGGTATCGTCCACGACCAGGACCCGACCACGGGTCATCGCACGACCCCGCTCGCTCCGGCGCCATCGGCGGGCTCCGTTTCGTCACGACGCACGGTCGCGGCCAGGGCCGCGGCAAGGGCCTCCGGCCGGATCGGCTTCGAGACGTAGTCGTCCATCCCGGCGGCGAGGCAGGATTCGCGATCGCCCTCCATCGCGTTGGCCGTCATCGCCACGATCCGCGGCCCGTGGGCGCCCGGCCAACGGTGACGGATCCTCCGCGTCGCCTCCAACCCGTCCAGCTCCGGCATCTGCACGTCCATCAGGACGACGTCGAAGGCGGATCCTTCCAGGGCGGCGATGGCCTCGAGGCCATTGCCGGCCACGGCCGCCCGGTAGCCCATCCGTTCCAGCAGTCGAAGCGCCAGCTTCTGGTTGACCGGGTTGTCCTCGGCCAGGAGGATCCGCAGGGGATGGCGCGCGCCCAGGTCATGGTCGATCCCGGTGCCGCCCGCGCGGATCGGGACGGAGGTCGCCCGGCCGGCCAACACGGTCGCCAGGGTGTCCAGCAGCGCCGATGGCTTGACCGGCTTGACGAGATACGCCGCGATGGTCTCGTTCGCCCGCTCGTGGATCCCGAGCGACGACAGGATGACGATCGGTGTCGTGGCAGCGCCCTCCGAGGCATGGAGCGCCGTCGCCAGGGCGATCCCGTCCAGCTCAGGCATGTGCAGATCCAGGATGGCCAGATCGAACCGTCGTCCGTCGGAGATCCAACCGAGTGCCTCGCTGGGCGAGCCGCTTGCCGCGGCCGTCATCCCCCAGCGTTCGAGCAGCTTCAGGAGGATCTGCCGGTTCGTGGCGTTGTCGTCGACCACCAGGACATGTCGCCCGGCGAGGTCCACCCCGACGATGGCCTGCTGGATGTCGGACGACGCATCCACAGCGGCCCGGATCGTGAGCCGGAACATGCTGCCGTGGCCGGCCACACCGGCGCTTTGCGCGTCCAGCGAACCGTCCATCAGCTCAGCGAGTCGGCGGCTGATGGCGAGGCCGAGGCCGGTCCCACCGTAGCGGCGCGAGATCGAGGCATCGGCCTGGCTGAATGACTGGAAGAGCCGGTCGATCCGGTCGGCGGGGATGCCGATACCCGTGTCGCGGACCGCGATCGACAGCTCCCAGCGCTCGCCGGCGTCAGGTCCGACGGCCAGTGGCCGCCCTGAGACCGCCAGTTCCACTTCGCCCTGCTCGGTGAACTTGACGGCGTTGGAGAGCAGGTTCAGCACGATCTGACGGAGTCGACCCTGATCACCAACGATCATCCGGGGCAGACCGTCCTCCACCGCGTAGACGAGCTCGAGGTGCTTCGCCGCGGCGCTCGGCGCGAGCACGTCCAACGCCCCCTCGACGCAGGCCGCCAGGTTGAACGGCTGGTGCTCCAGCTCCACCTTGCCGGCCTCGATCTTGGAGAAGTCGAGGATGTCGTTGATGATCGTCAGCAAGGCGTCCCCGGAGGTACGGATCGTTTCGGCGTAGTCGCGCTGCTCATCGTCGAGCGGGGTGTCCAGGAGCAGGCCGCTCATGCCGATGATGGCGTTCATCGGCGTGCGGATCTCGTGGCTCATCGCCGCCAGGAAGGTGCTCTTCGCCCGGTCGGCGTCCTCGGCGGCGTCACGGGCCGCCCCGGCCTCCCGGAACAGCCGGGCGTTCTCGATCGCGATGGCGGCCTGCTGGGAGAGTCCGATCAGCAGGTCCAGGTCACCCTGGCCATAGCGCTCACCCGAATGAGGGCGCCACACGGCCATGGCGCCCGTGACCTCGCCGTGCGCCACCAGCGGCGCCACCATCAGGCGCTCCTCGGTGTCGGGGTCCGTTCCCGGGATGGTCACGGTCCGGGGATCCGATCGGACATCGTTGACCATCTCGGCGGTCGCGCGGGCGATAGCGTCCCCGATGATCCCCTCGCCGCGGACGATCGTGTCCGCGCGGAGCTCGTCGGCGACCTCGCCCAGGGCCACCGTGGCCCGATACGAGCGACCGTCGGGCTGGACGAGGTAGACCGCGCTGGAACCGGCGGCCAGGAGCGTCTGGGCCTGCTCGGCGATCCGCTCCAGCACCGCAGCCGGATCCAATGTGGCAGAGATCTCCCGGCCCACGTCCGCCAATGCCGCCATCTCCGTGGCGCGACGGTTGGTCTCCCGATAGAGTCGGGCGTTCTGGATGGCCACGCTGACGCTGGCCGCGATCGTGGCGAGGAGACGGGCGTCGTCCTCGTCGTACCGGTTCTCCTCCCGGGTGCTCTGGACGCTGATCACGCCAATCGCTCGGCGACCCTCGAGAATCGGAACGCCGAGGTATGTCTTCGCGAGGGTCCCGAGGCCGCGTACGCCGTGGTTCTCCCAGTCCGTGGCGCGGCGCAGCAGCATCGGGACGCGCTGTTCGAGGATCTCGGACGTGAGGCCGGAGCCGATCGGCATCGCGGGCTCCGTTCGGGTGCGGCCATCCTCGCTGTAGTAGGGGAAGGTGACGACGCCGGCATCCACATCGTGCAGGGCCACGTACACGATGTCCGCCTGGAACGTCTCCCGCATCTGCTCGCCGACGAGCTCGATCACGGCATCGAGGTCGAGCTGTGCGCTCAGCGCCTGTCCCACCTGGTTGACGGTCGCGAGCTCCACCGACTGACGGCGCGTCTCCTCGAACAACCGCACGTTCTCCAGCGCCACGCTCAGGCTCGTCGCGATGGTCGACAGCAGGCGAACATCGGCCTCGCCGAAGGCGAACTCACGATCGAGGTTCTGCAGCGAGATCACGCCGCGCGCCTCGTTTCCGACGATGAGCGGCGCCCACAGCGTCGACTTCGGCTCCTCGCCCTGGATCGCGCCGGATTGACCGAATCCGGCTGCCGCCTCCGCCGCGTTCTCCGTGACGAGCAAGGGCTCGCGCGTCTCCATCACGTGGCGTCTGATGCCCATGAGCGGGATCGGCGCATCAGGAAGGCGGACGCCGCGTTCGATCGTGTACGGGAAGTGGATCAGTCCGGAATCGGCGTCGTAGATGCCGACGTCCACGACGTGGGTGTCGAAGATCTCCTGGATCCTGTCGCCGACCAGGTCATACATGGACTGCATATCCAGCCGGGCGGCCAGGCCCTGCTGGACCCCGTTGATGATCGCCAGCTCGGCAGCCCGCTCGTCCGTCTCGATCAGCAGGCGCTTCGTCTCGTCGAACAGCCGCACGTTCTCCAGGGCGACGCCCATGCTCGAGGCGAGCGTGGTGAGCAGGCGTTCATCGCCCTCGCTGAACGCGTTACGGTGCAGGCTTTCCAGTCCGACGACGCCGATGACTCGATCGCCTGCCGGGATCGGCGCGCCCAGCCATGACTGGGTGGCCGAGCCGCCGATCTGCACTGCGCCGGCAGCGGCCTGCTCCTCGAGCGTGCCGAGCCGTAGCGCGCTGCCGGATTCGATCACGGCAGACGTGACGCCCGGGCCGAGCTGGATCACGCCGCGGTCGAAGCGTTCGCCCTCGTCGATGTCGTATGGGAAGCGGATGGCGTTCGTGACGTGGTCGTACAGCGCGATGAAGAGCGAGTTCGTGGCGAAGATGGAGCGGACCCGCTCGCCGACGAGCTCGATGATCGCATCGAACTCGAGTTGCTGCGCGAGCGCTGCGCCGATCTCGTTGATCACCGCCAGCTCGGCGTTGCGCTGGCGAGTCTCCTCGATGGCACGCGCGCGGCTGAGCGCGGACCCGATGTGCTGGCCGACGAACGCGAGCAGGTCCCGGTCGGCCTCGGTGTGCAGGTGCGCGTCCGTGTAGCTCTGGACCACGATGACGCCGAGCGTCCGTCCGTCGGCGACGAGCGGGGCAGCGACCCAGTCGCCTTCCGCCAAGGACGCCCCCACGACGGAGATCTCGTTCCGGGCAACGAGCTCACGGTAGGCGGCGAGGTTGATCAGTGCGGGTTGTCCGGTGCGCAGGACATAGGAGGTCATGCCGCTGGCATTGCCGACGCCCATCGGTTCCCACGCGCCGGGATCGGGGACGTCGATTTCGACGGTGTCGACGTAGTACGGGAAGCTGATCGCCTCGCGCTGTCCGTCATAGAGGGCGATGTAGGCGTTCTCGGCGTACATCAGGCGTCCGACGATGTCGTGGACCGTGGCATAGAAGACACCAAGGTCCTCGGCGGAACTCGCGGCAGTCGCGATCTGGTAGAGGGCGTCCTGGATCAGGCGGTCCCGCTCGTTCGCGGCCTCGCGTCGCTCGAGTTCGGCGACGCGCTCACGCAGGACGTCGACGTCCGTCAAGGTCGGCACTCCAGCAGGCGTGATGAGGAGGCGTGAACGGGGGTCTCCTTGGCGATCACGAGCGCCCGCCGACCCTGGTCGTCACGCGCTGGAGCGGGAGGATAGCAGCCGACCGACGTTCCCGGCCGACGGACGCGCCGAAGTGCCGATCCCTCAGCCGCGCTCGAGGTAGCGCTCGCGATCCCATGGATGGACGATGGAGTCGTACGTCTCCTGCTCGACGCGGGCCGCGTTCAGGTAGTGCTCCACGACGTCGTCACCGAAGATCTCCCTGGCCGGCTTCGACTGCTCGAGCTCGCGGATCGCCTCGTAGAGGGCCCGCGGCATCCGCGGGTGACCCGTGGCGAGATAGCCGTTGCCCTTGAATTCGGGTTCCAGCTGCAGTCCGTGCTCGACGCCGTACAGGCCGGCGCCGACCATGGCGGCGTACGTCAGGTAGGCGTTCATGTCGCCGCCGGGGAAGCGGTTCTCCACGTGGAGTGACGCGCCGCGACCCACCAACCGGAACCCGGTCGTGCGGTTGTCCCGGCCCCAGACGACGTTGACCGGTGCCCACGAAAGGGACGCATATCGTTTGTACGAGTTGATGAATGGTGCGACGAAGACTGCCAGCTCGCGCGACAGCGCCATCATCCCGGCCATGAACTGCTGGCCGATGGTGGACAACCCGTACGGACCCGCGGGATCGTCGCCGCTGGCATGCATGAGCGGGACGTTCGCGGCTGCATCCCAGACGCTCATGTGCAGGTGCCCGGACGAGCCCGTCCAATGGTGGTCCGGCTTGGCCATGAAGGTGATGCCCCAACCGTTGAGGTAGGCGATCTCCTTGGCGCCGTGCTTGAACACGACGCTCCGATCGGCAGACTCCAGGACGTCGTCGTACCGGATGTTGACCTCGTGCTGGCCGTTCGCCGCCTCGCCCTTGCTGAACTCGATCGGGACGTTCGCCGCGCTCATCTGCTGGCGCAGGAGCCGGTGGAGGGGCTCGGCCTTGGTTGCCTGGAGCAGGTGGTAGTCCTCGTTGTAGTGGCCGAAGGTGCGTGGGATCGGCCAGTCGCGCTCCGCGAGCTCGTCCCACGAATCCTTGAGGACGTAGAACTCGAACTCCGAGCCGGCCTTGATGGCATAGCCCATCTCCGCGGCCCGGCCGACCTGGCGCTTGAGGATGGTCCGTGGCGAGACCGGGATCTCGTCGCCGGTCTCCTCGTCGATGGCGTCGGACAGGACCAGCGCCGTACCCGGCAGCCACGGCAGCTCTCGGAGCTGGTCCCAGATCGGCTGGGCGATCCAGTCGCCGTAGCCGGTCTCCCAGTTCATGAGCGCGAACCCGTCGGGTGTGTTCATCTCCATATCGGTGCCCAACAGGTACGTGCAGAAATGCGCCCCGTGGTCGATCACGCCGTCGAGGAAGGCCTGCCCATGGACGCGCTTGCCCATGAGCCTGCCCTGCATGTCCGTGAACGCGACCACGATCGTGTCGATCCGACCGTCGCGGACCATCGTCTCGAGCTCGGCGAGGCGCGGGTGCTTGTGGGCATGGTCGGCGTCGTGGTCGCTCATCGGACTCCTCGTCGTGCTGTCGCGGCTCGTGCCGTCGTGCCTGCTGATGGTGATGTGGGAGGGCCGGCCGGACGATCCGGACCGGCCCTTCCGTGGATGGCGGATGGAGCGGACCGCCCCTAGCTGGCGATCTCCTCCGCTGCCTGCTCGAACTCGCGCTCGATCTCGGTGAGGTCGGCGACGGTTCCCATCGCGTGCGGGCCCTTGAAGGTCCTCCGTGCCGAACCGAAGTAGTAGATCGCCAGCAAGATGATGACCGCGATCATGAAGGTGATGGAGATGTTGCCCGATGTCGGGAAGCTGAACAGGATCATCAGGACGATGACCCAGAACACGGCGATCCAGGCGATCGGCTTGGAGAACCGACCCAGGCTCCAGACACGATGATCGAGCCACTCCTTGGTCGTGGCGCCCAGGTAGATGCAGATCCCGTATGCGGCGTACAGGAAGATGGTGCTGATGGCCGTGACGATGACGATGG
>Ga0224505_10001355_pt1 | contig 15585 bp, 11 predicted proteins | sample SF_Jan12_sed_USG_FD_169102 | JGI IMG/M metagenome (GOLD analysis project Ga0224505, IMG submission 169102) | Sediment microbial communities from San Francisco Bay, California, United States - SF_Jan12_sed_USGS_4_1 | ecosystem: Environmental > Aquatic > Marine > Sediment | place: USA: California... | reverse complement strand
GGCCGACATCATGATGGCTACCGACATGGATTACGACTCAATCGCCAAGGCGGGTTCGATGCTGGGTTCGGGCGCGGTAATTGTAATGGACGAGACGCGCTGCATGGTGAAGTCGCTGCTGCGACTGTCGTATTTTTACTATGAAGAGTCGTGCGGCCAGTGTACGCCGTGCCGCGAGGGCACCGGCTGGCTCTACCGCATGGTCGACCGGATCGAGCACGGCAAGGGCCGTCCCGAGGATCTGGACCAGCTGAACAGGGTCGCAGACAACATCCAGGGGCGGACGATCTGTGCGCTGGGTGATGCGGCGGCAATGCCGGTGCGCGCGTTCATCAAGCACTACCGCGATGAATTCCAATATCACATCGACCACAAGAAGTGCCTGGTCGCACCTTACATCTAGGCCGACGTCATGCTTGAGATCGAACTCGACGGAAAGTTGATGGAAGTGCCTGAAGGCAGCACGATCATGGATGCTGCCAACATGGCCGGCACTTACGTGCCGCATTTCTGCTATCACAAGAAGCTGTCGATTGCTGCCAACTGCCGCATGTGTCTGGTGCAGGTGGAAAAGGCGCCGAAGCCGCTGCCGGCCTGCGCCACGCCGGTGACCAAAGGCATGAAGGTATGGACACATTCGGATACGGCTGTGAACGCCCAGAAGGGCGTCATGGAATTCCTGCTGATCAACCATCCGCTGGATTGCCCGATCTGTGATCAGGGCGGCGAATGCCAGTTGCAGGATCTGGCGGTGGGTTACGGCAGCAGCGGTTCGCGTTATGAGGAAGACAAGCGCGTCGTCGTCAACAAGAATCTCGGTTCGCTGATTTCCACCGATATGACGCGCTGCATTCACTGCACACGCTGTGTGCGTTTCGGCCAGGAGATTGCCGGCATCATGGAACTGGGCATGATCGGCCGCGGCGAGCACTCGGAGATCATCACCTTCGTCGGCAAGACCGTCGATTCGGAACTGTCGGGCAATGTCATCGACCTGTGCCCGGTGGGCGCATTGACTTCGAAGCCGTTCCGCTACAGCGCGCGTACGTGGGAACTCACGCGCCGGCCGTCAGTGAGCCCGCATTGCGGCCTGGGGTCGAACCTGACAGTGCAGGTCAAGCAGAACCGCGTCATGCGCGTGCTGCCGCGCGACAACGAGGCGGTCAATGAATGCTGGCTGTCGGACAAGGACCGTTTTTCCTATGAGGCCCTGAACTCCGACAGGCGTCTGCCCAAGCCGATGTTGAAGAAAAACGGCAGCTGGCAGGAGGTCGAATGGCCGGTTGCGCTGGAATTCGTGGCGTCTGAACTCAAACGTATCAAGGACGTGCACGGCGCGGCCGCCATCGGTGCGCTGGCCACCCCTCACCAGACTCTCGAAGAACTGCACCTGCTGCAGAAGCTGTTGCGCGGCTATGGCTCGGGCAACGTCGACTTCCGCCTGCGGCGGACTGATTTCAGCACCGACGGCAAGCTCGCGGGTGTGCCGTGGCTCGGCATGAACATCGCCGACATCGCGGGGCTGGATCGCGTGCTGGTCGTCGGCTCGACGTTGCGCAAGGATCATCCGCTGATCGCGCACCGGCTGCGCCAGGCGACGAAAAAGAAGACCGACCTCAACCTGCTGCACGCGGCGGACGATGATCTGCTGATGCGCGTCGCCAACAAGGCCATTGTTGCGCCGGCATTGCTGCCGCAGACGCTGGCGCAGGTGGTGAAAGCTGCTGCAGAAATCAAAAGCGTCCCCGTGCCGGAGGCAGTGCGCGGTGCGGTCGGCAGTGTGACGGCAGGCGATGCGGCCAGCCGCATTGCTGCAAGTCTGACATCGGGCGAAAAGGCCGGCGTGTTTCTGGGTAATTTCGCCGAACAGCATCCGGCCGCAGGCGAACTGCATGCGCTGGCGCAGGCGTTGGGCGAAATTCTGGGCTGTTCCTTCGGATTCCTCGGCGCGGCGGCGAACAGCGTTGGCGGTCATGTGGCCGGTTGCTTACCTGACGGAAATAATGCGGGCAAAAATGCGCGGCAGATGATCGAATCTCCGCTGAAGGCTTACCTGCTGCTGGGTGTCGAACCCGAACTCGACATGCACAACCCGCGCCGGGCCGTTGCTGCGATGAAACAGGCGGAGCTGGTGGTGGCGATGAGCCCGTTCCAGCATGGCGCTACTGAATACGCGCATGTGCTGTTGCCGATTGCACCGTTCACTGAAACGGCGGGCTCGTTCATCAATACCGACGGCCGGGTGCAGACCTTTACCGGCGTGGTAAAGCCGTTGGGAGAAACACGACCGGCGTGGAAAGTGCTGCGCGTGCTCGGCAATCTGCTGGGTCTGGAAGGTTTCGAGCACGACGGCGCCGATGATGCGCAGCGTGAAGCACTGCATGGGAAATCAGAAATAATTAATAAAAACAACAACTTATCGTTATCCATCGGTGCCCTGACTGCTGCTTATGCCGGCATTGCTCGCATCGCTGAGGTGCCGATCTATGCGGCGGATGCGCTGGCACGTCGTGCGCCCAGCCTGCAGAAAACCCGCGACGCGCTGCCGCCGGTAGCGACGTTGAACCGCGCGCTGGCCGATCAACTGGGATTGCGCGACGGTGATTTTGTCCGCGTCACGCAGGATGGTGGTGAAGTCACCGTCGCCTACGCCATAGACGACAAACTGCCGGCGAACTGCGTGCGGCTGGCTGCAGCGCGGGCGGAGACGGCGGCGCTGGGGGCAGCGACTGCGCCATTGACCGTCGAGCGTGTCGCGCAGACGCAGAAGGTGACCGCCTGATGCTCGATACTTTGCTCGCGTATCCGCAATCGCTGCTCGGTCCGCTGTGGCCGGTGGTTTGGACGCTCGTGAAAATCATGCTGATTGTCGCGCCGCTGATGCTCGCTGTGGCCTACCTGACGCTGTGGGAACGCAAGATGATCGGCTTCATGCAGATCCGTATCGGACCGAACCGCACGACCTTCTTCGGCATACGCTGGCTCGGCGGATGGGCGCAGCCGATTGCCGACGGACTGAAGCTGCTGGTCAAGGAAGTCATCATCCCGGCGAATGCCAACAAGCTGCTGTTCGTCCTCGCTCCGGTCATGGCGCTCGCACCGGCGCTGGCGGCATGGGCCGTGATACCGTTTTCCCCGGAACTGATACTGTCGAATATTGACGCAGGTCTGCTTTACCTGATGGCCATGACTTCACTCGGCGTATACGGCATCATCATCGCCGGCTGGGCATCGAACTCCAAATATGCATTTCTGGGCGCCTTGCGTTCGGCAGCGCAGATCGTGTCCTACGAAATAGCGATGGGTTTTTCGCTGGTCGGCGTGCTGATGGCTGCGCAGAGCCTGAACCTCGGGGACATCGTCTACGCCCAGCAGGGCGGTGCAGGATTTCTCAACTGGTTCTGGTTGCCGCTGTTTCCGCTGTTTCTGACCTACCTGATCTCGGGCGTTGCCGAGACCAACCGCGCGCCTTTTGATGTGGCGGAGGGTGAATCCGAAATCGTCGGTTTCCATGTCGAATATTCGGGAATGACCTTTGCCGTGTTTTCCCTTGCCGAATACGCGGCGATGATCCTGATTTCGACATTGACCGCGATCATGTTCCTCGGCGGCTGGCTGTCGCCGTTCCCGGTTTCATGGGGGCTGCTTGGCGCGCCCTGGGCCGGCTGGCTGTTCGCCAAGATATTTTTCGTAGCGTCATTGTTCCTGTGGTTCCGTGCGACGTTCCCGCGATACCGCTATGACCAGATCATGCGCCTGGGCTGGAAAGTGTTCATCCCGGTGACGCTGGTATGGATCGTCGTGCTTGGCGTGTGGATGCAGACGCCGCTGTGGATATGGTGGAAATGATGATTCAGGGCATTCGCAATTTTTTCAATACCTTTCTGCTCGTCGAGCTGCTGAAGGGTATGGCGCTGACGGGGCGTTACATGTTTTCGCGCAAGATCACGGTGCAGTTCCCGGAGGAGAAAACGCCGCAGAGTCCGCGTTTCCGCGGGTTGCATGCATTGCGCCGATACCCCAACGGTGAAGAGCGCTGCATCGCCTGCAAACTGTGCGAAGCGGTTTGCCCGGCGCTGGCGATCACCATCGAATCCGAGCAGCGTGACGACGGTACCCGTCGCACCACGCGCTACGACATCGACCTGACCAAATGCATCTTCTGCGGCTTTTGCGAGGAGTCGTGCCCGGTGGACTCGATCGTGGAGACCCGCATATTCGAATACCACGGCGAAAAACGCGGTGATCTGATTTACACCAAGCCGATGCTGCTGGCGATCGGCGACGCCTACGAAGAACAGATCGCGCAGGATCGTGCCGCCGATGCGGCCTACCGGTAAAAAGACAAGATGACTGTTCAGGAATTCATATTCTGGTTTTTCGCGGCGATTCTGGTATTTGCCGCACTGCGGGTAATCACGGCGCGCAACCCCGTGCATGCCGCGCTGTTCCTGGTGCTGGCGTTCTGCACCTCGGCCGGACTGTGGATACAGCTTGAGGCGGAGTTTCTTGGCATCGCGCTGGTTCTGGTTTATGTCGGTGCGGTGATGGTGCTGTTCCTGTTTGTGGTGATGATGCTCGACATCAATCTCGCACGATTGCGCGAAGGGTTCTGGGGTTATCTGCCGGTCGGCGCCACGGTGGCGCTACTGCTGGTCGCCGAAATGGCGCTGGTGCTGGCCGGGCCGTATTTCGGTTTGTCCGAGGCGCCGCGGCCTTCGGCATTGCCGGCAGGGCACAGCAACACCAAGGAGCTGGGCAGGTTGCTCTATACCGATTATGTATATCCGTTTGAACTCGCCGCGGTGATCCTGCTGGTGGCCATCGTTGCAGCGATCGCACTGACGTTGCGCCGCCGCAAGCATGGCAGCAAGCACATGGATCCGGCGAAGCAGGTCGCAGTGCGCAGTAAGGACCGGGTACGCATCGTGTCGATGCCGCCCGTGAAAAAACCGAATGGCGGCGGGGACTGAGCCCATGATCTCCCTGTCGCATTACCTCATACTCGGCGCAATCCTGTTTGCGATTTCGGTGATCGGGATTTTCCTGAACCGCAAGAACTTGATTGTGCTGCTGATGGCCATCGAGCTGATGCTGCTGGCCGTCAACATGAATTTCATCGCGTTTTCGCATTTCCTGAATGACATCGCAGGGCAGGTGTTCGTGTTTTTCATCCTGACCGTTGCCGCCGCCGAATCGGCGATCGGCCTCGCGATCCTGGTGGTGCTGTTCCGCAATCTGCAGACCATCGACGTCGAAGACCTCGACCAGATGAAGGGCTAAGACGGACATGACCGCGATGCAAAAACTCTATCTCCTGGTGCCGCTGGCGCCGCTCGCCGGGGCGCTGATTGCCGGCCTGCTCGGATGGATGATCGGCCGGCGCGCATCGCACTGGGTCACCATCACCGGCATGGTGGTATGCCTGGTCGCGTCGTTCCTGGTTTACCAGGACGTGATGCGCGGCAACGTGTTCAACGGTCCGATCTATACCTGGCTGGTGTCGGGCAACATCCGCTTCGAACTGGGTTTCCTGATCGACCCTTTGTCGGCAACGATGATGATGGTGGTGTCCTTCGTGTCGCTGATGGTCCACATCTACACCATCGGCTACATGGCCGACGATCCCGGCTACCAGCGTTTCTTCAGCTACATCTCGCTGTTCACGTTCTCGATGCTGATGCTGGTGATGAGCAACAACTTCCTGCAGCTGTTCTTCGGCTGGGAGGCGGTGGGGCTGGTGTCGTACCTGCTGATCGGGTTCTGGTATACGCGGCCGACGGCGATTTACGCCAACCTGAAGGCCTTCCTGGTCAACCGTGTCGGCGACTTCGGCTTTCTGCTCGGTATCGCGCTGGTGCTGATGTATTTCGGCTCGCTCGATTACGCCGCGGTGTTTGCCAACGCCGGACGGTTGGCGGACAACACGGTTGAGCTTTTCCCGGGTGTCAGCTGGTCGCTGATGACCGTGATCTGCATCCTGCTGTTCATCGGCGCGATGGGCAAGTCGGCGCAGTTTCCGCTGCATGTGTGGCTGCCGGACTCGATGGAAGGCCCGACGCCGATTTCGGCGCTGATCCATGCCGCAACCATGGTGACCGCGGGCATATTCATGGTGGCGCGCATGTCGCCGCTGTTCGAGCTGTCGGAAACGGCGCTGTCATTCGTGCTGGTCATCGGTGCAATCACCGCGTTTTTCATGGCGCTGATCGCGACGGTGCAGTACGACATCAAGCGCGTGGTTGCCTATTCGACGCTCTCGCAGCTGGGCTACATGACCATGGCGCTGGGCGCTTCGGCGTATTCGGCAGCGATATTCCATCTGTTTACCCACGCCTTCTTCAAGGCGGTGTTGTTCCTGGGCGCGGGTTCGGTGATCATCGCGATGCACCACCAGCAGGACATGCGCAAGATGGGCGGGCTGGCGAAATACATGCCGATCACCTACATGACCATGCTGATCGGTGCGCTGGCCAACGCCGGGCTGCCACCGTTTGCCGGTTTCTTTTCAAAAGACACCATCATCGAGGCCATTCATCACGCTACGGTTCCGGGGACAGGCTTCGCGTTTGTGCTGGCAGTGGCCGGCGTATTTGTCGGCGGATTTTATTCGTTCCGCCTGATGTTCTACACATTCCACGGCAAGGAGCGATTTGCCGATCCGCATGATCCCGATGCCCGGGCTGCTGATGCCGACGCTAAAGCGGCCGCGCAGCATGATGATCATGCCCATGATGATCACGGGCATGACAGTCACTCGCACGCGCCGCACGAGTCGCCGGCGGTGGTGTGGGTGCCGCTGGTGCTGCTGGCGATTCCGTCGGTGTGTGCGGGTTGGTTTATCGGCACCATCGTCTACGGCAACTACTTCGGCAGTTCGATCATGGTCAGCCCGGCACACCCCGCGCTTGCCGTGCTGACGCAGGATTTTCCTGGTGTCATGGGCATGATGGAGCACGCGCTGGCCACACAACCGTTCTGGCTCGCAGTGGCCGGCGCTGGCACTGCGTGGTTCATCTACATCGTCCGTCCGGAGCTGCCCGGCATCCTGCGGCGCAAGTGGGGCGTTTTGGTCACGATACTGATGGAGAAATACGGCTTCGACCGCTTCAACGACTGGTTCTTCGCCGGCGGCGCGCGCGCGCTGGGCACGGGGTTGTGGAAGGGCGGCGACGTCGCGGTCATCGACAACGTGATGGTCAACGGCTCGGCGCGTCTGGTCGGCTGGTTTGCCGCCGTAGTCCGCCACGTGCAGTCAGGCTACATCTACCACTATGCATTCGCGATGATCATTGGCGTGCTTTTGTTGCTGACGCTGGCGTTTATCGGCTGAACCCGGGCAGCTGACATTGAAGAAAAAGAACTGACGATGCAGGGATTACCGTTACTGAGCCTCGCCATCTGGGCGCCGATCATCGCCGGCGTTGCCGTGCTGTTCACCGGCAGTGATCGCAATGCACAGGCTGCGCGGGTGATTGCGCTGGTCGGCGCGGTCATCGGCTTCGCCGTGACGATACCGCTGTATACGGGATTCAACCTGCAGCAGGGCGGCTTCCAGTTCATCGAAATGCGGCCGTGGATCGGCGCGTTCAACGTCAACTATCATCTTGGCATCGACGGCATCTCGTTGCTGCTGATCCTGCTGAATAGCCTGACCACCGTGCTGGTTGTCATCGCCGGCTGGGACATCATCAAATCGCGGGTGTCGCAGTACATGGCGGCATTCCTGGTGCTGTCGGGCCTGATGAACGGCGTGTTTTCCGCGCTCGACGCGCTGCTGTTCTATGTGTTCTTCGAGGCGACGCTGATCCCGATGTTCATCATCATCGGTGTCTGGGGCGGCCCCAACCGCGTCTACGCGGCGATGAAGTTCTTCCTCTATACGCTGATGGGATCGCTGCTGTCGCTGGTGGCGCTGATCTACCTCTACAACGTTGCCGGCGGCACTTTTGCGTTCCTCGACCTCTACGAGATTCCACTGCCGCTTTTTGTTCAAGTGCTTGTTTTTATTGCTTTTTTTATGGCATTTGCGGTGAAGGTGCCGATGTGGCCGGTGCATACCTGGCTGCCCGACGCGCACGTCGAAGCGCCCACCGGCGGCTCGGTGGTGCTGGCGGCGATCATGCTGAAGCTCGGCGGTTACGGGTTCCTGCGACTGAGCCTGCCGATCGTACCGGATGCGAGCATTTATCTGGCGCCGGTGGTCATCGCGCTGTCGCTGATCGCCGTGGTCTACATCGGCCTGGTCGCGCTGGTGCAGACCGACATGAAAAAGCTGATTGCGTATTCGTCGATTTCGCACATGGGCTTCGTTACGTTGGGCATATTCATCTTCAACGCGCAGGGCGTTGAAGGGGCGGTGATCCAGATGATTTCGCACGGTTTCATTTCGGGCGCGATGTTCCTCTGTGTCGGCGTACTCTACGACCGCATGCATACCCGGCAGATTGCCGATTACGGCGGCGTGGCAAACCGCATGCCGGTGTTCGCAGCGCTGTTCATGCTGTTTGCAATGGCGAATGCAGGGCTTCCCGGTACCAGCGGCTTCGTCGGTGAATTCCTGGTGATCATGGGTGCTGTGAAGGTAAATTTTTGGTACGCGTTTGCCGCCGCAATCACGCTGATCTTCGGCGCGGCCTACACGCTGTGGATGTACAAGCGCGTGGTGTTCGGTGCCGTTGCCAATGCGGAGGTCGGCGCACTGAAGGACATCAACGCCCGTGAATTCCTGGTGCTGGGTGTGCTCGCTGCACTGGTGCTGGTGATGGGTATCTGGCCGCAGCCCTTCGCCGAGGTGCTGCATACCTCAGTCAATGAACTGCTGGCGCACGTGTCCTACAGCAAGCTGCCGGCGCAATAGGCGAATGACAGGAAATACCGCGATGCAATACATTACTCCATTGTGGCCTGCATACCCTGAGCTGTTCCTGCTCACGATGGCCTGCGCGATCCTGATCATCGACCTGTTCATCAGTGATGACAACCGGATCTTTACCTACGGCCTGACCCAGATCACGCTCGTCGGCTGCGCACTGCTGACCTTTTTCACCGGCAATGCCGATCCTGTCTATACCTTCAGCGGCATGTTCGTGGATGACCTGATGGCGGATGTGCTGAAGCTGCTGACCTGCGTCGCAGTGATCGTCATCCTGGTTTATGCGCGCGCCTACACTGCGGCGCGGGGCATGTTCCGCGGCGAATTTTTTGCCCTGGCATTGTTCGCGACGCTGGGCATGATGGTGATGATTTCAGCCAATCACCTTCTGACGCTGTACCTGGGGCTGGAACTGCTGTCGCTGTCACTGTATGCCATGGTCGCGCTGCAGCGTGATTCGGCGCGTGCCACCGAGGCGGCGATGAAGTATTTCGTGCTGGGCGCCCTGGCCTCGGGCATGCTGCTCTACGGGATGTCCATGCTCTACGGTGCCACGGGCACGCTGGAAATCACCGAGCTCGCACGGATGTCGATGGACGGCGTGCGCGCGCAGGCGGTGCTGGTGTTCGGGCTGGTGTTCATCGTCGCCGGACTCGGATTCAAGCTGGGTGCGGTGCCATTCCACATGTGGGTGCCCGACGTTTATCAGGGTGCGCCGACTGCGGTGACATTGTTCCTCGGTTCGGCGCCGAAGTTTGCCGCGTTTGCGATCGTCATGCGGTTGCTGGCACAGGCGCTGGGTGCGGAGATGCTGGTCGATGAGTGGCGGCAGATGCTGATGGTCATGGCAGTGCTGTCGCTGGCCATCGGCAATCTGACGGCGATCATGCAAACCAACCTGAAACGCATGCTCGCGTATTCGACGATTTCGCACATGGGTTTCCTGCTGCTGGGCGTGCTCTCCGGCACCATCGACGGCTACGGCGCCGGCATGTTCTATGTCGTTGTTTACGTGCTGATGACACTGGGCTCTTTCGGCATCATCCTGCTGCTGACCCGTGGCGGCTTCGAGGCCGAGGAACTCGATGATTACAAGGGTCTTAACCAGCGCAGCCCGTGGTACGCGTTTCTGATGCTGCTGCTGATGTTCTCGATGGCCGGGATTCCGCCGACTGTCGGGTTCTATGCCAAGCTGTCGGTGCTGCAGGCTGTCGTGCACATCGGCCTGTGGTGGGTAGCGGTGATCGCGGTGATTTTCTCGCTGATCGGCGCGTTCTACTACCTGCGCATCGTCAAGCTGATGTATTTTGACGCACCCCTGGACCAGTCTCCGGTGCAAGCTTCGGGCGACGTGCGTGTCCTGTTGTCGGCAAACGGTCTGGCGATCCTGATCCTGGGGATTGCGCCCCAGCCGCTGATGGTCATGTGCATTGAAGCCATCCGCGCTTCAATCTAGCCCCGGCTGAAGCCTGCCGGACTCGGCAGAAACATCTGTCCCGGCATGAAACCGCCTCAACCGGAAGATTTCACTGAAACCCGGCTTTCGTCGGAAACCGTGTTTGAGGGCAGGCTGCTCCATGTCAGGCGCGATACTGTGCGCCTGCCTGACGGCACCGAGTCGGTTCGCGAATACATCCGTCATCCCGGTGCCGCCATGATTATTGCCCAGCCCGGTGCCGACACCGTACTGCTTGAGCGGCAGTTCCGCTATCCGCTGGGCCGGCATTTCATCGAGTTGCCGGCCGGCAAGATCGACCCCGGTGAAGAACCGCTGGCCACTGCGCAGCGCGAACTGCGCGAAGAGTGCGGTTATGCGGCCGCCGAATGGCGGCATCTGGCGACGTTGCATCCGTGCATCGGTTATGCCGACGAGCGCATCGAACTGTTTCTGGCACGTGACCTGAAGCACGTCGGCCGCAATCCTGACGACGGCGAGTTTCTGGAAGTCCTGACGGTGCCCCTGGCGCAGGCGCTGGACTGGATCCGTGACGGCACGATTACCGAGGCCAAGGCAGTGACCGGACTGTTGTGGGCGGAAAAGATCCGCAGCGGTAAGTGGTAGGCAGTCCGCAGGTGTCTTAAGCGGCAGTGCAGCTATGCCGGATTCAGTCAGCCGGAATCAGGTGCGTGACGCGGATTTCCGGGTGTGCGGCAGTTTGGCGTCCAGCGGAGCTGCAGCCTGGAACAGGTTGCCCTGGCCGTAGAGCGCCCCGGCATCCTTCAGGACCTTGAGCATGCCGGCATTTTCGACGCCGCGGGCGATCACCTGCCGCTTCAGCCCGCGCGCCAGATCATTCACTGCCTTGACGAACACGCGGCTTTCCTCGTTTTCTTCGAGGTCCCGGATGAAGCTGTCGTCGATTTTCAGGTAGTCGACTTCGAATCGCTTGAGGTAGTAGAACGAGCTGAAGCCCGTGCCGAAGTCGTCGAGCGCGATCCGCGCGCCGAGCGGCTTCATCTGCGCGATGAATGCCAAGGTGGCGTCGATGTTCTCCATGGCGACCTTCTCGCGGATTTCGAATATCAGGCGTTCGCCGGGCACGTCGGACGTGCTGACCATCTCCACGATCTCGCGCACCCAGGCGGGGTCGGAAATCGACGAAGCCGAAAGGTTCATGGCGTAGGGCAGCTGCTGGCCTTTACGGTTCTCGTGCATGTGGGTCAGTACGCGGGCAATCACACGCTGATCCAGCGCCGGCGCATAACCCAGGGTTTCCGCGGTATTCATGAACTGCTGGGCGTCAGCCCAGGTGCCCTGTTCGTCACGCAGGCGCAGGAAAATTTCGTGATGGATTGCGGCGCCGGTGCTGATCTGCACGGCAGGTTGCGCGTACAGCGAAATCTCGTCCTGCACCAGCGCTTCGCTGATCAGATGTGACCAGTGCGCACGGCGGTTGCTCGCGCGCAGCGCATCGGACGCCGGATTGAACAGCACGACACAGTTGCGCCCCTGATCCTTGGCCTGATGTGTTGCTGAATCAATGGCAGACAGCAGGGTAGGCCAACCGCTGCCGTGGAAAGGATACATCGCCACGCCGATCGATGCCGTGACATTGGAGATCACCCGGTTGTGCGCGGTTTCGAGACGGTAATTCTGCACCGCGTCGAGCGCGCTGGCCGCCGCGGACCGCGCTTCCTCACGCAGGGCTTCGGGCAGCAGCAGCACGAACTGGTCTTCGCCAATGCGGAACAGTTCGCCGTTGTAGTCGCGTTCGACATTGCGCAGCACACCCGTAAGTCCGAGCACCAATTGGTCGCCGGCGCCGTGGCCGAACACCGTATTCACGCGCTTGAAATGATCCATGTCGATCATGATGACCGCGCCGACCTGACCGGATTTCAGGGCCTGCTCGACTTGTCGCTGCAGGGCCGTGCGGTTGGGCAGGTCGGTCAGCGCGTCGTGCATGGCGACATGCTCTGCGCGACGGTTCGCGAGGTGCTGCTCGGTGATGTCGCGCGCAGTACCGCGGATGCCGAGCATTTCGCCGTTCTCGTCACGGGTTACGCGGGCATTGATTCCGATCCAGCGATCTTCGCCGCGCGCGGTCGTCAGGTGCGTCAGCTGGTTCTGCACCTCGCCGTTGCGGTGCAGCGTCGCGAGAAAGCGGCGGTTCGGGATGTGGGCGCCATTGCTCTCGAAATTGAAAAAACACCGGCCGATCAGGTCCTGCGGCGCCAGCCCGAAAATATGGTGCGCCGCGGCGTTGAGATAGGTAAAGCGGCCCTCGGCATCGGTTTGCCAGATCAGGTCGTGCGAAGTCTCGACGAGGTCGCGGTATCGGCCTTCGCTCTCGATCAGCAACTGGATGATCCGGCGTTTTTCGGCCAGTGTGCGCTTGACGCTGGCCAGTTCGCGCGAAGTCTTTTCCGCGAAAGCGCCGCCGTTGGCCTGGACCAGGCGGTCAATGACTTCCCTCGGGTAGCGGCGATGACCGCCCTCGGTGCGCTGCGCGCTGAGGATGCCTTGTTCGTCCCAGCGCCGCAGTTTCTGCGCCGAGATCCCGAGCAACTGCGACGTCTGCTCTATGGTGTAGGACTGGTCCTGATCGGACATGCCGTTTTCCCCCGGGTCGTCCGGCATAGGGTCCGGCGACCGTGGGCGCAGTTTATCAGAGTGCGTGCGGAATGTTTTCATGGCGTGATCGCTGGCTGTCCAGTCCGGCCGGTCAGTGCAGTGTGGCCGGCTCCTGCAGCACGTTCTGCCGCGACACCAGGCGCTGCATCAGTTTCAGGTCGCGCGGCGTCAGGCGCAGGGCGGCTTCCACCCAGATGCCGACGACGTCGATCAGCTCGTCATAGGTGATCTGGTGCACACGGCGGCGCACGGAAGCGAGCGCAGACAGGCCGTTGCGGGCGCGAGAGCGCTGCTTGATCAGGGTGGCGATGGCCTCGTTGCCGGCGCCGTCTTCAGCGACGACATCGATGACCCCCAGGTCGCGCATTTCCTCCGCAGTGTAAATCTTGCCCGAGCTGATGATCGCCTCTGCAGTGCGCTGGCCGACCTTGCGATCGAGGAAGGAGTAGGCGCCCATGCCCGGAAACAGGTTGAACATGATTTCCGGAAAGCCGAAGCGCGAGCTTTTCTCGGCAACGATGACATCGCTCGACAATGCCGCTTCGAATCCGCCGCCCAGACATTCACCCTGAACCAGGGACACCGTGGTGATCGGCAGCCCGTGGCCGATGTAGTTGCGGTACAGCACGTCGATGCAGGCGCGACCATAGGCCGTCAGCGAATTCCGGTCACGGTTGTCGATTTTCTGGCGGAACAGATCCAGATCGCCGCCGAGGTTGAATACCCCGGGCATGCCCGACGCGAGGATCACGTATTCGATCGGCTCTTCGGCGTCACCGCAGTCGATGCGACCACCGCTTTCGCCTATGAAGTTGTAATAGGCGCGGATGTCAGCCAGCAGGCCGGGATTGAAACAGGGCCTGGGCGCCGAAGTCCAGTGCGACCACAGCGCGCGTGTGTCGCGGTCATAGCGCGCGCTTAACTGCGGGGAGAAACGGAACTCGGTTGTTTGCCGAAAATCCGGTTTTACGAAGGCATGGTGTACGTCGATGACGGCGGAGGGTATTTGCATTTCCATGATTCATCTCCCTGACAGTGGTTTTTTGGGTGTGATGCCAGTGGCACCACTAGGGCCGATTAGAGGGCAGGAGTGGCGGGCGGGCAAATCTAACAAACTGGTAGGTTTTCGATTAATTCAATTAAAACATATACTTATGTATAATCTCTCGAGTTTGTCGAAGGCGCAACGCTATAGGTAGTGGTTTTACGGCCGGTATATACGTGGGGCTGCGGTTCGGTACAGGACCGCGCGTTTGACTCTGACATGGGGAGCCGCTACAAGTGGTGACGTTTCAGATTGGCGACAGACAAAATCAAGACTGATCCGGACCAAAAAGTGCTGCGTAAATTCTTACGGTTGCTGCTGGGCCTGATGTACCGTGTCCGCGTGTCCGGGCACGATGGTCAGCTCACGCGCGGCCGGCCGCTGGTGGTCGCCAATCACGATTCGTTGCTCGATTCGTTGCTGGTAGCGTTGTTTCTGCCGGGTACGCCGCTGATCGTGCTGCCGCGCGCGTTGGCGGGTCACTGGCTGGGTGCGCTCGCACGACGCGTCGCGACCTGTGTGGACCTTGAGCCTGAAGGCGGATACGCCGTCAAACGTCTGGTGCGTGCACTGCGCGACGGACGCGCCGTGGTGGTATTCCCGCAGGAGCGGGTGTCCACGACCGGCAGCACGATGAAAGTCTATGACGCTGCCGGGATCGTCGCGGCGCGTGCTGATGCCGATGTGATCCCGCTGCGGATCGAGGGCTCGCTGTATTCGCGCTGGGCTGCGACTAGCGGACGTTGGCCGCGCCGCTGGTTTCCGCGCATCTCTCTGGTGGTGCAGCAACCGGTACCGTTTGCAGGATCCAAAGGCGCCGCCGGGACACGCCGCCGGCAGCTTTCCGAAGACCTGCTTCGAGTGATGCAGCGCGCCATGGTGGATGCGGCGCCCCGCCGGTCGCTGTTTGAGGCGCTGATCGACGCCGCCGAACTGTTTGGCCACCGGACGCGCATTATCGAGGATGTGCGGCGGCAGGTGCAGACCTACAACGATCTGCTCAAGGGCGGTTTCGCACTCGGCCGGCTGACCTCAAGAATTACCGGCCCCGGCGAACGCGTGGGTGTCCTGCTCCCCAACATCGGTGCGACAGTGTGCCTGGTGTTCGGCCTGTGTTCGCGCGGGCGCGTGGCCGCCATGCTCAATTATTCGAGCGGCGTCGAAGCCGTGCGCGGCGCGCTTGCCGTCGCGGTCATTCGCACCGTGATCACCTCGCGCAGCTTTATCGAAGTTGCGAAGCTGGAGCCGCTGGTTGCCGCGGCTGACGCTGCCGGATGCCGCATCGTTTATCTGGAAGATCTGCGAGAGCAGTTGCGGCTGCCGGACAAGTTGTGGATTGTTTATGCACTGCTGCGCCCGCGTCGCGCATTGCCGCCGCAGGATCCCGATGCCACGGCCGTGGTGCTGTTTACTTCGGGATCGGAGGCGCGTCCCAAGGGCGTGGCGATCACCCAGAGCGGGATGCTCGCCGGGATGACCCAGTTGCGCGCCGCAATTGACTACGGGCCAGATGACAAATTCCTGAATGCGTTGCCGCTTTATCATATTTTCGGCCTGGTTTCATGCACGCTGATGCCGCTGTTGACCGGC